>Ga0209777_10001287_pt1 | contig 37124 bp, 41 predicted proteins | sample FrelakmetHBP12HB_FD_187147 | JGI IMG/M metagenome (GOLD analysis project Ga0209777, IMG submission 187147) | Freshwater lake sediment microbial communities from the University of Notre Dame, USA, for methane emissions studies -HBP12 HB (SPAdes)... | ecosystem: Environmental > Aquatic >...
TACCACAAAAAATCCCGAAACAGCCCCTCCCCGAAGTGCCGTTTGGAGAGCACCGTTCATCTCCGTCCGGGCGGCCGATGCGGTACGGATGTTCGCGCGGATCGCAACCCACATTCCCATGTACCCCGCCGCAACGGAACAGGCCGCTCCCAGAATAAACGAGATCGTCGTCCAAAGGGCAAGGTCCCCGGGACTTGCCGGGTCGTGGGGATTCGGAGTTCGGACAAACGCATAGAGGATGTAAATCAACAGTGCGAGGGCAACGGCCAGTGTGCCGATGGTGCGGTTCTGGCGGCGCAGAAACGCTTCCGCGCCCTGTTTGATCGCGTTCGAAATTTCCCGCATGGCGTCCGTGCCGGTATCGCGTTTGAGAACGTTCCGGCTGAGATAGACCGCAAACAACAGCCCGACGAGACTAATCCCAAGAACAAGTGATAATTCCATAAAGCAAACTTATCCTTTCATGTTAACGGAAATGTGGAAACCGGTGAAATGAAACTTCATCAACGACATCGGGCGAAGATCATACCCGCTCTTTCGCCGATGTCCGATTGGTCTAATCACAGAACGGTGGAAAATGTAGTAAAAAAAAATGAAAAAACCGAATCCTCAACCGAGGTTGGGAACCTCTCAATCACGCAAAAAACGCCAGAAACTACTGCCCCTACAACTTATTAATATTCACACATAATGGGAGCACAGTGCCCGTTACAACATGAAGTAACGGATTTCTGACGTACAATCATTTTGTTGGAACGGCACTACTTGCCTTCTACATCAAATTCTCCCAGCATTTTGAGGTATTTTATGGCATCAGTATGCTGTGTGGAGTTCTTCGGGCAGGTATCAAGAACTTTTCGATAATACTTAATAGCGTCATCTTTTTGGTCGTTGGCCTGATATGCTTCAGCGAAAAGGATGAGAACATCACAGTCCTTCGGGTCGAGTTGAAAGGCTTTCTTGAGGTACTCAATTGCCTGAGCGTATTTCTTATCGCGGTAGTACTGCACACCTATGATCCGGTACGCTTCTTCCAATTCCTTGTTATGCTTGCCCGGCTCTCCATTGGCATTGGCCGCCAGAGCGAGCTCAATGACCTTCTGGTACGTCACGATTTCTTGTTGAGTCGATTCCATCTGCGCATAGCATATCCCAAGATTGCTCCAGCCCGCCAGGTACTCGGGCTTAATTTGAATACTTGCGAGGAGGTGCTTGCGCGCGTTCTCGAAATCCTTGAGCTGAATGAGAAGCTGGCCGGCACTCAGGTGCGACGCCCATTGATAGTTCGATGAAGTATCGGTGGCAATTTTCTTCTCGAACATCGTTACCGCCTCTTCGTACCGCTTGCGTTTCATGTAGAGCGTGCCGAGGTCGTAATAGATATCCCCCAACGTCGAGTCTGCACGAAACGCTTTTTCATACGACGCTATCGCGTCATCGACCTTGTCGAGGCCCTTCTGCGCCTGTGCAAGCCTCACGTACTCTTCAGCTTTCAAAGTATCCCGTTGCTCGAGAACCAGGAGAACCTTTTCCGCATTCGGATTGTCTCGGGTCCTCACATACGCAACACCGAGCATGTGCATGACTTCCTTCTGGGTTGAGTCACGCTGAATGACTTTGTTTGCAACGGGTATGAGGAGTTCGTAATTCCTGGTTTGATACAACGCCTTCGCCAACTGAATCTGCGGCTGGGCTTCGTCCGGCTGGCGCACCACAAGCCATTGGAGGAATGGAACGGCATTCACATACTGTTTCGCCAGCATATAAAGATTGCCAAGTTCCCTGAACGGTTGAATGTTTGTCGTATCGAGCTTGATCGCGCTCCGGAAAGCCAGCGCGGCTTCATTGTACTGCCGCGTTTTCATGTAAGAATGGGCTAACTTCAAATAGACATCGGGTTTGGTACTGTCGATTGCTACTGAATGTTTGTACTGCTCAATAGCCATCGGATGTATGGCCGTCTTGACATAGATATCGCCAAGTAAGCTATAGACTGCTGCGTTCGCTGAATCCAGCTCGCGCGCCTGAACTCCGGCGGCAACGGCTTGATCGAGCGAGTCCGCACGGTAGTACGCCGTTCCCAGGAGGAAAAAAGCCTGCGGGTTTTTCTTATCCTTTCGCACCGCTTCCTGCAGCGACGTGATTGCCGCCTGGAGGTCGCCTTTTTCCAATGCTGCTTTGCCGACCTGCAATGGGTCATCGGCACGCGCAGGCAGGGATGCCATAACAAGAAGTATCGTTGATAACGAGAGGAGTCTGATATATTTTTTCACTATTGAAGGCTCTTATTTGTTAATTCTACTAAATGCACCGGCATCGTCGCCGGAACCAGTCCGCTATTCAAGACGATTTTCTGACCGGGTGCGCTTGATATAAATGTGATGAATCCTGCCGCAACGCTGTACATATCCGTGCGCGTGTAGATATAGACCTCCGTGGTGAGAGGATAGTATCCGCGATACAGATGCGCCTGATGGGGGCTGAAATATTGCCCGCGAATGCCCAGGGAATCCGGAGCATTGGGATCACACAGCTCGAGAACTTTGACTTTTTCCGTGTAATTGGCCAACCAACCGACGCTCACCATGCCGATGGAGTTCGAGTGATCGGCAACGTACTGCAGCATTTCCGGCGACGAACCCACAACCTTTGCCGCTGTCGAAAACTTCCCCCCGTGAAGAATTTTCGTTGCAACAACCTCAAATTCTCCAGCGTTTTCATCCGGCAAACAAATCCCGATGGACGAAGATGAACCCTTCCACCCCAACTGACTCCAGCGCGTCGTCACGCCGCGATACACGCTGTCGAGCTGGGTCGTCCGAAGTCGGGCGACGGGGTTATCACGGGAGACGATCAATGCAACTCCATCGATGGCAATTTTGTATTCGGTAAAATCAAGATGATACCGCTTGACTGCAGCTTGTTCCTCCGCGTTCAACGGGCGGGATGAAACGATCGTCTTGATGCTGTCGGCGTTGAAAAGCTGCACGATCGCGTCGCGTGTTGAAGTAACTTTCAACTCCACTTTCGCTTCCCTGTACAATTCCTCAAATTCTGCCTGTTCCTGCCTGAGAATCGGAGCAACCGACTCTGAGACCAGGGCAGTCATTTTGCCCTTGGTCGGCGTTTCCTTGCGCTCGGGTGAACATGCGATGAGAGTTGTCATCGCGATGATGGCAAGAACACCCACGACGCATTTCGGCCACTTAGCGTTCATCATTGTCGACCCAGGTTCTCTTACTCTGTTGTTTTTTCCAGATCATGAAAATCCGGTAGACTCCGTAGACCGCCATGCAGAGACCAAGAATCACCCGAAGATTCTCAGGGATTGTCGCCGGGAGGAATAGGTTAAACAGAACCATAATTCCCACCAGCAACACCATGGAGGAGGTTATGTAGCCGACGACGCGAATGACGTTTTCGGCGGTCACATTACCTCACAACGTTCAGTCTGAAACGGAACGGAATTGACGCCCACACGGCAACCGGCCCACTGTTCATCATGGCCGGAGTGAACACCCATTGCTTTGCGGCAGATATCGCAGCATCGTTGAAGATATCGGCATCGCTCTTTACGATTTCCGCCTTTCTCACCCTGCCATTCTTGTCAACAATGACCTTCACCCACACGGTTCCTTCAACGCCGGCACGACGGGCGATTTCAGGATACTCCGGGCTCACTTCTTTCACGGGCACCGGCGGTTTCTCGACGGCGCGGAAAGGTGGAACTTCTTCCGTCTCATCCGGCGCCGCCGGTTCTTCTATCGTAATGGTCCCCTCGTCTTTTCCAACCCCCGGGTGTTCGTCTGCATCGCGATGATAGTCATCCTTCGACGGAATGGTTTGTTCCGGGTCTACAAGAACATCGGGAACAGGCACCGGCACCCCGGGAGTCACCCTGGCAGCAGGTACCGCAACGGCGACCTGCGGAGTGGAGCTTGCCGGCTCAATTGATACCTGCGGTATCCTGTCGTACGGGATCCTTCTCGGCCCAAGAGCGGGGATACTTACCTCATCCGGGAGTTCGCCGGCAGCGTAGTAGATAACTATGACCAGGCAATGAAGCAGGACGGCAATCACCAGGGCAGCCAACGCATTGCGCTGGTAGAGGGCCCACAATTGTCTCTGGCCATAGCCGACAGATACAACCTTCGCCGTCATATTTTTATTCTCCTACGTTGAAATTGTAGGACATCGCCTTCTGCCCTGCCGGCAGAAAACTGAATCTACTTGTTCAGCTTAAAGCGAAACGGGATTGCTGCCCATACAGCGACGGGACCGTTGTTCATCAACGCCGGGGTAAAGACCCACTGCCTCGCTGCGGCGATCGCCGCATCGTTGAAGATTTCCGCATCGCTCTTCATAATGATGGCTTTTTTGGCTTTCCCTTCCTTATCGACGAGGATTTTCACCCACACCGTTCCTTCAACACCGGCGCGCTGGGCGATTTCAGGGTAGTCGGGCTTAACCTCCTTCACCGGTACCGGCTGTTTTTCCACCGGGATGAATGCACCCGGGTCGGGGTCGTCTTCGATCTTGATATCCTGCTGAATCGAGACGTTCCCGCTCGCCGCGTTATTATCTACTATGGGGCTCGGGACGGATGACATTTCCTTTTGCGTCGCGATCGTTTGTTCAGGACTCACCTCGGCGTCGGGGACCGGCACAGGAGTACCAACGGTGGGCCGTGCCACAGGTGCCGAGACGGCAACCTGAGGAGCCGCTTCAGCGTCCGTGATGGAAGGCGGCGGACCCAGCTCGCTGTACTTCACGATGCGAACGAGCGGTATATTCGACTCATCGTTTTGCTGCAGGTAGTTGACAAGCCAGTACGTCGCGATGGCAAGTCCGTGGATGGCAACCGCAATGAACAAAGCCCTCATTACGTAGCGCTGGTAGAGCGTGCGAAGCTCACGCATTCCATATTGGGATCTTTCAAGAACAGCCTCTGCCGTCATAACGTCATCTCCTTTCTACGATGAAACTTTTTCGAGAATTTTCTTATCCGTGTCTTCCATGTGTGCGATACTGAATCGCGAGATACCGGCCAGCGTGAATTCATCCATAATATCGACCATCATTGTGTACTTTCCTTTTCGGTCGATTTTCAACAGTGTGATTAGTTTCGGATTCTGTCCAATCTTTTCTGCCAGGAACGCGCGCAACCCTTTGAATTCGATTTTCTCAGGTTTCTCGAATCCCATGTTCCAATAGATTGACCCATCCTCTTTGACGCGCAACGTGAGCAAATTGGTCTCAGCGACCGGCACGCTGACGTCGCGGGGCGGCATATTTATTTCCATCGTCTGAGGCCTGCTCATCGTGGTCGTGTAGATGAAAAACGTGAGGAGCAGGAACGCCACATCGACCATCGGCGTCATGTCGATTCGGACGCCGAGGCGCCGCATCTTCCTGCGTTTTTTCTTCTTCTTATCGTGCCCCCGGGGGGCAGCAGTGTCAACAGAGGCCATAATTTTCTCCTTTAGTCTCTTGCTAAGTCAGTAACAAGATTAAACTTCGTGATCAACGCTTTCTGCAGAATATCCATTACATCCTCCACGATCCCGTATTCTGCGTCCCGGTCGCCCTTCACCACGGTCCTCAGTTTGCTATTTGCCATACGCGCCTGCATCATCAGATTGCCAAGCTGCTTGATCTCTATCTCAACCTCGGGGCGAAGTCTGTTTTCAGGACCGAAGATTTTCGAACGGACATATTGATTATCCACGCCCAGGAACAGCCGGTTATCCTTGCTGATCGTGATCGTCATAACATCGGACTCCGGTAGTTTATAAGCCGAATGTGATGTCGGAAGAACAATTTGCACCTCCTCCGGCGGACGGAATTGCGTCGTGAGCATGAAGAACGTCAGCAGAAGGAACGCGACATCCACCATCGGCGTCATGTCGATCTTCACGGCTATACGTGCTTTTTTGATCTTTGGCATAATGGAAGACTACCTTTCTGCTTATTTCCCCTTGGACGTGAGCGTCTGGACGACGTCGTAGCTCGCTTCATCGATCATGTACGTGAAATTGTCCACCTTATTCACGAAGAAATTGTAGGCGACAATTCCCACGATAGCCGCAAAGAGCCCAAGGGCCGTGTTGATAAGGGCTTCCGAAATTCCAATCGAAAGCTGAATGGCATCGGGCGCTCCTGCCCGCGCCAACGCGCGGAACGCGCGGATCATACCGATAACTGTTCCCAGCAATCCCAGCATCGTCGAGATCGAGGCGATCGTGGACATGGCGATCAGATTCTTTTCGAGAATCGGCATCTCGAGCATCGTTGCCTCTTCGATTGAGCGCTGTACCTCAGCCATCTGCTTATCAGCTTCCATGTTCTTGCTGTCACGGGTCAGAACTTGATGGCGTTCTAACCCCGTACGAATAATGTTCGCCATCGAGCCGCGCTGCTGGTCGCACGCAGCAATTGCCGCGCCGATATCGCCACCGGAAAGATTTCGGTGTAGATTCTTCAGAAATGTTGGAAGAGAACCCTTTCCGGCTGCCTTCCGCAGTGAAAAGAACCGCTCGAACACGAACGTGATCACCATGATGGAGAGCGTGATGAGCGCCGGGACGATCACGCCGCCGGTGTACACCTGCCCCAGGAGATTGTTTGGCTTCTCCCGGTTCGCTCCGTCATCAAAGTTGCTCGGACTCCCGAGGACGAACATGTAGATCAGCAGTGCAGCCGCAAAGGCACCGATGACCAATACAACGACGAATGTTGATTGTTTCATGAGATGACTCCTATGAAATGTTATACATGAAGAATATGATTTTTTTTAGTTTCTATGTAAGAAAGGTACCGATCGCCTGGTCGACGTTTTCATGAACATCAAAAACATCGATAAGCTTCGTGACGACAAAAAGATTCTGAACACTACTACTCAACCCGGTGAGCTTCACGACGCCGCCGTTCTTGGAATAGCTCGAATGCACCGCGATAAGGGAACCGATTCCAGAGCTGTTCATGTAGTTGACCTTGCTGAGGTCGATGATCAACGATTTATTCCCCTGCTCGATAAGGTCGGCAACGGTTTCACGGAATTCGTCGGTGTCTTTATCCCCCACGAGGGAACCCTTGATCTCAATGATTCCTATTTTACCGTTGGAAACCGTTCGCATCTTTACGGACATATCCTCTACCTTCCATTGTGATTACAATTTGTCACGCGATGCCGTTCATTCAGGGCGCAACATCTACCAAAATCAACAGCAATTCAGATGCCAGAATTCCGGGACGGTAGGGTCGAATTATGGGCTGAAATGACCGTCTGTCCGTCGAATCTGGAACAGGATGATTGCAAAATGCAATGCAAAGGGGGTGACAGAGATGTGTTTTTCGATAAGTGATTCAAAATCTGAGAGTTACAACGGAATGCAAAATACAAGGGGGAGATGTCAGAGTCCGTATTTTTTTCGCTTCCGCCATAACGTAGTGGGGTCAATCTCCAGGACACGGGAGGCCTCATCCAGGTCCTTCGCAACACGAAGAACGCGAGCGATGTGTTGCCGCTCAAGCTGTTCTAATGAAAGGAGACCTGCCGAACTCTGATCGGTCTGTTGCAGCTCCGGCGGCAAATGGGAGGGATGGATCACACCGTCATGGGCAAGCAGAACGGCGCGCTCGATGACGTGCTCGAGCTCTCGGACGTTCCCGGGCCAGCGGTACGTCGTAAGGAGCCTCGAGGCGTCGGGTGAAATATCATGACTCTTCGACCCCGATGAGAATTTTTTTAGTGCATGATACGTGAGGACAAGAATGTCTTCCGGACGCTCCCGGAGCGGCGGGAGAGTGAGACGGACGGTGTTCAGGCGATAGAACAAGTCCTCCCGGAAACTGCCTTCTCGCAAGGATTCAGTGAGTTTTCTGTTCGTTGCCGCGATGACGCGCACGTCGACCTTGCGGGTAACGTTCTCGCCGACCCGCTCAAATTCACGGTCCTGCAAGAAACGCAGAAGCTTGACCTGGGTCGACTGGGCGACTTCAGCGATCTCGTCAAGAAAAATCGTCCCGCCATCCGCCGCTTCGAACCGTCCCTCGCGATCCTTTACCGCCCCGGTAAATGCGCCGCGCGCATGCCCGAAGAGCTCGCTCTCCAACAGACTCTCCGCCAGCGCGGCACAACTCACCTTCACAAACGGTTTGTCCTTGCGGCCGCTGTGTTCATGAATGAACTGCGCGAAGAGCTCTTTTCCGGTTCCGCTCTCCCCTTCGATCAATACCGTCAGCATGCTGTCGGCCACCTGCCGTGCAAGATCGATCTGCTGACGCATGAGCGCGTTCCGCGTAATGATCTCCACGCGAGAGCGCGAGGCGGCGATCTGGTCGCGCAGTGTGCGAACTTCCTTTTGCAGCAAATGGTGCTCGAAGACTTTCTCCGTGAATACCTGGAGCTCCTTCAGGTCAAAAGGCTTCTGGAGAAAATCAAAAGCCCCCTGCTTGATAGCCTCGACGGCGCTGTCGATGGACCCATGCGCGGTGACGATCACGCACGTCGTTTCAGGCGACCTGGCACGAATCTCTTTCAGAACCTGCATCCCGTTGACCGGTTCCATCATCAGGTCGATGAGCGCGATATTGAAGAACTGCTCCTGGAGTCGTTCGAGCGCGTCGAGAGGATTACCAAACCCTTCTGTTTTGAACCCCATTGCTTCCAGCCCGATCGTCAACGTCTTGAGGACGTTCGGTTCATCATCGATGACGAGGATGGTGCCGCGGTGCGTCATACTTCGTGGGGATGTTCAAGCGGCAGCCGGAACGAAAACGTGCTGCCTTTGTTCACTTCACTTTCGACCCATATTTTCCCTCCGTACATCTCGACGATTTCCTTGGCGATCGACAGACCCAGCCCTACACTTCCCGGAGTCGTCTGCCATGCCTGCCTCACCTGCACGAACTTGTCGAAAATCTTATCCTGGTATTCCCGCGGTATACCCCTTCCAGTGTCCTGGACCCGGACAAGTATGCCTTCGGCATCAGCACTGGCAACGATCTCGACGTTTCCGCCGGCATCGGTGTAGCGCAGCGCATTGGTGGCAAGATTGGAGATCACCCATGAGATTTGCTGCTCGTCGCCCGTGAGCGCCGGAAGATTCGGGTCCACGGAAAGCTTCAGATTCACGCCTTTCTCTCCGAACTGTACCTGAAGCGGCTGGAGCGTGGACTCGATGATCCGTTTGAGGTCGACGCGTTCAGGATGCTTCTCTCTCTCCCCCGTCTCGAGCTTCGACAACTGGAGGAGCTCGCGAACAAGCTTCGTAAGCCGGCCGCAATCTTCCTTGAACGATCCGAGCAGCTCTTCCTGTGCGGCCGTCAGCGGGCCGAGAAGATGCTGTCGCAGGATGTCGACGCCCATAGTGATCGAGGTTACCGGCGTGCGGAACTCGTGCGTCACGGTAGCCATAAAATCGGATTTCATCTTGTCGAGTTCCTTGAACTGTGTCACGTCTTGCAGAACCAGGACCACGCCTCCCCTCGCCGAATGCGGGGTAGGAATTGTGGAAACCCGTGGGCGCAGGTACACGACCCGGTCGTTGTAGCCGAATTGCAGGTAGGGCTGGTTGAGCGACGCAGAATCGGTCGGATTGCTGAAGAGGTCCAACAGCCTGCTGTCGGCCGTCAGTTCGGCCACGTGTTTTCCGATGACGTCCCGCTCCCGGACCTTCAACAGCTGCTCCGCCGAGTGATTCATCAGCAGGACGTGCTCATCGGGGTCGCAGACGATGATGGCATCCGAGATGTTGCTTACGATCGCTTCCGATTTCTGTTTCTCGGCGAGAATTTTTTCGATGTTCATCTCCTCGAATTTCCGAAGACGCTCCGTCATCTTGTTAAACTCCCGGCTCAGCACGCCGACTTCATCATTCGTCTCGACGTCGATCTTCAGGTCGAGCCGTCCCCGCCCGATCGCGTGCACGGTATCGGTGAGCCGCTCCGCCGGCTCGATAATTCTTTTCGTGAATTGAATCATCGTGAGAATACTGAGCCCGATGGCGAGAAGCGACGCCGCGAAGATTGCAACAATGACCCCGTCGGCCATCTGCTTCGTGCGCAAACTCACCTCTGCCATTTGCTTCTGGTTTTCCTCAAACAGCCAGTAGCAATTATCCGTTAATCGTTGATAGAAAGGATGCAATGAATTGTAGTGAAACGCCTTTGCATGGTAAAAGTCCTTTCGTGCGGCCATCTTCATCAACGAATCACTGAGAAAAAGATACCCTTCGTAGGTCGACCGGATATTTTCCAGAATCGGGCCGGCCATGGCAATAGTCCGATTCTCACCGGCTTTCTGAAACCACTGAAAAAACTCATCCCGTGCCAGCGTAAATTCAACCTTCCCGTTCCTCAGGTCATTATTGAGAATCAGCGAAAGCGCATGCTCATGCCTCTCGACCGAGCGTGCCAGGTTCTCCACTGCGATGACGTTCGGGTAATTCTCACCAAGGCTGACGTTGATAGCGTCGGCCAGTCTTCCAATATTGTACATCGTCCAGAGCATCGCCCCGACATTGATAACTACGAGGACGATGTACCCGACTCCTATCTTGAACCGCAGGCTTTTGAAAAATGGCAATTGCATGACGTGTCTCTTGGGGATAATATATCGAGAAAGTAAGGAAAATTCAAAAAATTGACTTTTCAAAGGATTCTTGGTATCATATTCCTCGCATTTCGCACATTCTACACTGAGAATTGCATTTTTTGCCTAGTTCCCTGCAAATCGACCGCGCGATTACGTCGCTGTCCCATGCTTTGCCTCCAGCGTTACGAAGAAGCTGAATGAAACGCGTAACCATCGACATAAAGAAAGATACGGGGGCTGATGTTTTCAAGAAAGTGAAGGTCGTCATCATTACGACCGTGATGCTTTCCTTCATTTCGTATTGGAGAGCGGCTGCGATCGTCCTTTCCGACCTGGCTTCGAGCGCATATTACGCCCTTGGCATTGCCGAGAAAGCAGTCGGGCCATCCGCACCCTGGTTCATCCTCTTCGTGATGCTGTTTGCCTATGGCATTCGCGCAATCTACATTGAATCTTCGAGCATGTTTGTGCGCGGGGGAGTCTACCGCGTGGTCCATGAAGCACTCGGCGAAACGGCGGCAAAATTTTCCGTCTCCGCGCTTCTGTTTGATTATCTTATCACCGCCCCCATCAGTGCGGTCTCCGCCGGATTGTATATCGCCGGCCTCATCAATTCGACGTTATTCTATATCGGTGCGAGCCTCAGGGTGCCCGGGGAAATGACCGCCGTCGTCATTGCAGTGCTGATCGAGCTGTATTTTTGGAGAAAGAACATCATCGGTATCGAAGAATCCAGCGAGAAAGCTCTGCGGATTTTCCAGATAACATCCGTTCTTGCGGCAGTCCTCTTCGTGTGGTCCATTATAACAATTGCAATCCGTGGTGTAACCCTTCCGCCCTTCACGATCAAGCTCTCCGACGACGCGCTCGGGTTGTTGAAGAATATTGACTGGCTCAAATCCATTGGCCTGGTGGGTGTCCTGGTCGGTATGGGACATTCGATCCTCGCCGTCAGCGGTGAAGAGACACTCGCGCAGGTGTATCGTGAAATTGAGGCCCCCAAGTTGAAGAACCTGCTTCGGACGGGAATGATCATATTTATTTTTGCGTTTGTCTTCACCGGCATGAACTCGCTCTTCGCTTCAATGATCGTTCCCGAGAAGGAATTGCTGGGGACGTATAACGACAATTCGTTGAGCGGGCTTGCGATGCATCTCGTCGGCGGCCGGACGACCGTGATGGTCCTCCAGGCCGCTGTCGTTTTCGTGGGATTCCTGATCCTCGCGGGAGCAGTTAACACGGCCATCATCGGTGCGAATAGCGTGCTCAACCGCGTCGCCGAAGACGGAGTTCTTCATGAATGGTTTCGCAAGCCGCATAAGAAGTTTGGCACATCGCACCGGATCATCAATACCCTTGCGATCCTTCAGTTGATCATCATCATCGGAAGCCGCGGCAACGTCTTCCTCCTCGGTGAAGTGTATGCCTTCGGCGTGGTGTGGAGTTTCGTCATGAAAGGATATTCGATGATCGTACTCCGGTACCGGCAGAAATATCCGCGGGAGTGGAAAGTTCCAATCAACATCACAATTGGAAAAGTCGAAATTCCGGTCGGCCTTGGACTCGTCGTCACCGTTCTTGTTCTGCTCGGCATCGTTAATCTCTTCACGAAACCGTACGCAACAGTCGGCGGGATAGGGTTCACGGTCGTGCTCTACATTTTCTTCGGTATTTCAGAACGCGCCAACAAGAAACTCGCGGCACAGAGGGGCCCCGAGCTGGAGAAATTCAATGTGTTCGGTCAGGACCAGCTAACGGTCGAAGCGATCGGATGCAAACACCCGCTGCGAAAACTTGTCGCGGTCCGGGCGCCAAATCGATTGCATCATTTCATCAAATGCCTGCAGGAAAACGACCCGGACACGACGGATATCATCGCGCTCTACGCGAGAGTTCTCGCAGGGAAAGAGAGCATGACCGTTGACAATTCAATCTCACTGGAACAGGTCGAATTGTTCTCGCAGGTCATCAAGCTGGCTGAGAAGGAAGGGAAAACGGTACTGCCGATCGTCGTTCCGACCAACAACCCGACGTATGCGATCAGTTACACGGCCGCGCAGCTCGGCGTGGACGAGGTGTTCCTGGGAATGTCGGAACGGTATCCACCCGATTACCAGCTGGAGCAATTTGCATTGTACTGGGGGTTGGTTCAGGCGGATGAGAATCATCACATCACGCTTCGCGCGATCGACGCGAAACGCGAAATGAAAGTCGAGATATGAGCCCGTCAGCGGCCTTTGGTCAGCTCGGCGAGCCTGCGCTCGATCTGCTCGATGTCGATGGGTTTCTGTAGGATGCCGAAGGCGCCGATGGCCCGTGCTTTCTCGAGCATCTGACTGTCCTGATAACCCGTGATGAACAAGAACGGGATGGAAGCGGTCTTCTCGTTCGCTTTTACCTGCTTGAACATCTCGAACCCATCCACGCGCGGCATCACAACATCGGAAATGATCGCGTCGGGCGTAAATGTCGCGAGCTTCTCAAGCGCTTCCTGCCCATCGTGAGCGACGGTAACTTCGAATCCATCCATTTGCAGCAGCCCGCCGAGAAGCTGAGCGAAATTTACCTCGTCATCGACTAACAAAACTCTTCTTATTTTTTTCCCGTTCAGCATGAATTTCTCGCTCGAATTTCGAACCAAATATACCCAATCAAAAAATCATATTCAAATGGATTCACTATTTCTTGCCGCAACGTGAACGCGGCCTGACGAGATGTCGTAAAGAACGGCGGTAATGAATTCACGGAAGTCGACACTGCGGATGGTCGCCTCCGGACGCGCCTCTAGTTCGTACATCACTTCTTCAAGAATAATAAACGTGGTCCCCGAAAATCTCGGACTCTGGCTTTTCGTAATCCGGTAAGAATCGTGCAGTTTCCGGAAAAAACTTAGAATGTCGTCGGCATGGCGTGTGATCTCGGCTTCGGAAGAATTTCCGAACAGGTGAAGCAGCGAACGCGCCTGGTCGGCAAGATTGGATGCTGGTCCTTCTCCCATGACCGCGTCACTTCCAGGCAGTTCCTGAACGCAGGACCGCCACGATGAAATACCCGATCAGAAGAGCAAGGAGAACGATGATCCGCAACCGTGTCTCTTTTGTCATGTCCCGTAATTTAGAGAAATCCCCGTCAAATGCAACCGGGAGCGCTGTCTGATTTCAGCGGCTGTCACGCCCTGCTGCCGGAGGCACGTCCACACCCGAGGTTGGTGTCACGGTCCGGACCGTGACACCAACGTAAACGGCACTCAGAAGGCGAGCCCGCCGACCTGCCCGCCGAAGCGAAGCGCAGGCGGGAGTGGAGCGTAGGCGGGTCCACACTGTGACAAATCCCTCTGCGTTCCTTTGCGCTCTCTGCGGATTATTTTTATCTTGATTCAGTTCCTCCTAGGCCGGATGTCAGTGCCTGCCCGCTTTTGTATTTCGTTTTTTTTGAGTACAATGATGTTACTTTTTGAAATCATCTTGACCTTCGACTGATATGAACCTGCGGAATCTCTTCTCCTTCGCCGTTCTTTTCGTGTTCCTGCAAGCATGCTCGACAATCAGCACCACGAGACAAACCTCACCGGGCACGCTCACCGGTCGCGCTCAACTTCAATCAAAAATCGACAGCATTCTTGATGACTCCGTGTTCGCGCCGAGCCTTATCGGCATGAAAATAATTTCACTCGACGACGACAAGGTTCTCTACACGCGAAACAGCGGCAAGCTTTTTCACCCCGCGTCGAACATGAAACTCCTGACGACATCAACTGCGGTGTCACTGCTTGATAAGGATTTCAGGTTCACGACACGGACCTACTCGGACCGGGAGGCAAAGGATGGCATACTTTCCGGAAATCTCTACGTCAAAGGCTCCGGCGACCCGCTGACGAACACCGCCGACCTCGATTCGATGGCAGCATCGGTGAAACAACTGGGCATCAATAAGATTACCGGAAATCTTGTCGGAAATGTAACGTACTTCGACGATGTCCCCTGGGGCTCCGGCTGGATGTGGGATGATGAACCGGATGCATACGCTGCCTTTATTACGCCGCTGACGGTCAATGATAACGCAGTGCACCTGACCGTGCGTCCCGGGAAAGCAAACGGCGATTCACTGAGCTTTTCGGTCGAGCCACAAACACACTATGTCCCGGTCACGAACTACGGAGTGACATCTTCCGACACATCGCTTCCCGAGCTCAGCGCCACGAGGCGTAAGAATGATACCACGACCATCATCCGGGGACACATGAAACCGGGCGATCCGGAACAACATCTCGATATGAGTGTCCGGAAACCGGAAATGTACTTTCTGGAATTGTTGAAAGACGCACTAAACCGGAACGGCGTTGAAGTGAGGGGGGAAACCAGAGTCGATACCGCGATCGGGAAAATCAGACTAACCGAATCATCTCATCCGTTGGACTCCGTCGTGCATCGCATCAATAAATTGAGCGATAACCTCGCTGCGGAAAATCTGCTGAAAACCCTGTCGGCTGAAAAACACGGCACCCCGGGGTCGGCCGCCGAAGGATTAAGCATCGTGAAAGAATATCTCTCACGCATCGGGATCGATACGACGAAGATGACTCTCGCCGACGGCTCGGGGTTGTCGTTCTATGATCTCGTCTCGCCCGATATCATCGTGCAGATTCTGCGGAATGAGTACGGCGATTCGTCAACATTCAAACGATTTTATGAGAGTCTACCCGTTGGGGGCGTCGACGGAACGTTGAAGAACCGGATGAGGAACACCCGTGCGCAGGGCAATGTCCACGCCAAGACGGGTTCCATTTCGGGTGTGAGCACGCTTTCAGGATATGTACGAACCGCCGACGGCAGGATGCTCGCCTTCAGCTTCATGGCGAATCATTTCCCGGGGATGATTACCTCGCTGAGGAATGCGCAGGACAGGGTCATGGAACTGCTCGCCAACTTCTCAGAACGGAATCCATAGAAGCCGACCACCGGTCGGCATGTTGGGAACTCGAAGGCCTCACCGGGCCTTCCACTGATCTGCGGTCTCGATGCTATCCTGTTGTCTTCTCTCAGTCCAGGGGATCAATCTCGATATTCCCGCCCGAAGTCTCAAGGTGGATCAAATCGCCGCCGCCGTTGATCTTGCCGTGCATCGTACCGTCTTTGATTTTCCCGCTGAACTCCAGGTCGCAGCTCACATCCCCGCCGCTTGTGGTCGCGTCGACTGTCCCCGCTGTGGATTTTGGAAGCAAGACAATAATATTCCCGCCCGACGTCTCGAGATCGATTCCTTTGTTTCCCTTCACTTCAGCGCGGATATTTCCGCCCGATGTGGACGCTCGAAGCTTGCCGTCCGTATCTCTCAGGACGATATTCCCACCGGAGGTCTCGAAATCGATCGTGCCCACAACCGACTCACCTCGCACGTTACCGCCCGAAGTCTGGAGGTAGAAATCGCCGCTGCATTTCTGCACGGTCAGGTCTCCGCCGGAGGTCGTCAGCCGGACCTTTCCGTCGTATTCGGTCAAATCAATATTGCCGCCGGAGGTTTCGCCCTCAGTCGTTCCGCTCACCTGCTGGAGCGCGATATCGCCGCCCGAAGTATTCAGCCGGAAGTTGAACTTCTTTGGGACCCTGACCTGGAACTTCACGTCGAGCGAATTGTTGCCCCAGTTGTGGAAGAATTCACGGTCTTCTCTTCCGGTGATCGTCACTTTGTTCCCAGTCTGATTGAAATCGAGACTGAACTTCTCGAGGCGTTCTGAAGAACCTCGCTCACTCACGACAACGCTCACCTGATTGCTATCTGTGCCGGTGATGGAGATCTCTCCGTCATCCGTGTCGATGACCAAATCGCCATCGGGCTGGACAGTGAACTGCTTCTCGATACGTTTCGAATGACCGTCCCATGAATCGTCGAAGGCGAATGAGTCGTGTTCGTGATGCGGTGCCCGCATCGAAAGGGCGATCATCGTGGCGCCGAATGCCACGGCGAGGACGGAAAAAGCGGCCAGTTTGGCGGTGAGACTCCATGATTTACTCATATAGTAAGCTCCTTGATTGTTCACAGAAAACCAGACGATCCGCGTCTCCGCCGGAGGTATTCCGACAAGCCGGAACCCCTGGCCTGGATGGGCAGTCGGCACATTCTCTCTTCCAATTCTTTAGACGAAGCCGCGGGGAAAAGGTTTCACCCGCGGGTAGAACCGCTCCGGCCATCCCCCTGACGTCCCGGCGACGATGAGGCCGTCAAAATCGTGCCCGGGAGGATGGATCAGCCTGGATTTGATAACCATGCGGAAATTCTGTATCATTTCGAACTCGATTGTGGGCACTTTTCGGGGTGGGGAGAAGACAGGCGGGCTCGCTGCTGGCCGAGGCTTGGACCTGTTCAGCGCAGATATGGAAAAAACGCGATGCTTGTCCGCCCGCGTCAGGTTCAGCACTTACGCCCCCTATTGGTACGAAAGAGGCAATGCGGTGCGATCGGGGTTAGTTGCCTTTGTTCTGCTACAAAGTTGGGCGCGAAGACTTGAATAATTCACTGAGGTTTTGTACAATTAGTATAAGTTGATTCTTTGAGGAATTTGCATTGCTAGAGCAGTTTGAAAAATATCTTGGTAAACCTCTTTACCGTAACACCGATGTTGCCATATTCCACGGCGATTGTGTGGAACTTATGCGGCGTATCAAAGACCCACTAGTTGACCTGACTGTCACTTCGCCACCTTACAATATCGGAAAAGAGTACGAAACTGTCAGGGACGTCGATGATTATATCGAGTGGTGTGCCTCGTGGATTCAGCAAATCCATCGAATCACAACACAATCCGGAGCATTCTGGCTTAACCTCGGTTACTTCGAATTACCAGAACGGGCGAAGGCCATTCCTATCCCCTACCTGCTCTGGAGCAGAACTCCTTTCTACCTTGTTCAAGAGGTGGTGTGGAATTATGGTGCTGGCGTTGCTTGCAAACAGATGTTTTCTCCCAGAAATGAGAAATTCCTCTGGTACGTGAAAGAACCAGAGGACTACGTTTTCAACCTTGACGACGTTCGAGATCCTGACGTGAAGTACCCAAACCAGAAAAAGAATGGCAAGCTGAAATGCAATCCTCTCGGTAAGAATCCAACAGATGTTTGGTTGTTTCCCAAAGTTACATCGGGTACTGACCGTAGCTCAAAGGAGAGAACGGCTCACCCTGCACAATTCCCAATAGCTGTAATAGAGCGCATCATCAAAGCATGCAGCCATCCAAACCAGATACTTTTAGATCCCTTTATTGGTTCTGGTTCTGTTGCTGAGGCAGCCATTCGAACTGGTAGAAAAGTTATTGGAATCGAATTGCGAGAGGATTACATTCACATCGCAGCACAACGGATAGACAACTTTGTGAAGCATAAACAGTATGCTGAGGCTCAGGGTCAATTTTTCTGAGCTTGATATAGCACGACAAGCTTGTTGCTTTCGACAAACGAACCGAGGCGAGCCTGCTGCCCAGAAGCAGCCTTTTGTCCGAGCCAATCAGAATGATCCAGCCATCCAAATCGAATCAACCTAATTTCAGGTCTGCTTCCATGACTGGAAAACTTTTCAAAGTTTACTGCAAGATAATAACCGGATTTACTCTTTTTCTTTTTTGAGGTTTTTTCTGCATAACTTCGATTGCCAAAAATGTGGGCTGGATCAGAGGACGTCTTGATTTCAACTGAGTATTTGTCGTTGGGGATATACACCAGGTCTTTCTCGGCAGCTGAAACGTCTCCTTTCCACTTCTTTGGATATCTTGCAGCGAATTCCAGTTGGATCAATTCATGAAGCAAGAATCCCATGATCTGTGGCTTTGGGTGAATATGCTTGCCGATTTTGAATCCTTTTGTCCCAAGCTTGGATTCAAATATTGAGTCCCAAGCGGCAACTACAACTTCAACGATTTCCTTTGCATCTAAAGGATGCTTCTTGATGAGATCCAACGTCACCTTTTTCCAGTTCTTTGTACTTTTTGTTTGATAGGGGGACCCCATAATGTCAACGCATCCCATCCATCAGTTTTGAAGGAGCAACGCCTAACGCTCTGGCCAGCTTCACAATATTTTGGAGACTCACATTTCGTTCTCCTCGTTCTATTGCGCCTACATAGGTTCTATGGAGGCTTGCTAATTCGGCTAACGCTTCCTGCGACAACTCTTTCGTCGAACGAAGGCGTCGGACGTTTTCTCCAAATATTTTCTGCTCACTGCTTGTCATCATGATTCTAACCAATTTAATAACACTGATGTCTTAAAGTCTACAGACAATAAGTAGCATCAATCAACACATATAAACAAAACCCCATAGAATGCCCAACGTGGCTGCAACCTGAGAATGCAAAACAACGGCAGCTACTGACGTTACTTTAAGTAAAGGATACATTGATTTTCATAACTTCAAGTCCGACGCATGAATGCACGACCACAACAACTCTTGAGAGCTACGCAGCCGTCTGATCGGTCTCGAAAGGGCATGCCTGAGATGCGACAAGTCTTTCGAAACACCGTTGGCAACGGCCCTCTTGAGGTTCGTCCAGACAAATTCATCGGGATTAAGCTCGGGTGCGTACCCTGGGAAGAAGTAACAGTGAAGACGACGATGGTGGTCCTGAAATCGCCTGATGAGCAGCGCCCTGTGGATCGTGTTATTATCCCACACCAGGACAACGTGCCCTCGAAGGTGTCGGAGAAGCATCTTGAGAAACATGAGGACTTGTTGTGTTCGAATATTCTTGTTGGGGTGAAGTCTGAGGTAGAGTCCCAGTCGCTTTCTTCTGGGAGAGACACTGATTGCAGAGATAGCCGACATCCTTGTCCAATTCCCTCCGGGTACTCGCACATGAGGAGTTGTTCCTTCAGGAGACCATGTGCGGGCAATGCTCGGTACGAGCAAGAAGCCGCTTTCATCAGGAAAAACGAGATGGGCCCGAAGTTGTTCAGTTTTTTTTTATCCGGGGCCAAACCCGATGTTTCCACACTCCGATGGCGCGTTCGTTTCGCTCCCTGGCCCGTTTCTCCGGCTTCTGGCAACTCCACCCCAGTGATCTCATCACGCGCCACACATTCGTTATGGAGTACTCGACCCCGAAGCGCTTCTTGGTCACTTCCCCAATACGTTTCAGTGTCCACAGATCCGTTGCGTACCCTGCCTTTAGCGGCCCATCGGACAAGATCTGCACCAGGCGCCGTATCTGCTTGGGGGACAACAGCGGAGGTCGACCTGGGATCGGCTTTGGCCGAAGGCCATTTCGACCATGCTTGCGGTAGGTCTGATGCCACCGCACGACGGAACTCAGGGAAGAATTCACTTGCGAGGCCACAGAGCGGTAACTGTGACCGGCTTTCAGCAGATCTATGGCACGCTGCCGCCGCTTTTCGAGTGCTTCGGGATTGCCATGGGGTCTCATGCCCTGTAATATACGAAATTTTAACAACAGTATCCATTGTTTAACAAAAGGTCAGTAACAGCAACAAAAGTATGAAATGACCCCTCCATGGCGCGCGCGATGCAGGCAAACAACTGTTAGCTGGCAACAAAGCGATACAACAGAATTCTTGTTTCATACGGCCGCGAAAATCACCGCATAATCAATTGAAAAATCCATTTCTCGTTTTTTCACTCGTCGTTGTCGGCGTCATAGAATCTGTCTGGATACTATCCTCGGAAGGATTCTATCTCGTCGATGAGTGCACGCATTTTCTCTATAGTAGATTTGTGCTGCAATCTCTTCCAATAACAGTTGAGACCTGGCACAGGCCGGGACGACTGTGGCTGTTCGCCATACCCGCGCAATTCGGACATCTGTTCACAATGTTCTTTTGTCTGGCGCTCTTCCTTTGCCTCCTTTATGTTACCTACCGAATAGCGCAATTGAAGGGCATCCGCCATGCGGAATGGGTTGTCATTCTTGCCGGACTTCAACCGATCCTTTTTGATATCTCATACGCATGTTTGAATGAAGCTCCGACTGCTCTGGTCATCATGCTTTCATACTGGTATCACCTGAGAAAAAAACCCGGTTGGAGCATGGCAATTGCCTCGCTGGTATTTCTGTTCCGGTTTGAAATGTATACCTATGCTCTCTTGATGTTCTTCGTGTACCTGCGGAAACGAGAGTGGAAAATTTTGCCTTTGGTGGTGCTGGGACCTCTGCTCTGGATTGGACTTTCGACGATCATTTCAGGAGATGTCATGACGTTCTTCCGGGAGTGGTCGCGTTTTTCGCATTTGCAAAAATTTATCCCCGGCGTATCGGTGACGCACTACCTGGAAAATCTACAAACGATCTTCGGGTTTGGACAATTAATACTCTTTGCCATAGGTGTCGTCTTTATTACCCGGGCGAAGAGGAACGCCGAATTTGGAATTATTTATTTCACAATAGCGATCAATCTCATCATCAGCACATTGAGCGGCGCAGAAATATTCCACTGGACGGCCGCCGTCGGTGAGTTGCGATACGTCTCGGTCGTGGGACCGTTCTGGGGACTAGTTTCGGTGTACGGGTTCTCAGAAATTCTTGAGAGGGTCAGACCTCAATGGGAAAAGCTCATGTTTTCTGGAATTGTTTTTGGTATTGTCGTGTTTAATTGCACACTGACGACTCATCCCCGACGATGGACAAATTATGACCGTGTGACGATAAACATGACCAGAGTGGCAAGAGTACAGTATCCAAATCTGACCCTGCTCTCCAACGACCCTGTGGCGGCGTATGTGATGGATGTCTCGCCGTCCGGTGGACCGTATTTCGCACGACTGAACAAGAAAATGCTGGAGAAGTATCCGGAATCTCTCATTTTGTGGGATCCGTTCACGGCACACTCGATTTTTACCCAAACCGAGCTCACGAAGGAGAAGATGCTGCAGGATACGACAGTGAAAGTCTTGGAGAGGTATGTCCTTCATCAATCGGAGTATCTCTTGCTGTACAGGAATGCGCACTAGGATGCGTGTCGAAATGTTCACGAAAACCGTCGACTGGTGCATAGGGGGAGGACACCTGTGACACGAAAACTTGTCTTTCAGAAGCATGATCTATGAAAACCATCGGACTCGTCGGAGGTACCAGCTGGGTTTCGACCGTCGACTACTACCGGCTCATCAACGAGCTGGTCCATGAAAAGCTAGGCGGAACCAATTACGCCCGGTGCGTCCTTTATTCCTTTAACTTCGCAGATATCGAGGATCTCACTCGCCGGCAGGACTGGAGCGCGATGCTGGAAATCATGACGCCCGTTTGCAGGAATCTGGCGGCTGCCGGCGCCGAATGCATCATGCTCTGTGCCAACACCTTACACGTTATCGCGGACGTCCTTCGCACGAGAATAGACGTCCCCCTTATTCACATCGCCGAGGCGACGGGCGAGGTGATACAACGACGGAAGCTCAAAAGGGTCGGATTGCTCGGGACAAAGTTTACGATGGAGATGGATTTCTTCAAGAAAAAACTCGCCGCCAAACAGATTGAAACTATTATTCCCCCGGAGGCCGACCGGGCATTTGTCCACTCATCAATATTTGAGGAGCTAGGGAAAGGAATACTTGAGGAAAGCACGAAGCAGCGTTATCTTCAAATCATCGGAAAGCTCGCAGCGGAGGGGGCACAGGGCATCGTCCTCGGCTGCACCGAGATTCCGATGCTCATCAAACCAACGGACTCTCCCCTTCCGCTCTTCGACACCGTGAAAATTCACGCAGAAGCGGGAGTCAGTTTTGCGCTCACGGGAACGAGGTGAACAATGAAAATCAAGGCGATCATATTCGGCGCCACGGGCATGGTCGGAGAAGGAGTTCTCCACGAATGCCTCAAGGATTCCGGTGTCGACTCGGTGCTGGTCATCGGCCGGAGACCCTGCGGCGTGAAGCACGGGAAACTCAAAGAGGTCATTCACAACGATTTCTTTGACTACTCCGCGATCGAGGGAGCGCTGAAAGGGTACACCGCCTGCTTTTTCTGTCTCGGCGTCTCCGCCATAGGGAAGAACGAAGCAGATTACACGCGGGTCACGTACGACCTCACGATGCAGGCCGCCCGTACACTGTTGCGACTCAATCCCGACATGACCTTTTGCTATGTCTCAGGCCTGGGTACGAATGACAAAGGACGCAGCATGTGGGCAAGGGTAAAAGGGAGGACAGAAAATGAGGTCGCAAAGCTCCCCTTCAAAGCAGTCTACCTCTTCAGACCGGGATTCATCAATCCCACCAAAGGACTGAAAAATGCTAATCCCATTGCCAAAGTATTTGCGCTGTTTTATCCCGTCTGGAAAGTCCTGTTTCGGAACTATGTTTGCACTCTGGAGGAACTCGGCCTCGCGATGATTCATGCCGCCGCGGATGGTGCGCCAAAGCAGATTCTTGAAAATCCGGATATCGCTCGTCTTGGAGGGATCTCCTACACTCGCGGTAAATAACAAGTCGCCTTACTGGGAGGGAGCTATGCACCGACTTGTGCAGGCAACCGCGCCACAAGCCATTATACTCCCCTTCCCACATTTGTGGGGGAAGGGGAGGCAGAGGGTTTACCCACGGAAGGTGGACTTGTCCACCGCAGGTGGGGGTAGAGGGTTATCCAGAAGCTCCCTCGCGATGTTCGGGAGTACACGGGTAAACCTTCGCAAGGTCAGGTAAAAGGTAACCTTCTGCGAGGCACATTCTCGGCTGAAGGTTACCTTTCTCCTTGGAAAACCTTGCGAAGGTTCAAGGTCGCCCCGTTGCCTTTCTGCGAAGATTTAGCTACATTTTCTTCGTTCTCATATACCCTAAGCACTTGATCAATGAAATATCCCCTGCTCTTTGTTCTTCTTGCTGTCTTCATCCAGGCGTGCACGAAAGAACAACAAAAAAGTCCCGTGCCGCAGCCTGAACGGCAGCAATCCCAACCGGCACCGGCACAAGCCGTCCCGACGTTCGACGGCACGAAGGCGTTCGAATACCTGAAAGCCCAGACGAATCTTGGCCCCCGCAACCCAGGTTCCGCCGGACATCAGAAATGTCTCGACTATCTTCAGAGCGAACTGCGGCAATACGCCGACGCAGTGAATCTTCAGCCGTTCACGCTGCCAGGCTACGACGGTGAGACGTTGAAACTCACGAATCTCATCGCATCATTTAACCTGCAGTCGACAACAAGAATCCTGCTCATCGCCCACTGGGACACGCGCCCGCGCGCCGACCAGGAGAAGGATCCGAGGAAGCGCAACCAGCCAATTCTGGGAGCGAATGACGGCGCAAGCGGCGTCGCGATCTACCTCGAGATCGCACGACACCTTCGATCCACTCCTCCAGCAATCGGAATCGACATTTTATTCGTCGACGGTGAAGACTACGGCAAAGAGGGCGATACGCAGAATTACCTGCTCGGCGCCAGATACTTCGCCGAGCATCTGCCGGAGGGATTCTCACCTGCGTTCGGCATCCTGCTCGACATGGTCGGCGACAAGCAGCTTGAGATCCGGAAGGAACAGTACTCAATGAAGTATGCTCCGGATGTCGTCGAGCTCGTCTGGTCGACGGCTGCAGAATTAGGAGTCGAACAATTTTCGAGCTTCACACAGGACGCCGTCACCGATGACCACCTACCGCTGAATGATGCCGGCATCAAGACCATCGACCTCATCGATTTCAACTATCCCGACGCGACCAACCGGTTCTGGCACACAACGGAAGATACGCCGGACAAATGCAGCCCGGAAAGCCTCGAGGCAGTGGGCAAGGTGATCCTGAACGTGATCTACGCGTACAAACCGTAATTCTCTTTCGAGGCATGAAGAGAACCTTCCTCGAAGTTTCCATCTCCTCAAACGAGAGGCAACGGGATCTGCTCGTCTCGACCATGATCGAACTCGGCTGCCTGGGATTTCAGGACACAGATTCGCATCTCCTTTGCTACTTCGACAAGAGTACATGGACCGAGGATGAATCCGGCACATTTCGGTCCGGACTGAAGACGATTCTGCAAACCACGTCCGCAAACGCCGACATCCGATTCAGGGAGATCGAAGAGGAGAATTGGAACGAGCTATGGGAAAAAACTGTCCAGCCCATCGAGGTCGGCAGGAAGCTCGTCATCAAACCATCCTGGTGCCGGTACGACAACGTCGACAATCGCCTCGTGATCCAGATCGACCCGAAGATGTCGTTCGGGACCGGCTACCATGAATCCACGCGCTTAATGCTCGTATTCCTCGAGAAATACACGAAACCGGGATGCTCGATTCTTGATGTCGGGACGGGGACAGGCATCCTCGCAATCGCGGCAGTGAAGCTGGGAGCACAATCCGGCGTGGGCGTCGACAATGACGATTGGGCGATCGCGAACGCTCAAGAGAATGTGACGGCAAACAGTCTCGCTGAAAAGATTACAATCTCTTCCGCCCCCGTTTCGGAAATTCAGTCGGTATTCGACCTCATAACGGCGAATCTTTCCTTTCCTACCATCGTTGAATTGCTGAATGACTTCCGGCGAAAACTGCACGACAGCGGAATTCTTCTGCTCTCCGGGTTACTCGACACCGATCAAAAAGAAATCTTCCGACATCTCGAGTTGAACGGTTTTGAGATTGTCGATCAGCTCTCTGAAAACGAGTGGATAGCTCTCGCGGCAAGGAAAAAGTCACGAGAATAGCAAGCATCGATATCGGAACGAACACCGTCTTGCTGCTGGTTGCCGACGTCGGGACGGACGGCACTCTCCACGTTGTCGAGCATCAACAACGGGTACCTCGCCTGGGGAGAGATGTCGATGAGAGGCAGGTCATTCATACTTCGGCGTTCGACCGCATCGCGTGGATCCTCAACGAATACAAGAACCTCACGAAGCAACTGAGAGTGGATCGCCTGGTCGCCGGGGCAACGGCGGCTGTGAGAGATGCCGTTAACAGGGATGAGTTTATCTCGTACCTGAAGCAAACAACCGGCATTGCCGTGGAAATCATCAGTGGTGAAGATGAGGCGTCGTTGACGTATTATGGTGCCGTCAGCAGTCTTCCCGGACACTCCGCGCCGGCGGTCGTTATCGATATTGGGGGCGGCAGCACCGAGGTTTCGTTCTCCGGGCCGACCGACCTGAGCCCGGAACACAGTGCTGCGGCGGGGAGGTTGAGACCCGGAGTAGCTCTTGTGCTTGAGCGCAAGAGTTTTCCGTTCGGCTGCGTTCGGCTCACGGAACGGTTCTTCAAACACAACCCGCCGCAGCCGGAAGAGATACGGAGGGCGGTCGAGGCAGTTTCCTCTGAATTCTCACGGCTCCGCGACTTCAATCCGCCCACCTATGCGCTTATCGGGGTGGCGGGTACAGCGACGACGCTCGCCTGCATCGACCAGGGACTTCTCGATTTTGAGGTTGAAAAGGTGAGCGGGTACGTGCTTCACCGGCAACGTGTCGAGCATTGGTTCAGGAAACTTGGAGGGATGACGACTGCGGAGATCCGGTCGCTTTCGAACGTAGCGGAAGGCCGCGCGGATATTCTGACTGCCGGCGTGCTCGTTCTTTCCCAATTCATGGACCAATTTCGAATCGAAAAAATGACTGTCAGCGAACGCGGATTACGGTATGGATTGATCCTCAGAGAATGGGAGCATTTAAATCGAGGAGCGGCGTAGGAGCACAAAGCTCACGGGCGGGCGTCAACTTCGAGCTGGCGGTCTTCGAATCCGTTTGATAATTTCTTCCAATTTTTCCGCAGTATAGACGAGGTCTTCTTCCGTCGTAGCTTTTCCAAAAGAGAACCGGACGGTCGCCTGAGCCGTCTGCCTGTCTCTTCCCATAGCTAAAAGAACATGGGACGGCTTCATGCTTCCCGAGGTGCATGCCGAGCCGCTCGTCACGGCAATGCCAGCCAGGTCCAGATTGAACAGAAGCGCCTCGCCGTCGACCTCAAGTTTTTCACTGTCGAAGGAAATATTGAGGATATGAGGAAGGGATTCCGTCCGGTGTCCGTTGAATAGGACGAATGGAAAACGCTCTGCCAGCATTGTCCGGAAACTCTGCTTGAGTTCTCCCAGCCTGCGACTCTCCGATGTTCGGTCTCGCTCCATCAGTTCTGCGGCTTTCGCGAATCCGACGGCCAGCGGGACGTTTTCCGTTCCGGCACGCCGTCCGCGCTCCTGTCCCCCGCCATGCATGAAACGCTCGATCTTCGTGCCATTCCGGATATACAATGCACCGATCCCCTTCGGCCCGTAGATTTTGTGCGCTGAAAGCGAGAGGAGATCGGCACCCAGGGCTTCAACATCGAGCGACAGTTTTCCGAAGGATTGGACGGCGTCGGAATGAAAACCGATGTTCCGTTCTTTTGCGAGGGATGCCAGCCCGCCAATAGGATTGATCGTTCCCACTTCGTTGTTGGCATGCATGATCGAGATTAGTCCAGTTCCGGGTGTGATAGCGGCTTCGACACTTTGAGGGTCGACCATTCCGGATCCATCCACGTCCACATAGGTCACCCGAAACCCGGTCTCCTCGAGAAACTCGCATGATTCGAGCACGGCATGATGTTCAACTTTGCTCGTGATGATATGGTCTTTGCCGGATCTCTTCATCTCCCGGGCGACGCCTTTTAGCGCGAAGTTGTCGGCTTCCGTGCCGCCGCCGACGAAAATCACTTCTCCTGCACGCGCGCCGAGGAGCTTCGCTATTTTCTCCCGGCTTTCATCGAGTGCGACCCGCGCTTCCCGGCCGAACCGATGGATGGATGAAGCGTTGCCGAACTTATTCAGGAAATAAGGCTTCATTGCCTCGTAGACGCGGGGGTCGAGCGGCGTTGTGGCGGTGTGGTCCAGGTAGACGTTTCTCATGAAAAAATATACAATGCTTTTGTCACTTCTACAAAAAACGCTCGTGCGTCATTCTCATTTAACCCCCCTCGATCCCCCCTTTGAATAAGGGACTTATATATATGACGCACAAAGGATCTGACTTTCTTCGAGAATATCCGTACCTTGGATTGCTTATCTTTAACCGTGAACTTTTGATACCGCGCGATATTTGACACCATTATCAATATGGACAAGACAAACCAGATCGTTATCGTAATTATGATACTCCAGTTAATTTCGAGTATCGTCAATCCTTGGTTACAGGCATACATCGCACGAACCGCCACTAACCCCGATTCTATCCCAAGTACAAAAAGAAGCAGGGGATTCCTATTTATATTCGGCATTTTTTCCAAACCCGCGTTTGTCTTTTTCGTGTTCTTTGTCGTTGACCTTTATCTTCTGGTAAACCTTACATCGTCCCGTGAGCCAATATCAAGATTATCCGTCCTTCTCATTTCCCTATTATCGGCTTTCTTTATCGCCAATCTCGTTCTATTCGTACTGAGCATCGTTCAACGTGAGACAATCAAAACCGCCAAAGAAGGACAAAGTATCCTTGACAAGACACGGGAAGATGTTCGTAAACTTCTTGCAGAAACGGATTCTTTCCATAGTCAAAATGCTGCTTTCTTTAGCAAATTATCTGCAATGACCGATAAGAAACAAACGAAATAGGAGTCGGGCAATGTCATACAAATCAATCATTTTGTTTCTTGCTCTTCTTTTCTTTGGTTGTTCCGACAAACCCTCTGATGATTTCATTGATAACGGGATAGCGTCCTTCTTAGCAAAGACCACCACACCATCTTGGGAACGTGTCGAAAATGTTCATCGAATGAATGAATGGCTCGATGAAAACTTAAAGGGTATTTACTATGTTGAATTTTCATATCGGCGAACTCAAACATTCGACGAACCGTATGCCTCTGTAAGAGTCGATAGCATTGTCTGTCGTCTTACCTTTATCCGAGAAGGGGACAGATGGACAACGACACCATCACAAATGCAAATTGTAAGTTTCACGAACTTGTCCCTTAAATAGACCTATAATTGAAAGGTTTTATATGCCATACTTATATGAATCTTCTGTCCAGCCCGCTTGTCCAAAATGCGGACATCATGACTTTGAGATCAACATTATTAAGCTGGTTTCAAAAAATTACAGCGAACTAAAACATTATGGCACACAACAACGACACGTTATTCAGTGCGCTGATTGTGGCACTGTAATAGGTTTAGATACTCCCAAGCCGAAATCAGTGTGACCGATTCTCAAACTTCTGATAAACGGTATCGTTCTCTATCCGGTCTTGTAATTCTTCCACAACGGTAGAGCACTCCATCGCGGAATGACCGTCCATCGCGTCCAGAAGCTCGTCCAGTATCTTGTCCACTTTATCTATCGGTTCGACCTTTGATTTTTCTGGCATGACCATTCTCCTTCTTGTGTGTGTGATATGTTAGGTACTTAAACCACCTCAAAACGTCAGGATGTATCTATCCATTAGGCAAACAACTAATGGAGTGAAAATGACAAACCGTCCTGACGTTAAAAAACCAGAATTTCGCTCTCTTCTGGATGTTATTAAACGCTTTCCTGACGAAAAATCTTGCAGAGAATTCTTTGAGCATATTCGTTGGAATGGAAAAATATCCTGCGTACATTGTGGCAGTACGCGGAAAATCTACCGTATCCGTGACGGCAAACTCTTCCGGTGTGCTGATTGTGGAAAGCAGTTCACCGTTCGCGTCGGTACTATCTTTCAAGACTCCGCTCTGCCTCTGCAAAAATGGTTTATGAGCATTTACATTTTCATGGCACACAAAAAAGGCATTAGCTCTGTCCAACTTTCCAAAGACATTGCCGTTACTCAGAAAACCGCGTGGTTCATGCTTCATCGGATTCGTCATGCGGTTCGTACTCGCTCGCTGAGTAAACCGCTTTCGGGAATTATCGAAGTCGATGAAACTGCGGTCGGTGGAAAAACGCATGGACAAGGTGCTGGATATTGCCAGCCGAATAAGACTTCTGTGTTTGGACTCAAACAACGGGACGGTATTGTGAGAGCACAAACAGTCAATCGCGTAAACGGCGCGACGTTGAAACCACTTATTCGCAAAGACGTTTCCGCCCATGCGATTATTATGAGCGATGAATTTGGAGCGTACCACGGTCTTGACAAGGAATTTGCAGGTCATCATGTAGTAGTACATAGCCAGAAAGAATATGTGCGCGGCAGTGCTCATACCAATGGCATCGAATCTTTTTGGGCGTTGTTCAAAAGAGGTTATCATGGGACGTATCATCAAATGAGCCGAAAGCATCTTGACAAGTATGTTGATGAATTTGAATTTCGTCTAAATTCTAAAGACATTACAGACCCCGCACGGCTATCATTGATGTTGAAACATGCAGAGGGAGAACTGACGTATAAGAATCTGATTGCTGAACAGAATAACCAAGACCGAGCAGTTTGAACGCAAGCCACATAAGAACGATAGCAATGGGAATCTTCATCCATGTCCAGTCTCCCCAGTCGTATGTGCCAAAGCCAACAAAAAATACCAGACTCGCGAACATGCAAATGAAAGCTCCAACAAAACATAGTTCACAGACCCAATTGCCGAAGAGCCAATTCTTGATATTGAAATGAAACTTAGCAGTTTGTGGTTCATAATTACCGATTGGATTGAGTCCAACGGAAGACTCTTGGAAATCATATTGACGATTACTGCTATAATTGTGGCTTGGTGTTTGTTGAATGAAACGAAGAATCAGGTTAAGATTTCCAGAGAGGCGGTCGACAGCTCTAATGTTTATAGTCGGAGAACCGTCGAAATTGCCGATAGCTCTATGAGGGTCGGCAACCGCGCATATATTTCTGCCAATGCAATGGTTGACCCATCGGCACACACACATGCAAAAATTAAAATTGTGGTAAATCTGCAAAATGTTGGTGTTGGTAGCCCGGCTTATCATGTTCGCGCTCGTTGGTGGTTCGACACCACGATAAGTCATTATGGGAAGTATATCCTGCAATCCGAAAAGGCGATTGCCGATACCAATAATCCTGAAATGAGCGACATGATTGTCGGCAAGGGAGATATTTTTAGAACCTATGGTACTTGGACTTTCGGGGATAGCCTGCTTTCCAATGCCATATTGAAAAGACTGAAAACTGGTAGGGATAGTCTTTTCATTTACGGTGTGATTGGATATAGCGATGTCTTTGGCGAAAAGCATCGAACATATTTCTGTACCTTCGGGAGCACGAACATAGACACTATCGCGCTCTTTACATACTATAAATATAATTATGGGTACTAATGTGCCTAAACCCAAAACACATAAGTTCAAACGGAAACGCGAGAAACCCGAACCCGTTGCTCTAAAACGGTTCGACAGATTCTTCGGTGAAATCCTCCACGCTAAACCTCTAAGCAAAGAAGTGAAATGAATGCTCTTTGCTTCTCCTTGATCCCCCATACTACCCTTTGTGTGTCTCATATATAAGTCCCTGAATAAAGGGGGATGTCCCGTCTCAGGCACGACAGGGGGGTTATACTCTTCACCTGGGAGACCCGACTTCGAACTAAGACACTTCTACCAAAATAACGAAGCCCTTGTCGACTGCTCAACAAGGGCTTCTTGAATTTCTGTTTTTCAGAAACTCACCATTCCCGGTCCCTCGAGGAGCGTTTCTGGATCATATCTTCCACGGCTTCACGCATATGGTGTTCGAAGTTTCGCTCAAACACCAGGAACTTTCCGAACTGTTCCGGCGTCAGGGAACTCCGGAGCTCGTTTTGATACCGTTGACGCTCGGCGAAGATCTTCTGGTCGAGGTCGATCACATTGTCCGCGAGCTTCTGCATCTGTTTTCCATCGGTCGAGTCCCGAACGTTGTCCTGAATACCGTCCAGGGCTTCATTACGGGATTTCATCAGCTCACGGATCTTGTCCTCATGCGCGCTTTGCTTTGCAAAGAAACGGACCGACTCCTCTTCATTCAGCTTAAGGACTTCGATCAGTCTCATTTTCTTGAAGCGTTCCAGACGTTCGAGCTGGGCGGGCCGATCGGTTGTCCCGGGCCGCCGCTGCCCCTGGGCAAAAACGCCTTGAGTGGCCATGATGAGAGCGATCATTCCGACGACGCTGTAGTAGAATTTCATGTGTTACTCCTCTTTTTCTTATCGAAGGTTAGTCTGAAAAATACTTCGTTTCCAAAATAGACACGAGTTCATCGGCGTGCTGAGGGTCGAGTTCTTTGACTGTCGATTCCGCGTCCACATTCAGCAGTCCGTTGATCGGTTCCTCAGCTTGGAGAATGTCCTTTAACACTTCCTTATCGCCGGCCGATGTGGGCGCCAGCTCGCTGGCCGAAGACATCGGCTCAAGCACTCCGGCATATCTCTGCTGTTCCGCGGCCTGTTGAATCTCGGCCGCCGGCAATTGATGAAGATAGACGCTCAACTGCGCGGAATCATCCGGAGCGCCCCGTGGAACGAACGCCGCGACGGCGACGGTCAGAAGAAATGCGGACGCAAGAGGCGCTGCAAAACGCGGAATCCATTCCGGGAAAAGCCGGGCAGGTCTCTCTTCGATCGATTGATGGATGCGGGGAAGGAACGAACTCCAATATTGCCCGGGGGGAGACCATGATGTATCCCCCTGGAGCTCAGAGAACAACACTTTCAACTCCGACGCTTCCCTCCGGCAATTCTCACAGGAGGCGAGATGGGCAGTAATCTGTGATTGTTCTTCGCCTGAAAGTCTCGCATTTACAAAGTCGGGTAGCGCATAGCGAATATTCTGACAGGTCATGATTTCATCTCTTTCCTGACATATTCCTGAATTTTCTTGACCGCATGAAAATAGTTTGCTTTTAATCCACCGACCGATTTTTTCAGCACTTTCGACATCTTCTCATAGTCCATTTCATCGTAGTATCGCAGGATGAAGACCATTTTCTGTTTTGCAGGTAACCGCTCAATGGCCCGCTCAAGAATCGTTTTGTATTCTTCGCGTAACAGCCCGCTGTCGGCCGACTCTCCGCCGTCGTCCGGCCGTTCAACGACATCGTCATAATGGACAAAATCTCTGATCCGTTTTGCCCGGAGAGCGTTCAATGAGACGTTCACCGTTATCCGGTACATCCATGTATAGACGTTCGCTTCACCCCTAAAACGCTTGAGCCCGCGATAGACCCGCACGAATACTTCCTGGACAACGTCATCGGCGTCGTCATGGGCTCCCATGACACGGCGCGCAACCCAGTACACTTTCTGCCGGTAGCGCCTGACGAGCTCGTTGAACCCTTCGACCTTGCCCTGACGGAACTCTTCGATGAGTTCGGAATCTGTAGCCGGCTGCCGACTCCCTCCCGTTTCCGGATTTCCGGACAACTCATCGAGCGCCATTCGCCCTAGCGTTTCTGTTAATTAGATGGAAATTCATCAAAAAAGTTTAATGAAAATAAGAAGGAAAAGCAAAGGAACCGGAGGTCAAGGAATGAAATACGTAAGAATGGATGGTAAATTCGCAGGGCGGTGAGATTACTTAAGATTACTACAGAGCCTTCCGCAATTTCACGAGCATTTCATGCATATCTTCCGAAATCATCTTCGTATCGGCGAGAATCGGCATAAAATTCGTGTCGCCCTCCCACCGAGGGACGACATGAAAATGCACGTGCTGGTCGATGCCCGCGCCGGCCGTCCGACCGATGTTCGAGCCGACATTGAACCCGTCGGGATGCGCAACGTCCCGGAGAGCTTTCATCATCTTTCTGACCAGGGCCATGATCTCCAAAATCTCCTCATCGGAGAGGTCCGCCAGATCCGGCACATGCCGGTACGGGACCACCATCACGTGACCGCTGTTGTACGGATAGAGATTCATCAGAACATACGAAGCCGTTCCCCGGAAGACGACCAGATGCTCATCATCGTTACGGTCCTGGAAGGCCTTGCAGAGAACACATGCGCCTTTATCTTCCCCCGACTGAGAGAACGATTCGATGTACTTCGACCGCCAGGGAGAAAACAATTTCTTCATACACTAAAGTTTTCCAAGATGGTCATGATCGTTCCGACAACGTGAAGAGACCGCGGAACGGGTCCCGGTAAACCGCAAGCGCCGGCAACAGCAGCATTGTTCAGGCAGCTTCTTCAACTTTTTGCTTCTCGTATTCAGCAATGATCTTGTCGACGATCTCTCGCGGAACTTCTTCGTAGTGGTGGAATTTCTGTTTGTGAATACCCCGACCCTGGGTCATCGAGCGAAGATTGGTGGAATAGCGAAAGAGTTCTTTCAGGGGGACAAGCGCCTTGACGATCTGGTGTGAGCCGTCGGTATCTACTCCCAGGATTTTTCCCCGGCGGCTGGAAATATCGCCCATAGTATCGCCCATGTAGTCTTCAGGCACGGTCACTTCGATTTCATAAATCGGCTCGAGCAGAATTGGCTTTGCCTCCTTGAAGGCTTTCTTGAAAGCCATCCGGCCGGCGATCTTAAACGAGTGTTCGTCAGAATCGACATCGTGGTACGAGCCGTCAAACAGGGTGACCTTGACGTCGACGACTTTGTACCCGGCGACGACACCGCTCTCCATCGCCTCGACGAGTCCTTTTTCAACGGCCGGCACAAACCGGCCGGGGACGACGCCGCCCACGATCGCGTCCTCGAACTCGAATCCTCCTCCTCTGGGCAATGGCTCAAGCTTGATCCATACGTGTCCAAACTGTCCGCGGCCGCCCGTCTGCTTCTTGTGCTTGTACTCGACTTCATTCGCCCGTCCCCTGATCGTTTCGCGGAAGGGAATCTTCGGCTCGGCCATGTCAACCTCGACACCATACTTGGCTTTCAGGCGCTTGACGATGATCCCCAGATGCAGCTCGCCCTGACCGCTGATGACGGTCTGGTGCAACTCCGAGTCGACCGACATGACGAACGTCGGGTCTTCCTCGTGAAGTGCATGCAGACCGGTGGCAATCTTGTCTTCATCGCCTTTCGCTCTCGAGATAATCGCCATACTGATGACTGGCTCGGGAAATTGAATGGGTGGAAGCACAACCTGGAACGTCTTACTGCTGAGGGTATTATTCGTGTGCGTGTCCTTCAGTTTAACAACCGCACCGATGTCGCCGGCGAAGAGTCTGCCCACCTCTTTTCGTTCCTTTCCATTCATGATGTACAACTGGGCAAGACGCTCGGTTTTGTTGTTCGCCTCGTTCAGGAGATCCATTCCCGGCATGACTGATCCGGAAGATACCCTGAAGAATGATAATTCACCGACATGCGGCTCGGAAACAGTTTTGAAGACAAACAGTGTCGGCTGTCCCTGGGGATCACATTTCACCCTGACTTCTTTGTGGTCATCCTGATTCGAACCGGGGGCGGTTCCGACGGCATCTTCGATCTCGCCGGGATGCGGGCAGTAATCGACCAGGAAGTCCATGAACGAGGCAACGCCGATTGCATGCGTTCCCGCGGTGCAGAGCAGCGGAAAGATCTTTCTTGAACGAATCCCCAGCCGCAGACCGTTTTTGATTTCCTGGTCGCTCAACGTTCCCTTCTCCAGGAAAGCATTCAGCAGTTGTTCGTCTGTTTCGGCGACTTGTTCGATGAGGCGCGCCCTCATCTCCTCCGCGCGCGCTTTGAGGTCGGACGGAATCTCGACCTCCGTGTACTTTCCTTTTCCATCGCGCGTATACTTCAGGACCTTCATCCGGAGAAGGTCAACGATCGCTTCAAAAGTCAAACCCTGATGAACCGGGAATTGGACCGGAATGACGTCGAGAGAGAAGCGGCCCCGGGCCGCGGCGACAACTTTATCAAAATCGGCATTTTCATTGTCGAGCTTGTTGACAACAATAACGACACCGAGATTGAACTCCTTCGTATACTTCCAGACGATCTCGGCCCCGACCTCGACACCCTCGACGGCTTTCAGCACGACCACGGCAGTGTCACAAACGCGCAAACCGCATTTCACTTCGCCCGTGAAATCCGTATATCCGGGAGTATCGATGATATTGAGCTTAACGCCCTTCCAATCGCAAAACATAAGCGAAGTGTTGATTGAAATCTGCCGCTCGATTTCATCGGGATGGTAATCGGAGACGGTGTTTCCTTCCTCCACTTTTCCCAGTCGGGTTGTCACGCCGCCGGTGTAAAGAATAGCCTCCGCGAGCGAGGTCTTGCCGGCGCCGCCGTGTCCTACGAAAGCAACATTACGAATAGTCTCTACTGAATACTCTTTCATTCTGAAGTGTTCTCCTTTTCCTCGGGAAATTCACAATAATACTCTACATCGTTCTGAAGCTATGCCTCCAACTCTCTTGACGTTGTTACAAACTCCGGCGGCGCCGCTCGTGCTCTCTCAGAGCGGTAGCTCAACGTTAGCGGGACTTGACGGGATGAACTGTGCGAGTGACTGCTTCAGCCGCGAATGCGGTCAACGAACGTCCGGACACCCTTGTATAACGCAGCAAGCACCGACACTGTCTCAAGGACCGGATCTTCAATTCGATCCTGGACACGGCGCTCAAAGTCAACGATGCTGTCGGTCATTTCCTTTACCGACCGGATCGAGTGTTTGACCATCTCCACCTGCTCATCGATATTTTCAGAGACATTCCTCACCCTGTTCGTAATGACTTCAAGATTTTCGAAGACCGGAATCGCCTTCGAACTCATCTCTTTGAAATCGTGCTCGACTTCCGTAAGGATTCCACGGACGCGAACGAGGAAGGTGATAAGATATACACTTAACGCCGACAGGCATCCAAGCGCGACAATCAGCATGATGACGAGGGTTAGTTCCACGATTTTCTCCGTTCCACCGTAAGTGGTTTAGGTTGAACTATGACGACTTGGCTTTTTCACTCTTGTACGCATCGACACCGGCACGGAAAGCGGCCTTGGCCTTGCCGGTTTCTTCACCGGCGCGCTCCCGGGCACCCGAGAGCATCTTTTCGGCATCATGGAGAATATGTCCGGCTTCGTCCTTCGCGTCCGAAACGATCTGATCCGACATCCGCTTGCCCTCGTTAATGATATCGACGGCCTTCGCTCGTGCGAACTTGAGCTTTTCCGAAACATCGTCTTTGATGTCGGAAGCTTTCTCCTTTATGTCCCTACGCAGCTCTTTCCCGCTCTTGGGAGCGTACAATAATGCGATAACTGCCCCCACGACACTTCCGGCGAGAAATCCAATGAGAAGACCTTTTGCCATCCCGGCATTTTCTTCAGCCATAAATCCCTCGAATTGTGTTTAATTTGATTGACGAATGATGGATTGTGGAATAAAAGTAAGAACTTAATCCATAAAAATCAAGAACTTCTTGCATTTAATGAGAATTAATTCTAATTTAACCGGAATTCAATGCTGAGAATATAGCACTCGATCACCGAAGATGTGGAAAACGACCGAAGGAAGCACGGGCAGGCTCATTCAATTCTGTATCGGCTACTTCTTCTTTTACATTGTCTTCCTCGTGGCAACAAAGTACTTCACGGATTATGTCGTCCAGGGAACCATAAACCCCGCCTCGCTGAAAGCCCTCGTGCTGCACATGAACATGGAGTTCCTCGTGTACAGCACCATCGGCGGGAACCTCCTCTGCCTCCTGATCGTCTTCGCGTTCAGATGGTATAGACTAACATCGAACAACCCCGTCGCCTTCGCCGGGATGAAGA
>Ga0209777_10001288_pt1 | contig 37068 bp, 41 predicted proteins | sample FrelakmetHBP12HB_FD_187147 | JGI IMG/M metagenome (GOLD analysis project Ga0209777, IMG submission 187147) | Freshwater lake sediment microbial communities from the University of Notre Dame, USA, for methane emissions studies -HBP12 HB (SPAdes)... | ecosystem: Environmental > Aquatic >...
ATTTTGGCACTGCCCTGCACGATGAACTCTATCAGTCTGAGTTTCTCCCAATGGTTCAGGGCATTCCATTCATCTGCGAGGCTGGGGTGAAAGATGTGCAGCAATTCTGCAAATTCTTCAATCGTGCTGACATTCCCAATGCACGAGGTTCCGGGTCCAGCTAGCCTTTCCATCCACTCAGTATACTGCCTCTGTTTCATCGTGGAACCTCCTGCCTTCCCGAGCTAACGAGCAGCCCAATTGTCAGGGTTCCTGTATTCAGTTCTTGGTCCTTCTTCCCATAATGCATCAAACAATTCCAAGAACTTCCTGCTGGACAGTTTCTGGCTCATTCTAACGCATCACTTACAACAGTTCAGAGTCGCCTCAAAACATATATGGGCAACTGCTAAAATCAGAATATATCGAAAATCGACACACGCGTAGCGCGCACAGGTAAAGTTCTATCTTTCTCTCTCTCATTCTTACGCCTACTCCCGCGCGCGTTTCGCAAGTGAGTTCCACAAGAGATCGTTGCGAGGAGGCTTTTCAACGTGAGTCTGTGGGCTTTTGCGTTCATTCCTTTCACGTTTTTGGTTTCGCTAAAGAGGAGAACAAACTGCCAACGTAACGGGGCTTTGATACGCGCGCTCTGACGTCACTGATGGGGGAGGAGGTTAACGAAGAAACATTACAATTCACATTACATCTGGCGTTACAACTGAACAGTAGAAAGTCAACCCTGCCTACAATCCCTGACTAGTACATTGAAAATTACATCTGACATTACAAATAAACGGGCTGAGTCCACTCTGAACAGTAGTCCAGCCTGATTTTCTCCATGGTTTGTTACCAATACACATTACATCTGACATTACAAACAAAAAAAGGGGGGGGCGACGACACAACATACAACACGACATTGCAACTGACCCTACAAATGAAGAGGTGGAGTCGACTTTCGCACATTAAGGGCGATGAGAAAATGAAAAGCGATGCGTACATTCCTGCAGAAGGGGAGATTCTGGCAGGCTTCTGAGGTTCTTGTCGCAGGTTTATGTGTGGCGCCGCCGATAGGACTTGAACCTATGACCGACTGGTTAACAGCCAGCCGCTCTACCTGGCTGAGCTACGGCGGCTCTCTGGGGACTCACATGCTTTGAGTTTTGTGGCGGTATTTAAGTCTGCCCATAGACCCCGGGCGCGCTACCGTTTGACCGCTCACGTCTTCACGTTGATGCCCGCTTGCATCATCCTATACTTGGCTATGCTTGCGAACAGTCTGAAGAAAGGACTTATGACACGCTCTCTCCAGTTGCTGGAAAAGCCCATGTTGATAAGGTTGCCCAGCCAGTACACATCGTGTTCTACACATTTTGCCAACAACTCCTGATGCAGCTTCGTCAGGTGCGTGTCCCTGAACCAGTCTTCGTCCTTGAGCCTGCCCATCGGAACGAAAAACAAAGGAACAACCAAGCTTCTGAAAGCCTTCAAATCATCCATCAATTCTATCGTCTTGACGAGATCGCTCTCAGTCTCTTCCGGAACCCCCACAATAAGCGTGCCCGCTGGAACGAGCATGTTGTCATGCATGAGCCCCATGCCCGTGCGCACAACCTCAGGCCAGTCTTCAGGTTTGAACGGGTGAGCTTTCGCAGGCATGATTTTCTTCGCGAGCTCCGGAGAACCCGTTTCAAGTCCGATCTCAACTCCCCACCAAGGCTGTTTCCGCCTTATCATTTCAGCTATTTCCGCGAAAAGTTTCGGCTTCGAGGCAACAGCTGCCAAGGAACAGTGACTCCAGGATATGCTACTGCACCTCTCAAGAACAGCTTCGTGGAGTCTGAAGAGTTTCTCATCATTCGGCAGAGTGTTCTTTGAACCGTAAAGCATGACATCATCCGTGTGAAGGATGACTCCTCCATTCTTGGCTCTGCGGTTTACCTCTATTTCCCTGAGTATTTTCTCAATCGGAAACCATCGCAGCGGCCTCAGAGTCACGCTGCAGAAGCTGCACCCGCGACAGCATCCGCGGCCAATCTCCACTAAACCGTTGATTGAAGGTCCGATGATTTCCGGTATCTCCTCCAAGCTTGGCGTTTCCCGAACGCTCGTTTCATAGCTAGCAGGAAGTTCCTCACCGTTGATTGCCGCCTTAAAGATTTTTCCAACGACGTTTTCGGCTTCTCCCTCAATTATGCAGTCTATTCCATAATTCTTAACGAAGTTCGGTCTGTAGTGCATTTGCCAAACGCCTGGACCGCCCACGATGATCTTCAAACCCCGTTCTTTTGCCTCCCTAATCTCGGGAGAACCCAGAAGGTTGCGAAAGTGCCGGGCCAAGAACGGTTCCTTCTTCATTATAGCGGCCAAAGTGCTTGACGCAGGACCCAAACCGAAAGGATCCATCACGGTAATGCCAAGCACCTTCGCCTCTTTTACATGTGATTTGAGATGGTCCGGCGCCACGGTTGAAACGTTGAAACCCTCTTTCACGAGCTGCGCCTCGATTTTTCTCAATCCATAAGGCGCTTCAACCGGCGCACCCCCTATCGACTTGATAGCTGGAAAGAAGAGCTGTTCAAACAAGAAGTCCGGGATAAAATTCGACGGAGCACACGTTCCAAAACCCAGGAACTCGTTACGATGATAATCACTCATCAACGTACTGTCAGCAGTCAGAATTACCTTGTCATCCAAACACACTGACTCTCCGAAGAACTAGCCACACTGCTTAAATTAAAGAGTTTGCTCTGCCAATCCTTCTCCTTTCCCACATTTGCCCGGAAAGCGAATCGGTGCGCCCTTCATGATAGAAATATAAGCAGTTGGAAAGAAAGATCTAGCAAACGGTGATAAAATGGTTGAAGAGAAAAAATACACAGAAAAAGAGTGCCACAGAAAGTTTGCAGTCGACTGTTTCAACCTTGTTTGGACTCTTATTGACAAGAAGGACAGAACCAAAGAAGAAGACGACAAGATGGTTCATGCGGCTCATGCCTCTCGTTTTCATTGGGGAGAAATAGGAACGTCACTCGAGTTTGAAAGAGGCGAATGGCAAATTTCCAGTGTACACCGTCGTTAAAAGGCCTGAATCCGCACTCTATCACGCAATGAGATGCTTGGAAATCTGCAAAGAAAACAACATCGGAGACTGGGACATCGCCTTTGCCTATGAAGCAATGGCCCGAGCCTACGCAGTTGCGGGGCAAAAAACAGAGTGCAAGAAATACATTGAACTGGCAAACAAGGCCGGAGAGCAAATCAAGGTTAAAGGAGACAAGGACTATCTATTCAGCGAACTCAGGACAATAAACTGCTAGAAGCGTTACGTGGGAGTCGAGATTCAAACTACTGAATAACAAGAACGTGAGAATCTTGAGCTGCCTTCTAGGTCAAAAGTGTAGAGTGTGACCTGAGACACGCCAAGGTTCTTATTCTCTGTCAGGGAAAGGTACCCTCGAAGGAAAAGTCAGATGAAAGGCTTCCATCTGGCAGCCCATGCACTTATGATTCTGCTGGTCTGCGCGGCTTTGTTTCCCATTTTGCAGCAACGCGCATTCTCATCAAGCCCCATCTATCTAGACGTCGAACCTAATTCTCTACCACCACTGACCGATCTGAACTCAAGTGTCTACGGCTTGGAAGTCCCGGCAACACCCTCAGCCATCGGAGACAATTTCACAGTTGAAATACACCTGAGAAACGCAACCGTGACCAACGTTGCAACCGGCGTTGAAGGTGTTGAGGTTCACTTATACTTCGGCAACATTCTAGCGTATGCTGTGCCCACCGAGTTCGTGAACAAGATTGGCCAACCTGACGGAGTGCTAACAGGGCCAGACGTGTTGTACGGCCTTGGTCCTGGGTTCTTTGATGCTGGTGTTAATCCGGTTTCAAGTCCGCCCTACGCTGGTGCCGTGTACTTTGAAGTTGGAGCCGCCTCATCAGACAAGCCGTGGAATGGCGCTGACGGCTTGGTGGTCGTAGTAAGCTTCCGAATCGTGAAGCAGCCGCAGGGTTCGCAGGGGGAGCCGACAGTTACGTTGCAGCTTGCAAACGACTTCACAGACATCGAGACTAACATCATCGTAGATCCCTACACCAACAACACCATGGCCGCGCCAGTATCCCACGACCGCATTCCAGGGAGCCTAGTATTGGACTCCAACTACGAGCCTCCTGCCAACAACTACACCTTAACAGTTCAAGAGAGTCCTGCAGGCTCTGGAACGGTGGATGTCAACGCAGGCGGAATTAATCAGACACCTCCCTACACTTTCTCAAACGGAACAGTTGTCCAAGTGGCGGCAACACCGAATGCTGGCTACAGCTTCACGAACTGGATTCTTGACGCTGCAAATGCTGGCTCTGCAAATCCATTCAGCATTACCATGAACAGCGCCCACACGGTAACAGCCAACTTCACCTATGCTCCTCCGCCCCCTGATTTGTTTCCTATCACTTTGACTGCAGAGCCAACGGCAGTGCCCCCGTTTGCAGGTGTCAACACCCGCCCTTACGGGTTGGAGATTCCGCCTACGCAGATTGTTGTTGGAGACATGTTCACGGTTGGACTCCATCTGCGAAATGCTACCAAAGGCAACGTGCCTCTTGGGGTCGGCTCTATTGAGGTGCATTTCTGGTTCGGAAACGTTCTGGATTATGTGCGGCCTGTAAGCTTTGCACCCAGTGAGTTCGGCGGCCCTGAGGGAGTCCTCAACCCCGACATCCGTTTTTCCATTAATCCAGGGTTTCACGGTGTGAACGGGGATGAGACGCCTTACCCGTACGACGGAGCGGTGAGCTATGACATTGCAGCAAGTTCAACGGGCACTGGTTGGAACGGCGTTGACGGTCTCGTGGCGGTGTTAACGTTCGAGATTACAAAACAGCCCCAATCTTCTTTGGGCAAAGACGCCGTAGGCTTGCCTATGGATTACACCTTCACAGGCTTAACTGACTGTAACGGAAGCAGCGTATTACACGACTGTTTGAATGCAACGATAACGCTGGACAGGGTTTCCCACGACGTGGCCGTGACAGACGTTACGTTACTGAAAACCGTGATCGGAGAAGGATATCCCATGATCATAAACGTTACCGCCGCGAACCTTGGCAGCGTTAGCGAGGACTTTCTTCTCACTGTTTACGCCAACGCGTCCGTCATGGACTCCCAGACAATCTCGCTTGCCAGCGGGAATTCCACAACAGTGGCTTTTGTCAGGAACACTACTGGCTTCGCCAAAGGCAACTACACCATAAAAGCCGTAGCGGAGGCTATCCCTGGGGAGGCAAACACGACGGACAATACGTACCCTGCTGGCTCAGTGACAGTAACCATTCCAGGAGATTTAGACGGCAATGAAAAGGTTGAGCTTGTCGACTTGATTCGGTTAGTGCTTAGCTTCCAAAGCCAGGCCGGTCAGCCAAAATGGAACCCCAATGCAGACATAGATGGCAATGGAATCGTTGACCAATCTGACGCGAACATACTGGCTCAACACTACGGACAGCACTACCCGTGAGAGTCAGGACCGGCGGAAAGACACCCTGCAATTCAGAAGCGCGCGCGCAACGATGATTCAAGAACTGCTACTGCACAACATTACCACGGTTGTTACCAATAAACATAGGGGACGACTCCGAAGGAAGGAGATTTCACAGAATTTCTCCATGCTTTGTTACCACACAACATTACCACGGTTGTTACCAACAAAATGGGGTCGCCAACGCAATAATACAATTTTACAATTCAACATTACAAAAAACGTAAATAAAAAAAGGCGGGGGGGGGCCGACAACGCAGCATTAGAACACAACATGCCACAGATCACAATTACAGATTACATGTGACCTTGCAAACGAATAGAGGGGGCCAGCGTTGAGGCTGCTTGATGTGGAAGAGTTGTCCTGAAGCAGGGCGTCGCGCTCTCTGAGACCACCGCCTTGAGAGAGCGCGCCGGCATTTGATCTTTCGTTTTTCGTAATGTTGCTTTGCACAGAAATAACCTGGAACAGACCAACGTGTGCGCTCGCTATCCGAGGGTTAGCTTTGCTACTGGACGTATTTTTCTTCGCTTTGAAAGTATATATCTGACGTTTTCAATGGGATGCTGTCGGTACACGATAGAAGAGAGAACGTTGAGGCTTCGGGCATAAACGTCTTGAGGCGTGGTACTGTCTGGTGTCGCAAACGAGAGTGGGTTTTGGCTACCCCAAAGGTGTGTGCCTTCAGTGCACGAGATGTGCACTTTGCTGTGGGGACACGAAAAGCCGAACGAGGCGCATTATGCTTCTGAGGGAAGATGCTCGCACGATATCTGAGGCCGTTTTGAAGCCTGTTGAGACTTTCGCAACGGAGGCCAGGGGCCACGGGCCTTACGTTTACGAAATGAGAAAAACGCGGGGAGAGGGCAAATGTATTTTCCTCGAGGGAACGGACTGTAGCATTTACGCGGTGAGGCCTTTGGTGTGCAGGTTTTACCCATTCGAGCTAGTGACACTGAAGGATGGGAAACCTAGGTTCTTCTGCACAGGAGAATGCCCTGGAATTGGAAAAGGCAAGAGGCTGGAAAGAGAGTATTTCGAAAACCTGTTCAAGCGGGCTTACGATCAGCTGAGGAGATAGAAGACAGGGAATCTGAACAGATACCTTTCTTGACACGGTTGCGGATACTGTCTAGACTGACCTGAAACTGAAGTGGGGGCAGACTCGCTCTTTAGCTGCAAAGCTTGTTGCTTTCGCTAACGTCTTGGAGGCGGCCGCATCTTGTCTGGGTGAATGCTTATGTTGACTTGTGTGACGTGTGCAGTTTGTCGAAGGCGGAGACTTCGGGTCCATTCAGTGTGACGGGTGCGTGGGCCATGATTGGTTTTTTCTGCACGTGCTTGTATCCACATTCGCACTCGAAACCTACTGTTTGTTTTCCGTTCTTCACTTGGCGCCATTTCCTGCCGTTGCAGCGTGTATCGTGCCTGTGAATGGTCCAGAGTTGTCTAGCTTCGGTCGGAGTAATTGGAGAATAGCGTTTTACCTTTGTGAAGTACCAGGCTAGGTACATTGTGAAACAGGCCCACAGTGAGGGCATGATTATCCACAGATTGGAGGTTAACATTTCTAACATGTTTTCACCATCTGTATTTATGTTCTGCACGGATACAATATGTCTGTTTTCAGACATATCTAATTATAGAATATGCCATCTTACGATATAAACATTTCGCCGATTCGCAGGTCGGTTGCGCGCTAGAACTGTTGGAGTACGTCTTTTTTTTCTATTATGTTGCCGCAGTAGTGGCACTTTAGTAGCAGAGGGTCTTCGGATTCGATGTAGAACTTGGGTTTTACGGGTTCGTTGCTGTTGCTTATGCAGGCGGGGTTGGCGCATTTGACGATGTTTTCGATGGTTTTTGGCAGTTTGACTTCCTGTTTCTTTATGACTTTGTAGTTGCGGATTATGTTGATTGTGGCGTGTGGGGCGATGAGGGCTATTTTGTGCACTTCTTGGGGGTTGAGTTCTCTGCCCTCGATTTTGAGGATGTCTTTCGTCCTGAACCGTTTGCTGGGCACGTTGATGGCGATGGTTATGGGCCCTTTCTCGCGGCCCGTTATTCCGAGGATTTTGACCACGTCCAGGGCGTGGCCGCCCGTGATGTGATCTATGACGGTGCCGTCTCTGATTTTGGAAACGCGCAGCTCTGTTTCGCTCAAGCCTGTTTCTCCCTCTGAGAGGTAGTTTATTGTTGGAACGCGAATAAAAGACTTTAATTTTTGCTGTTGCCGCGAGGTCTTGTGCTGTTGGCAAGAGTTATCTAGTTGTTTTGTAGAGTGGTTGTGGGTGGGAGTTTGGAGTTTAAGGGCAGAGACATCATTTCGATTAAGGATTTCTCTCGTGAGGAGATTAACTATGTTTTCAAGGTTGCGAAGAGTATGGAGCCTCTGGCTTCTAGAGGTTCGCAGATGTTGAAGGGGAAGATTCTTGCGACGTTGTTTTATGAGGCGAGCACGCGAACTCGGCTGAGTTTTGAGTCTGCGATGCAGAGGCTGGGGGGTTCGACGATTGGTTTTGCGGAGGCGGAGATTGCTTCGGTGAAGAAAGGTGAGAACCTTGCTGACACTGTTAGGACGGTTGAGAATTATGCGGATGTGATAGCCTTGCGGCATCCTCTGGAGGGGGCGGCGAGGTTGGCTGCGGAGTTTTCTAGAGTGCCTATTCTTAACGGTGGCAGCGGGGCGGAGGAGCATCCGACGCAGGCGCTTCTGGACTTGTACACGATGGTTAAGGAGAGGGGTAAGGTTGACGGGTTGAAGATTGCGCTTGCGGGTGATTTGCGGTACGGGAGGACGGTGCACTCGCTTGCTTACGCGCTTTCTTTGTACGATATTGAGTTGTTCTTGGTTTCGCCGGAGACTCTGAGGATGAGGCGGGAGGTTCTTCAGACGATTAAGGAGAGGATTCCGGTTACGGAGAAGACGAGTCTTGAAAAGATTGTTTCGTTGGTGGATGTTTTGTACGTGACGCGGATTCAGAAGGAGCGTTTTCCTGATCCTGCGGAGTACGCGAAGGTTAAGGGTTCTTACAGGGTGGACTTGCAGAGTTTGAATGACGCTAAGAAAGATTTGATTATAATGCATCCGCTTCCGCGGGTTGATGAGATTGCGGCCGAGGTTGACGCTACGCCCTACGCGCGTTATTTCCAGCAGGTCGGGAACGGCATCGTCGTCCGAATGGCGCTTCTAGCTCTGATACTGGGCGCGGTTGACTAACCCGCGGATATGGCTGCAAAATCCTGCAGAAGACAGGAAAAGCACGAGTTTGTGTGGAGTGGGCGTGTGCTGCTGTTTAGGTTTCGTTGGAGCGGTCGAAGTAGGTGAGTGTGCTGACGGCGTTGCATTTGGGGCATTTACTTGTTTGGCCGGGCCAGGTTTTTTTGCAGTTTGTGCAGTAGGTTGTTTTGCGGTTGTAGGTGAAGAATTCTGGGTTGTTGTTTTCTATTAGTTGTTTGGTTATGGAGAGGAGCTGTTCTGGTTCGTGTGTTGTTTCGTCGAGTTCGATTATGGTTAGGTTTCCGCCTGTCTGGGTCTGTCTTGTTTTGTGTTGTGGGGTTTGGGGTTTTTGGGGGAGGTTGCCGTTTTGGAGGGTGAGTTTGTCTGTTGTGGAGTAGTGGGGTTTGTCTCTTGTTCCTGTGAAGTGGACTTTTGCGATTCCGTATCTTTCGATGTCGATTTGTGCCAGTCTGGTGGAGGCTTCGGGGTTTGGCATTGTTGCTGGGTAGACGTGTTTTCCGCGTTTTTTTCCGATTTTGTTTATGAAGCTTGTGATGTTCTGTGCGGTTTCTTCGGCGAAGGTTTGGGTTTTTTCGTCGTTGATGCTTTTGTCGGTGAAGGCTTCTGCTGCTTCTGTTAGTCCTGCGAGGTTTATGGTGTGTATGGTTTTTTCGAGTCTGAAGTACTGGTCGCCGTTGTTTTCTTGTGTGAGGAAGGGGAGCAGGTTTTTGGCGTGTTGTCTGAGGGCTTGGTGTTTGATGTCTAGGGCGCGGTTTGCCATTTCGAGTCTTTCCTTGAGGGTTTCGAGGAATTTTGCGGGGTCTTTTTCGGTTTCGTAGGCGACGCGGGGCACGTTTACTGTTACGGTGCCCAGGCATCCTGTGCGGAGGGTGTCGATTTCCCAGTCGCCGTTTGGTTCTGCGTCGATTTTGAATCCGGAGGGGCTGTGGACGGTTTGTTCGTGGTTTTTTTCGGTTAGGTTTGCGAAGTAGGGTGTGCCGTTGTGTGCTGCGAGTGCGTGGGCTTTGAGGAGGATGGCTCTTGCTGTTTCGTCTTTGAATGTTTCTGGGCGTATTTTGACTGTGAGTTTGGGGTTGGCCAGCGGTTTTTGGAGGCTTTCTTCAGCGAATGCTTCGAGGAGCAGTGATGCTAGCTGCTGCGCTTCTTCCGCGTAGTCTGCGTATTTGCCGGCTTGTTCGCCGTTGGGTCCGGTGGCAGGTTTGTCAGCTAGATGTTTGGGTGTTGTGAGTTCCAGGTTTATGGCGGTGTCTGTGTGTTGGCTTAGGTTTGTTATGAACTGGTGGAGTGCTTCTTTGGTTCTTGTGGGTTCGGTGTTTTTTGTGTATGGGGCGAGGAAGGTGTTGAGGTATTCGAGTGTTTGGGTTGTTTCTGTTTCTTTTGCTGCGTGTAGGAGGGCGTTGAATATGGTTGCCAGTGCTGTTTCTAGGTTTTTGGGTGGAGGTTGGTTGGGTTGGGTGGGGTTGATGGTTTCTAGGTTTAGGCCGTTTTGTAGGAAGAATCGTGTGTCGTGTATGGTTTCTGTGGGTTTGAGGATCCATGTGCTGAGGTTGTTGATGTGGAGGGTGCCTGAGAGGTGGGCGTCTGCGATGTCTCTTGGCAGCGTGTTTAGTAGTGTGTATTCTTTGAAGACTGTTTGTCCTGCGGCTTCGAGGGGGTTTGTTGTTTGTGGTGTTGTGTGGAGGAGGTTGGTGACGTCGTGGACGGGTATTCCTAGGCGTGTGAGTTTGTTGCGGTATTCTTCGAGGCCTTTTTCGATGAGGATGGCGTTTACTACTTCTCTTACGAGTGGGGCTGTTAGGTATTTGGTTTTGGATTTGAGGAGTTGGGTTTCGGCTTCTTTGGCTACTTTTTGTGCTTGTTCGGGGGGCATTTTGGCTTCTTTTATTAGTGCGTTTGCGATTTTGTTGGGGTCGAATTCTTCTATTGCTGATCTGCTTGCGCGGATGAGTATGTTTTTGGGTTTGTTGGCTTTTTTGTCTATTCTGTTGGCGACGTCGATGACCATTTTGCCGAGGTCGGTTAGGCCGTATTTTTTTTGGTCCACTAGGGCTTCGATGAGGTCTGCTTTGAGTAGGAATTTTAGGTGGTAGGCGAAGCGTCCTGCGTCTCGGCTTGGGTTCATTTTCAGGCTGCTCATGAGTTCTGTGTAGCTGAGGGGGCCTTTGTCGAAGAGTAGGTTGAGTATTTGCAGTCTGAGGGGTGAGCTGACGGCTTTGAGGATTTTGATTCCGTGGGTGCGGCTGGCTGTTGACAAGGTTGTTTGTGGGCCTCTTCTTTTTGTGGGGGTGTAGTATTTTTGGGTGTGGGGGGTTTAAAGGTGTTGGGATAGGCTTATTTTGCTGTTTTGAAGATAGGATGGGTATGCGCGTGTGGGCGGGGCTGTCGGCTAGTTTGGTCTAGGCTTGTAGCCTCGGGCGCTATAGACCCCGGTTCAAATCCGGGCAGCCCCACCATAGTTTGGGTTCAGAATCGTTACTGTGCGCGCTTTCGCTTCCTGAACGACGTGAGAGAAAGTGTTGTGTTTTTCTTTTTTTTGGAGAAGGGTGTTTTGGGCTTCTTTTCAGTGGCAAGGTTTAAGTCATGGGTTGTCCACGTCTGGGTTCGGCGTGTTCAGGCGTGATTCGTATGGGAAAGGCTTGAATCGTATGGGAAAGGCTTGAATGTATGGGAGGGGTGTGGTTCGTTGCCGTTGACTGAGTCTGTGTTCTTTAAAGCGGTGTTGCAGAGGGAAAACCGAATTCAGGTTCCCAGGTTGTTTCGTTGGCAGTACAAGATGGAGGCGTGTGAGGTGTTGAGGGTCAGTGTTCGGGTTGAGGGTGGTTTCGTGGATGAGGGGTTTCTTGCGAGGATGACGAAGGATGGTCGCTTGACTGTTCCGAAGTTGACTTTGAAGCTTCTGCGGGAGGGCGAAGAAAAAAGCCTGGAAGGCTGCGTCCTCGAAGTCACGGTTGAGCCGGCGGACGAGCAGGTGAAGAGCCGGGGCTGAACTCTTAAGGTCCTGTGTCAGCACAAACCGGGAAACTTCCAGAGCTGTCCTCGACCACGCCTGGAACCTCGCGCGCTCTAGCAGTCTGTACTTGCTGGGGCCTTTTTTTGGCACCTCGCGTGTTAACGCGGTGATGGAGCACACGCTGACTCGCTGCGAGGACGTGAGATGGATGGAAGGTCGCATAGGCAGACGTGGGTGGAACGAGGATGGTGGAAAAGGCGGGTGCGAAAGCGTCATTGATTCTTTTGAGGATGCGATTTCTTGGACTTTATGATTCCAATGATTAAGGTGCCAACAGCAACTGGGAGAAGCAGTTCTACTAGAAGCGTTCCGTCCTGAAATAATGCAAAGGGCGTCGTCTTGCTGCGTATGCTCGCCGTCATCGGAAAATAGTCCTGTGGAACTGATACTTCTGTTGTTTCGGACTGGAGTTTGATGTCCAACTTTATCGTTGTGGAAGACCGTGAGAATTGTTGAACACTGGCTGCATCCTCTTTCTTCTCGTCAAGCACTTCAGGGCGTATTGCGGCTTCCCACATGCTTTGCTGTGTGTAGCTCTTGAGAGTCAGTCTCATGGCCGCGTCTGCTTCCCATGGGCGTTCCGCAATTTCGTTCTTGGCCATAGGTGCATTCATCTGGCTGTTTTGGGGATCCGCATAAGAAAGGGTTACAGAACTGATGGATTCTTGTGATGCCAGTACAACACTAAAAGCCATGGTCCCATTGGCATCTGCGGGATCCGTAATGCTGACGCTGAGTATTCTAATCTTTTCATTTTCTTGAGCGGATGCGGCATGGACTGACAACCCACACGCCAGCAGGATTGCAACAAAAAGGATAACCTACAATATCTTCTGCATTAGTGTCCCAAATGTACAGTACTGGTTACACCAGTTAAATCTTTCGCAGCTTCCCTGAGAATGCGCGCGGCAAGATCATGTTTGTATTGTATCGTGGGCCCGGTGTAGGGGCCCGCCTGAACATACACGCCAAAAGCCGCGCATAAACCATGAAGCTTATAAAGGTAGAAGTCCCTCTTTAAAGTGGGAATACAAAATGGAAATCCAGATTGGCGATAAAGGAAGGATGACCCTTCCCCTCAAATTAAGAATGCTGCTAGGCATAAGAGAAGGCGACTGTTTAACCATTGAAATCGCAGCCGGTGGCATATTCCTCAAGCCTAAAGGCGCCTCAGCAAAAGAAGTGTGGGGAGCAGCCCAGCTCAAGAAAGTTGAAATCGAAGAGATAGAAGAAGCACTTGGCACGGAATCTTAGGTGCGCTTCGTAGACTCAAACGTCTTCGTGTATCACTTGGCCGCGGATCCCATTCATGGGCAAACAGCCAAGAACCTTATGGAAAAAATAGAAGCTGGTGAAAAGTCAGCCACATCGACGCTTGTAATCGCCCAAGTGTGCAGCTATCTCAAATGGAAAAGAATGCAAAACGTAATACCCCTATTCCTATCCTTCCTAAAAGGACTAACCACCCTACAAAAAATCGAAACCCACATGCTAGACTTCGAAGAAGCCAGAAGCATCCAATCACAACTCAACCTGCCATGGTCCATGTGGGACGACATGGTAATCGCCTCACAGATGAAGAGGCTCAACCTAAAGGAAATCTACTCAAACGATGGTGACTTCGACAAAATTCCATGGATAAAACGAATCTTCTGAGACCAGAAACCCACAGCCCTCTCATCATGCTAACAGACAGTCTGGGATTCTGGCCCAAGCGCGCGCTGAGAACATTTGAAGAGCGCGCGCGCCTAGAAATTCTTCTTTTGTCAAACCTGCCTCTGACATGATCTCCATCAATAATCCTCTTTTTATCTCTTTATGTTTTGGAACAGGCACTATGTGTTCGTTTTTTTATGAGGATTAGATGCTTCCTTTCTGTCGTGCAACCTGAAAACCAGCACTTGTGAGGGCTTTTACAACTTCACGCCAAGAGAGTAGAGGGAGCTTCGACAATTACTTCAGCCTTTTCTCCGTTGATCCTGCTGCCCAAAAGTTTTGCTTTAACTTCTAAGTAGCCTTCTATGGCTTCCTTGATGTTTTTTAAGGCTTCTTCCCTTGTTTCGCCTTGAGTGGCGACTGGGAGCTCCCCGCATTTAACTATGAAGCCGCCTTCCTCTGCAGATTCCAAGAAGACGGTGAACTTGCGAGCAACCATGAAATCGCCAACAACATGATATTCGTGACAACAATATGAACCTATCTGCAACCTATGTTTGACAATTGCACGCGAGAAGTTGTGTGTGTATCGTGAGTGACTATTTTTCACATGGTTTACTGCTGAAAGCGATACTAGCGAGCGCATGCCTGCAAAGTCAACATATAACATTTGTTAACATCCACATGTATCTCAGGCTAATCAACAGCGCGCGCTGAGTTTAGGGCGCGGCCAAAGGAAGCCTCGTAACCCCTTCTATTCGGTTGAAATCTTCATCGAAAGAGTACACTTCCTTTATTCCCTTCAGTCTCATGATGTCGACGGCTAGAGCGTCGTTGGCTTCAAGCTTCAAATCATCTCCCAACTCGGCTGCAGCGAAGTACGCCTCCCTAGTTACACCTATTATTTTCACGTTGTCCAGCATGAACAGCCCCCGGATGAGGAGATTCAGCTGATCCAGGGGCATGCCGTGTTTGAGGATGTTCACTATTTCGGACAGGTGAACAACTGTCAGCGTAACCTCCTCCTTTCCTTGGGACACTCCACTGATTATCTTCTTGGCATGCTCCTTCATCTGCTTCTCCTTCGAAGTCAACTGTCTTTTCGGCTTGTAGTAGGCATAGACAAACACGTTAGCATCCAAAAACCTCATGCGCCCGCCTCATAGAATTTCTTCTCGAACTCTCTCCAGCTTCCGATGGCGTCTACGCCCAAATCGACCTTGTCAAAGTTTTCAGTCAAGTCAACACGACGCTTAGGAACTATCTTCAAATACCCCTTCCTCTTGACAACGTACAATTCCCGACTCTCCCCAACCTCAGCCTCACGCCACTCCGCAGGCAAAATGAGACGACCCTGAGCATCCAGCTTCTTAACCTCAACACCAGATTCCAAACTTTCCACCATAAAACAGTTCATCATGCCAAAATATAAAGTTTCCTCCAGAAACAGCAAAACCCAACAATCCAAAAACAGCGCACGCGATTCACAGAATTCCTCCATGACTTGTTACTATACAACATTACCACGGTTGTTACCAGCCAAAGATAGAGGGGTCGACTCTGAGCGCGCGCTATGAGATATTACGGACAGTATTTTTGACACGTTCTCTTCGTCGGCTACCATCCTTCAAACCCGAATCATTTTCCAGATAATCTCGCTTTTCCCAATTTTGAAAAGGATTTAGCACGCTTAACAATCTTCCTGCACGCGCTTATGTTCATCATATCACGCCGGTTTCAGAAATAATTGTTACTTCTTCCCATCAAAACCGTCAATTGTTGCAGTGCGCGCTAGCGCGCTAAGGATCATGTTCATGTCGCAGAGACTGTGGCCCTTTTTCAAAGCTCCGAGGAAAGCCTCAATTCATCCAGTTGAACCCGACTGCACCCTTCAATGTTTATCCCCGAACCCGCCAGAGATACACTATTATTATCGCAAGCTGCAACATTGAATAAAAAAAAGAATTGTGTGCTCAAAAGCAAACCTCGGTTCCAACGTTGTGCCATCTTTTATGACCTATGTCTCATGAAGAGGATTTTCCGCATGTACTGTAGCACGGGCTTTGCAGCTAGGTTCAGCCCGCGTATCTTGCTTGTCGTCCTTTCCAGCGCTGCCAGTTCTTTTTCTTCGACAATTCCAATCAGCGGCATTAACGTGATGTAGATTAGCAAGTACAAGAACGCTCCGATGACAAAGACTTCGGCGTAATGGGCCCACATGAAATGCAGTAGTAGCAGTGGCAGCAGGCTTGCCAAGAGCCCTGCAAGATAGATTTTTGCGGTCGGTCTTGCTTCAAACTGGACCTTGAGCTTGTGCACGCCAATGTACGCTGCGTACGACGTTGACGCGATTCCGCCCACGAGATTGGCCAACACCACGCCGAGGACGCCGTACTCCTGAGCAAGGACAGGAGATAGTGCTATCACGACAAAAAGGTTAACCAATGCCCCTCTGAGCGTTAGCCTTGTTAATCCCAGACCGTTGAAAAGACTCGTCAAACTCAAACTGCCTATTGCCGCTAAGAAATACACTAGCACGCTGAAGGCTAGGATCAACCCGGCGGAACTATACGCGGAACCGTAGACTATTCCGACAACTTGGTTGGAAAAAAGAAGAAGCAGTGCGGCTGTAGGAACGATTAACAAGCAAGTGTATTTGTTCGCCCTCTTAAAGAAAGCATTCACCACATCAGGAGTCGAAGAGGAACCAAGCTTCGAAAACGCGGGAAGCAAAGCAGTGGTAATAGACACGGGAATTACTGCTAACAGAGTCACAAAGTTGGCTGAAACCGAATAGTTCCCAACATTAACGTTTGACGAGAAAAACCCCAGCACAACTTGATTGTACAGCAAAATAAACCCTCCCAACAAAGTTGACACATACAAAGGCATCCCGTAGCGTGCCAAAAGATTCAGTATTTGCCCGTAACTCTCACCATTTGGATCCGTCCTTGCGTTTACGCTGCCCTTGACAGGCCTCAACAACCTATAGAACAACACGAAGGCTCCTGCAACCGAGGCAACAGCGTACCCACCAACGTAACCTATCAGAACCCCAGACAAACTCAAACTGACAAGCACGAAAGAGACCTGCAGCACCGTCTTCGCCAGCGCCTGCACGTTCGTCGTCAACGCATAGTACTCCGACTTGTCCAACCCTACAAACGCTGAGTTGACGGTACCAAGAACCATTTGGAAAACAATGGACAAAGAAACTATCTGAACGTAAAATGCATAGTTAGGCCTGTTAACAACGAGCGCCAAATAACCTGCAAACACAATGCTCAAAACCGTCACCAAAACGCCCACGAGAAACCTGAACCAGACCCCGAATCGAATTATGCTGAACGCCCTAGAGTCGTTTCCCTCATTGTGCAGACTGGCCGCAAACTTCGTAATGCCCGTGCTGATGCCCAAATCTGTGAACAGCAGCACAAGCGCCGGAACAGTTATCACAAGGTTATATTGCCCATATAAATCAGGTCCCAACAGCCTACCCACGATTATCGCGGAAATTGCAAGAACAAGGGTAGCCAAAGCCGAACCAGAAAAAAGAAAGAACCCACCTCTCGCCGAATCCTCAGTCACCCTCGACAAATCATCAGGCAAAAACACTACACCTCCCACATTTTGGCGCGCGGGCGCTTATTATCCTGCAAGAAGAAAGCATGAAATCAACGAAATCGCAATTGCAGTTCTTAAGACACATGTTATCCAACATTCATTCGAAGAAGCGTCTATTTAAGCAGTATTCCATGGAACACAAATAGAAATCAAGAAAAACGTCAAATCTAGGGTTAGTCCTTTTCGCTCAAACTTGCCCAGTCTTGAACATTGAAAATAGAAAAAAGTGAAATTTGATTCTGCCCAAACTTTTAAAGGAAGGTAATCAATGCTTGTATGGACTAGAGAAAGATGTTGTGGTATCCTGATGATGCTTTTGTCATACAAACTCATGAAGAAATGTTGAAAGAATATGGAGGTTATCCGGGATTCGAGCGCGGAATCATTCAGTTCCATGTAATTCTAGCAGAAGTTAAGGTAAGTAGAGGCAACATTTACAGGAAGGCAGCTATTCTTCTTCAAGGAATGGTTAATGCAAGGATATTTTTGGATGGGAATCACAGAACAGCTTATGAAGTAACGGACACTTTTCTCCGAGAGAACGGAAAGAGAATAAAGATTGCGGATAAGCAAAAGATAATTAGGTTTATAAAAGACATTAGACAATATAGTATTGAACAAGTAGAGGACTGGTTAGAAAATGGCAAAGTGCCATAGAGATCCCATTGAGGTCTTGCATGAAAGCATGAGAGATAACCATGAAATTCTTAAAGGCCTTAATGGTGGGTCAAAAAAGATAAGGAAATAGACGAAAGCGTATTTTTGATTGAATCTCAAAACAGAGAAAAAAAGGAAGGTTTTCAGTCTAGCGTCTTCCGCATTTCTTGAACGTGCCTTTCGATGTCTAGCGTGCGCGAACATTTCTTTTTCTGACATATTAGCATGGCTGCAAGTTCATTTATATCGTGTGCTGAACTAACATTTTCTGAGGCTTAGGTGCAATGTCAAGCTGCTTGGCTGCGTGGCCTGTGAGTAAGAGGCTGTCAAGAGAGGATTTCAGGAAACTCATGGATATACTGATTCAAGATGGCCCTAAGGTAGAATACAGATACCCTGAGAAGTGGGGAAACTACTGACTTAGCGAGTGCGCCGTCCAGTCGAAGAGTTTCTGTGTGGGCGTTTAGGCGGGCGTGCTGGCGGTTTGGGACAGCCTATTAGGCTGGGATATATCTGGATGTTAACAAGTGTTATATGTTGTTTTGATGGACACGTATGATGAGGTTTGTTGGCTGTGCGTAGAGACTTGCGCATACGGAATCGACCTGTCCTTTTGCTGCTTCTGCCCGTTGTACTGGTTTTCTGGATGGTCGGCTGGGTTCTCTATTACGAGGGTTCTGAGGGTGGCCGGCACAGAGCGGTATCTGCTGCTGGTAGGGATGACGGGGTGGAGGTTGGCGTCGCGTTGCTGGAAGAAGAGGCTGAGGTTAACAGCTAGCCTCGACGATTTGGCGCTTCACGTGGGCAAAGCCTTGCAGCGCGTGCGTGTGATGTTTGAACGGTTGCTAGGGAGGTTCCCAGGGTTTACTGGTAACGTCAGAAGTAATGTTGTTTGGCAACACTGGATGTTGGTTGGCTTCATAGGGTTGGTTTGGAGTGGCGGCGGTTGCTGTTTTTGGCAGCGGTTTTGCTGATGGTTGTAGCGCGCGCCTACAGAAGGTGACGGTTAGAAATGAACCGAAAACGAAATAGAACCCTTAACTACTATATGAGGGGATATGCATAGAGGATGAAGCTAATGAGAAGAATCAAATTATACAAAACTCTGCTGGCAGCTCTCGTTTTTCTGTCTCTAATAGGCATTATAGGCATGACGGTGGTTCAGGTGAGGGCGCAGGGCCGTCCGATCGAAGCGGAAATCCTCCCTTCGCAAGGTGGAGCCAACACGATTATTCTCCTCAGATTTGACACAGTGAACGCAAGCGTGGGCAACGTCCAAACAGCCGACATCTTCTGGGACGATTCCACTATAGCCCTCAACAAACAAGGCGTCCTAGGAGCAGATGGTTCATACAACTACAATGTAACAGTTCCGACCGAACCGCCTCTCTCTGACGTGGGAAACCACACCATCCGAGTGGACTCATCCGTTTTCAACTACGGTCAGGTAAGTTTCAACTTCACGTTCACGATAACGGAATTTGTTCCGTCCCCCGAATACTTGGCTTTGAACGACACCTACTATTCCTTGCTCGCCAACTACACGGGCCTTCTTGGCAACTATACGCAGTTGCTGGCCGATTACGGGACATTGTCAGCGAACTTCACAGCGCTTCTGAGTGAACACAGCCAACTCCTGTTGAACTACAACGGTCTGTTGGCCGATTACAATGCCCAGGTTTCAAACTATAATTCGCTTTCAGCTAACTACAATTCACTACTAACGAAGTACAACAATCTTGACCAAACGTTCAGTTCACTCCTGACGAACTACACGAGCCTGCAGGCAAACTTCGGGTCTCTGAGTTCCAACTACAGCGTCCTGACAGGAGATTATAATTCGCTGAACTTGAGCTATTCGAGTTTAGGATTAAACTATAGCTCTGTCGTTGGTCAATTGGACTTCACCAGAAATCTCAGCTACGTCTTCATCGCATCAACGATTGTCTTAGCAGTCGCAACTGTCTACTTCGTAATATATAGAAAACCAAAACTAGCTTCGAAAACGAGATACTAGCCTTGCCGAATTTTGAATTGCACTTATCTCGTGCTATTCAAGCTTCCGAATCAGTTGCCATCGCAGAGTTGGCAATGCGTCCAGCAACGCTTGTAACTCTAACGGTGAGAGCGATTAGACCCTCAAGAGCCAAGAATGCCTCTGAAACTGCCTGCAAGCTTCCTAGCACCGCACGTTGGCCTTAGAGCGCGCGCGTAAGAGGCTCGTCCTTCCTGGTCAGAACATCAAGTATCTTCCTGTCAAAAAAATCCAGATACATACCAAGAAAAAGCTAAACCTATTAAAATCTATTCTTGTCTGAATTACGCAACAGGGTGGCGTGCAAAGTTTTTCGAGTACTTGAACGAATCAGGTTTAGTCCTTCGTATTTGGTTGTTTTCTTGTTTCTAGGCTTCATTGGTTGGTGTTATAGAATAGTGGAAGTTTGTTCTAGAAGATTTGCATAGATGTTACCTAGAATATTGTTTAAATATCTGGTTTTCGAAGAGTATGCTGGTGTAAAATAGGGAAGTATGGGGCAAGATTGGGCAGTGTGAGTTTGTTGTTGTTTGTTCTTATCTGCTCCCGTCAGGGAGGGATTGCGTAGTGGAGGTTTTGGACGAAAAGAGTAAGGGTCAGGCTGAGCGGGTTGAGGAGTTGAAGGTTGAGTGGAAGCGTTTGTGGAGGGAGCGGCTTGATGATAAGGTCAGGGCTGAGGGTGTAGCAAATGAGGATTATTCGTCGTTGTTCGTGGAGAAGGGCACCGTGATTTTTGCCACTCGAAACTTCAAGTTGCTTACTTTCAAGGGAATTTTGGAAGAACATGGGATAGGGGACGTGTATAGGTTTGTTTCGCCAAGTCCGGGGGTTGGCGGCTGGGGGAAGTTCATTAGGAGCTCGGTTTTGAAGGATAGGCCCATTGGTGGAGGTCGTCGGGCGGCGCGGTATTTTGTAGAGGAGGATAAGAAGCCTCAGCAGTTGAAGAAGGGTGGAAGAGGCTGGCTTCACCTCTAATTCATTTGTTATAGGTCTTTTCCGGTTTTCACCTCTCTGTTTCTGGCTTTTTCGGGTTTGGTTTTTGAGGGGAGTTTGGATGGGTTATAGGAATAGGTTTGATATAATAGCCGACATGCTGAATGTTGTTAGCGGGCGGGCCAAGAAGACGCAGATTATGTATCAGGCTAATCTGAGTTACAGGCTTCTGCAGAAGTATCTCGCTGAGGTTAGGTGTTCCAGCCTTGTAATGTATGAGCGGAAGGGTCGTTGCTTTGTGCTCACGGACAAGGGGTGGGAGTTTTTGCAGGCTTATAAGGAGTATTCTAGGCGTGCGAGTTTTGTTGCGAAGCATCTTAACAATTTCAAGTTGGAAGAAAAAGTTCTGGAGAAGCTTTGTCCTGAGGGATGACGTGGAGTTGAGTATTGTTTGAAAAGGTTCCCCGTGTTCTTTGCTTCGCTCGCGCGTGCTAAAAATGTTAGGAGGACTGGACTTGCGGTATTGGGCTAAGGTGGCAACGTTTGTAGCCATTGTGGCTTGCTTGCTATTTAGCCTGCCACATGTTTCTGGCGTTTCTGCCCAGGACGCTGTAACCGCAATAGCGGCTGCTGACCATGCTTTACAAGCAGCGTTTGTGAGTGTTTCGGATACTGAAAGAGCAGGGGCCAATGTGAGCGGCTTGATTGCTAGGTTGAACGAGGCAGGCAGTGTCTTAACGTCTGCGAGGGCGGCTTCTGACGCAGGGAACTATTCAGATGCTGCTAGCTTGGCGGCTTTTAGTGATGGTCTGGCGGACGGCGTTGTTGCGGACGCGGGTGTTTTGAAGAAAAACGCTGTGGACCAAGCGGCGGGTTGGTGGATGACGGTGTTGTTTAGCGTTGCCGGTTGTGCAGTGTTTGTCACTGTGCTGTTTTTAGTGTGGCGTTGGTTTGAGCGGTTTCATGCCAATAGGCTCTCGGGGAGAAGGCCGGAGGTTGTCGGGTGATGTGGTCGCTTGCAGACTACCGGTACGTGTTCATGGCCGTGGGCTTAATCGGCGTTATCCTGTTAAGCGTACCCTCAACTTTGTTAGTTGTGCGCTTGCCAAGCGGGGAGCAGTTTTCCGAGTTGTACGTCTTGGGCCCCGAGCACATGGCAGAAGGGTATCCGTTTAATGTCAGTGCAGGCTGGAATTATTCAGTGTATCTAGATGTGCGGGACGATTTGGGAAGTGTCGCTTATTATGAGGTTGTTTTGAAGTTGCGGAACAGTTCAGAGGCTTTGCCGAACGATACTTCGGGCGTTGCGAGTCCATTGCCCGTGCTGTACCGTTATGAGGTTTTCTTGGAGGATGGGCAGACTTGGGAGGGGACTTTGAATTTTTCGTTCTCGAATGTGGTTTTCGGGAAGGACGTGTCCTTGGTGAGCTTGATGAGGGTTAACGCTGATTGGGTTGCTGTTAACAAGACTGCCGCGTGGGACAACGAGAATAAGGGGTATTTCCTTCAGCTTGTTATGGAGTTATGGCTTTATAACACAGCGAACGGCGGTTTCAGTTTCAATGATAGATATGTTTCCTTATGGCTTAACATGACTGCGAATTACTAGTGTTTGTTTGGGTGGCGATGTTTCTTTGCGTGTTCCTGTGGCTGGCGGTGCTGGTTTTATTGGTTCTCACCTGGTTTCGGAGCTTGTTGGCGCGCGCGAGAGAATATCCTCTAATACTTTCCATGTCGAGTTTTGGTTTGGAGTGTAAGATTATTATAGAAGAAAATCATAGAAAGAAACTTTGCGGTTGAGGATTCTTATAGAAGAAGATTCCATTATGGTTTAAATGGATCGAGGAGTAGAATTACTTGTAGAAGCTGCATATATACTGTGTTGATGGTGCATTAAATGCTTAGGGAAGGCCGTCGAAGCGAAGTGTTGGCCGTCATCGCTGCCTTGAATGAAGAAGAGGGCATAAGGCCTACGATAGAAGAGCTTCGGCACTACCTGCGGAACCCTCGGATACTGGTCGTTGATGGCAAAAGCACTGACCGAACAGTGGAAGTCGCAGAGGGCTTGGGTGCTGAGGTGATTCAACAGGAAGGCAAGGGAAAAGGCGATGCAATAGCCCAAGCGATACGAAAAGTCGACCGTGGCGTGGACTACATCGTTTTGACTGATGCAGATTACACGTACCCTGCTGAGTTTGTCCCCAAGATGATCAAAATTCTTGAGAAGAATCCGAAGGTTGGTATGGTGTGCGGAAACAGATTTAACTCGCATTTTCACGCGGAGGAGATGCATGACTTGTTCTATTTTGGTAATAGGCTTTTGGCTTTCACACACAACATGCTGAATGGGGTTGCAATGCGTGATCCGCTGACAGGCTTAAGGGTCATACGCTGGGAAATCCTTAAGGACTGGATCCCCAAATCTAAGGGATTTGACATTGAGGTTGAGTTGAACCATCAGGTGGAGAGGAAGGGTTTTGATATCAAAGAAATATCTATTCCATACAGGCGTCGGCTGGGAGAAAAGAAACTCAAATTGAGGCATGGGCTGACAATATTTATGAGAATCATGGCGGAGACAGCCTAGACATCTCTGGAAAAGGTTATGGAATTGTGCTGTGATTCACAGGTTCACGTGAATAATGAATCAGCGCGTCATAAATAGGAGAGTAGTAAGCAGGGTTCCGTTGGATGCCTAACAAATGCATGACATCCGCAATTAAGCGGCTTTTTGGAATAGCAATGCACCCTGAGTCCGAATTCACAAATGATATCCTGAGAGGATACTCTTTAGTATTTAGGATCGTCCTGCTCCTTCGTGCATCCTTTGACTGATATAGAGGAATGACCTAGTGCAGGCAAAAACGCGAATATTACGCGTTATTAATATATGTCTAAATCGACAAAGAACACCATAAGCTCCTCATCGAGGGAATCAACATGGTTGAAAACATCAAAAAAGTCAGAACTGCCGTAATTGGGCTTGGCAAGATGGGGCTTTTGCATGCATGTATATTGAATGTGCTGCCTAATGTAGAGGTTGTAGCTATCTGTGACAAGAGCTTCATGCTTCGAAAGTTTTTCCAAAGGGTTTTTCGGCGAGTTCAATTTGCAGACGACGTGGCAGATCTAGCAGGCTTGGATCTTGACGCAGTCTACATAACGACGCCGATCCCTTCACACTTCGCTGTTGCTAGGTCGGTTTTCGCGAACGGAGTTGCGGGAAACGTCTTCGTTGAGAAAACGCTCGCCTCAAGCTATGACGAAGCAACCAAGATGATAGGATTAGCCCGTCATTCCAAAGGCACTAATATGGTAGGCTACATGAAGAGGTTTGGCGTGACCTTTGCAAAGGCCAAGGAGATTTTGAGTCAAGAGATGCTTGGAGAGTTGCGCTCTTTTGATGCATACGCTTATTCATCAGATTTTGCAGTGTCTGATAGAAGGTCAAAGATATCTGGATCTAGGGGGGGCGTTCTGGGAGATCTAGGTTCTCATGTAATAGATTTGGCGTTCTGGTTTTTCGGGGACCTTGAGTTAACGGGGGGGACACTAAGCTCACTGACAGGGTCAGCTTCTGAAGACGAAGCTAGTTTCACGGTGAGAGGCTTGAACGATATTGAGGGTCGATTCAACATATCCTGGTGCAAGGCGGAGTATCGTATGCCTGAATTTGGCTTGATTGTTCAAGGAACCAAAGGAGTGCTTAAGGTCAACGACGATGAAGTGCATCTTGAATCAGGTCAAGAAAAATCGAAAGTGTTGTTCAGACATGATCTTGGGGACAACGTTGATTTTCTGCTGGGAGACCCCGAATACTGCCGAGAAGATGAATGCTTTGTGAAGTCTATTCTTCGTGGCGAGAGGATTGAACCTGACTTCCTTACTGCTTCCAAAGTGGACTACCTAATTGATGAAGTCAAAAAGAAAACTGCGATCTAGGAGCGAGAAGAAACAATGAAGTTTCTGGTTGGAGACAATCCGTTTCATGGCATAAGCCATCTTTCACAAGAGAGAAGTAGGGCACGAGGGGATACAATAAAAAGCATTGACCACGATGCTCAGCTAGTGCTAACATCATTGGCAAACGGTGCCGATGGATTCATGTTCTCAGTGAGTGAAACGACACTGTCAATACTTGAAGTCCTTCGTAAGGATTACAAAGCCAAGGATCTCCCTCTCTATGCTATTGTTCCTTATGCCTACGAATATGTCAGACTGGCAACTCAGAGCGGAGGAATCCTTGGGCTAGCTACTCACGTTGCAAGGAATATCGCGTTCTCAGGAAACATCGAGGCAATGGCAACCGGAGCGAAGGGCTTGATTCGAATGGACGTCCAATCACTTCTGAAAACCTACTTGATCTACGAAATTTCAAGAATAAGGTCTTCAATTGGCAAACAAGGAAGCTTGTGCTCGCTAATGCTTCACGAATTGATAACGGAGATAACTCTCTCGCTTGACCTCGATTGGCTAGTCAGATCATTCGTTGACTTCATGTTGAAACGTGGTATAAGCCCGGGCTTTGAAACGCGCAATTTTCCATTACTAGTTTCCAAACTAAGGAAATGGAAAATTGATCTTAAGCAAATAACCATCGCCACACCGTTCAACAGAGTAGGGTTCCAAATGAACCCCTCCAAAATCGACTGCGAAAAGACGCTCGCAGAAATTCCAGAATCTAACGTAATCGCGATGAGTATACTGGCAGCTGGTTATCTTCGAATTCCAGAAGCAGTAGAATACGTGCGCGCCCTGCCAAATTTGAAAGGAGTTGTCGTAGGCGTGTCGAAAGAAAGTCATGCCCACGAAACCTTCAGGCTACTCAGAGAAAAGTACGGAGAATAGATCTACAAACTGAGAATCCAGTTTGTTTGGAGAGTCTAAGATGAACTTTGTTATTTCCCTATTTGTGATTGTGACTGTAATTCACATCACGCCCGTTGCAATATATTATTTAAGTATGCGTCGAAAAGCTCAGAAAGGACCTTGGAATTTGAGCTTGGACGAAGATTATTCGCCAACAGTCACACTGATTGTGGCTGCCTACAACGAGGCAAACACAATCTTGAACAAAATAAGAAACATAACAGAATTGGACTATCCTGCAGATAAACTTGACGTGATAATTGTTGATAGCGCGTCAACTGACGGAACCCCAAGAATCACGGAGGAATATCTCCAGAACAACAAGCCACCGTTCAAGACGTTCCTAATGGAAGAAAATCGGAGGGAAGGAAAAGCCAAAGCACTAAATCACGCTCTTCAACAAGCTTCAGGGAGTATTGTGGCAACTTCTGACGCTGACTGCCTCTGGACACGAGGTTCTCTAAGAAACGCCCTGAAGTACTTGTCAGACGACAGCATTGCCGCCGTATGCGGCCAAGAAGTGTTACTCAACCCAAAGGATTCATCAGCCACCAGAACAGAGAGTCAACACCGGGACTTTTTCAACCTGATTCGTCTCGGCGAATCAAAGACACATTCGACAATTGCCTTCGAAGGGGCTCTAGCACTTTACAAAAGAAAACTGCTTCAGAGGTTCGATGAAGACTGTGACGACTCGGGGTCTGCCCTCAATCTTGTGCAACAAGGATACCGCACTATATTGGTGCCAGATGCGTTTTTTCTGAACCCATTTCCTTCGAAATGGAGCGTAAAAATCTCGAAGAAAACGAGGCGAGCCCAACATCTTGTCGGATTATGGTGGAAGTGTCTTAAGCTGGCCATAAGAAGAAAACTAAAACTTGACCCATGGATTTCTGCAGCAAATGTGTTCCTATATCTAATCAACCCTTTCCTATTTGCACTTTTTCTTGGCACAATAATACTCGTCTTGATAACTTATCCATTCCTGTTGCTTCTTCTGCTGCTCCTACCCTTTATCGCGATAGTCCCAAAAATGCGTGACTCTTTGATCCTCTACCTAACAAACCATTTGTTTCTCTTGTATGCGATCTTTGTGGAATCGTCAGGACGAAAGCAAGTTATTTGGAAAAAGTGAAGGTGATCTCAGGCTGAACATGCACAATCTCCACAGGCATAATATACGATGCCAAGGCGCGTTGCACGACATATTATATGCAGACGTTACGAATTATGCTAATGTGCGCTTATACGTGCAAACGCTATCTGTGACAGGATGAGTGCAGGAAATTTGAATTCCAAAAAGAATATGGGCACCATTGCCCTTACAGTTCAAAATGGACTTTGCACAGGATGTGGGACATGTGTTGGAATATGTCCTACCGAAGCAATAGAGATTTGTTTGTCAGATCCTGATGGACTATATTTTCCGAAGATAGAAAAAGAAAAATGCACAAAGTGTGGACTCTGTCTGAGATGTTGTGCCGGTCATTCTGTGAACCTTGGAAGGCTGAACCGGGAAGTATTCGGGAAAGAATCTGAAGACTATTTGCTGGGAAACTACCAATGCTGTTACGTCGGTCATTCGAACGACAGCGCAGTTAGATGCAATTCATCCTCCGGAGGCATAGCATCTCATCTCGCCATCTATGCCCTAGAAAAGGGATTAGTCGACGGTGTTCTGGTTGTTAGAATGAAAGAAGACCAGCCCTTGGTTCCAGAAGTATTTATCGCAAAAACGAAGAAAGACATCTTGTCTGCCTCAAAATCGAAGTACTGCCCTGTGCCATTGAATATCGCTTTAAGGAAGATTCTACGAACGGAAGGAAAGTTCGCAGTCGTTGGATTACCCTGTCATATCCACGGGATCCGTCTGGCAGAGAAAACTGTCAGAGGACTGAAGGACAAGATAGTCTTGCACATAGGCTTGCTATGCTCTCACACGACCAGTTTCAAGGGCACAGATTTCCTCTTGGACAAAATTGGAATTCGAAAGGAAGCAATTGCAAGACTAGACTACAGAGGGAAAGGATGGCCTGGTTTCATGTCAATTCGACTCAAAAGCGGAACGAACTACGATATCCGATTCATCAAGAGCTGGAGCGCATACTGGAATATTTTCTCTCCTTTCTTCTTCACCCCTTTACGTTGTATGATGTGCCCTGACCAAGCCAATGAACTGTCAGATATTTCAGTTGGTGATGCTTGGCTTCCAGAATTGAAAGAAAATGCCGTGGGGGAGTCAGTCATAATCGCAAGGACGAAAATGGGGGAAGAGGTTCTTGCAGCCATGGTCCGCAGCAGATTGCTATCAGTCAAGCAAGTCTCAGCTGACAAGGTCAAGCAGTCACAGGCCTTCAGCCTCAACTTCAAGAAGAATCTTCTTCAATGTCGCCTTTCTACCCTGAAGATGCTCGGCAAACCAATACCTCAGGTAGATTCAGGTCCACCGGGAGGCTTTCCAGCTCGTATGGACGCAATAATGGCCTATTTGAGTTTCTATGTTTCAATGGACAAGAATTCAAAGCTTCTTCGTTATATTCCGCTGCCCATGTTCAGGCTCTACTTTGGCATCTTCAGATGCTTATCTCTACTGTCATGATATGACAGGAGGTGGTAGTAGCCTGACTTCTTTTAGAGTTCGAATCATTCACGTGGGAAATATGGCAAACAAGGGCACTCAAGCCCTTTTTTCAAGTGATATCGATGTGGTCAAAGAGCTTGTCGGACCAAGCGCCGTTTTTTCAGTGTCCACAACTGAATGTTATCGTGCCGGCATTTCACCTGACATACTAGGGAGTCTGTGTCTTCCTATTGATTCGGCAACCCCTCCAGTGCTGGATGTACCTCATGAGAAGGCAGATGCAATGTCCAAGAGATACGGTTTTGAAAGAAACAGCTTGAAGTACAGAGTTTTCGCAGCCTTTGGTCTAGTTCGCATGTTGATGCAGGCCTTTGCGTCAACTTTGTCTATCATTTCAACTAAAATCGGATTGGGAGCTTTTTTCGCCTCAGATGCCATAGAGCAGACAAAGAATTCCGATTTGGTGATATCTTACAGTGACGAAAACTTCAAGGAAGGCGCATCTCTTCTACCCTTGAATTTCTACTGGATTGTAAGTTGGTGGGCTATGCTCATTTCAAGGACTTGGGAGATCCTTCTGGCAAAATCATTTGCCAAACCAGTTGTCATGTTTCCAAATTCGGTAGGCCCTTTCAGAACATCAGTCGGCAAGTTCCTAGCACGTTTTGCGCTCAGTAAGTGTGATTGCATCTTGATACGAGAACCTGTTTCCTTCGCAATACTGTGTTCTCTTGATGTAGCCCACAATAAACGTTTGACATCCGACACAACCTTGTTGTACAGAGCTAACGCATTCTGCAATAGAGAGAGCAGGTTCTTTCAAAGCCCGTCTGGGCCTATGATTGGAATATGTCCAGGCATCTATAGCTACAGCCTGTCTTCAAAAGAAGCCAACGAATATGTCTCCGCACATGTTAAGGCCTTGGATCAGAGTATAGAAAAGTATGGATTTCGAGTGATTTTCTTACCACATGAAGTTACAGGCTTCAGTCACGATGACTTGCATGTTTGCAAGCTTATTCTTAATCGGATGCGGCACAGGGATAACGCAGCAATTGTCAATGTTAAGACTGTTGATGAGTTTAAGTCATTGTTGGATAGAATGGACATGATAATATCCTCAAGAATGCATCCCGCTGTACTCGGGGTCTCAGGATACGTCCCGGTTCTGTGCATCGCTTACGATCACAAACAGACAGGGTTCTTTGAACGATTAGGCTTGACCGATTGCATATTGAACATAAGAGAGATATCTTATGAAACGTTGTCATCCAAAATAGACCATGTATGGGCCAACAGAGAGATAATAAAAGGTTCGCTCGCGGTATCCATCCCGAAACTACAAAAAGACGTCAAAAATGCGATAAAATGGGCCATATCCCCGTTCATTAGGCAGTGTGGATCAGAGTCCAGAGGTGACCAGGTTTGACCAACTATTTCAGGGCATTTTACTATCTTCACAGCATGATGCAACGGGCATATTGGAAGTCTGACAGATTGATGAAGTTCCAGAACAAACAGTTGAGGAATGTCGTGAGGTACGCTTACGACAACGTGCCCTTCTACCACAGAAAATTCAGAGAATTAGGACTGAAACCTGCTGATATAGCAAACTCGGAAGATTTAGCAAGGTTCCCAATCACGACTAAGAAAGAAATAAGGGAAAATCTTCATGACATGATTTCAAGAGAATTCAAGATACAGGAATTAAAGGGAATCTCTACTAGCGGCTCCACAGGACAGCCTTTGTTTCTGAAAATATGTGAGGCTGAAGACGAACTCAGAAAGGCAAAACATCTAAGAGCTAACATAAGTTGTGGACAAAAAATCAGGGACCGCTGGATTGTAATCACATCCCCTCATCATTTTGGAGTCAGCACGAAGCTCCAACGTGTGATAGGTGTGTACGTACCGACACCCGTTTCAGTATTCTATGATGTTTCAACCCAAGCCTTGACCATAGAAAAAATGAATCCTGATATTCTTGATGGATACTCAAGCTCTATCTTGCTATTAGCAAAAGAGGTTGAGCGAGAAGGATTAAGAACTATCAAACCACGATTTACAATCGGAGGTGCAGAACTAATTGATGATTCCTCCCGTCGGCTTGTCGAGAAAGTGTTTTCTGTTCCCTTCTACGACCAATACTCATGTATAGAATTCAACACAATTTCTTGGCAATGTCCCGAGAAGGTTGGGTATCACACGGATATTGACTCTCTTGTTGTTCAATTTGTTGACAATGACGGAGAAGTCGTCAATGAGGGAAGTGGCGAAGTAGTTTGCACGAGCTTGTTCAATCATGCTATGCCCCTCATACGCTATGCCATTGGGGACATAGGGGTCCAGTCGAATGATGAATGCCCCTGTGGCAGAACTCTTCCTTTGATGAAAATGATCGAGGGTCGCAAAGACTCACTCTTGATCCTTTCTGATGGACGAATATTGTCGCCAAGAACCTTCACTATTGCGATGAGCATGTTCAAGTACTATGCTCAGTTTGATCAGTTCCGCATCGTACAGAAGAAAATTGACTCATTTCAGGTTCGTATAAAGATGAAGAAGAATAATGTGGATGAGGGAGTAGTTGAAAGAGAACTGATTGCATATCTCAGAAACGTGCTTTGTTTGAGTACAGATGTTGCTTCTTTTGACATTGAATTTGTTGACGATTTTTCCCTAGATAGAAGCGGCAAATTTAAAATAGTTGAATCCAGTTTGCCCCAGAGTTTTTTTCGAGGATTCAGTTGAATGAGTTGAGTCGACGTTGGTTGAGTTGAATGTATCAGTTGTGATCGCCACAAAGAATGAGAGTGAAACGATTGAAAACTGTCTTAAGTCGATTTTTGATCAATCTACCAAACCACTTGAAGTAGTAGTGGTGGATGGTCACTCAACTGACGATACGTTGAAGAAGGCCCTTAGGTTTCCTGTGAAGATTCTCGTGGAATCAGGGAGAGGCTCCCCTTCAAATGCAAGGAATTTGGGTGTACAAAATGCAAGTGCCAAAATAGTGCTCATTTTGGACGCTGACACCGAGCTTGAGACTGACTGTATAAAGAACGCAATGAGATACTTCGAGGACCCCAATGTAATCATGGTGATTCCGTCACTAGAGGTACGAGTTCACACACTTCTTGAGAAGATTCAAAAAGACTGGTTCTACGGAACTAGAAGTCGATGGAGAACAGCATACGGTACTGGGTCTTCTATTCAATTCATACGAAAAGAGGTTTTTGAGAGAGTGAGATTTGATCCTGTTATGGGTTTTGGCGATGATTCTGATTTCCGAAGAAGACTTCGGAAAATCTACGACCTAAACAGTGGCAGCCGAGCTCACAAAATCATCAATGCAAAGGACAGCCGAATATTCGTCAATCTTCCTCATTCACTTTCAGAAATCAAATCTCAGTCTCTCTGGTACGGTAGGACGTCGCCAAAATATTTTGCCAGATATCATGGCATAGACGCGATCCCACGCTTGGCCAGCATATTAATGCCCACTGTTCTGCTAATCTTGGCCATAGCCACATTGATCAATGTGTTGGTGATGTACTTGTTTATCCCCTTGCTTGCATTGTTCATAGCAAGAAATGTGGTCGCCTGTCTTCGTTCAAAATCGCCTTACTTTGCTCATTTTGTGCTATTTGATTTTATGCGGTCTCTGCTTTTTGTTTTTGGGGTTGCACAGGGTGTCTTTATTAGGAGAACAGGAAGATGAGTGAAGACATTCGTTCGGAGAAGAACAGTAATTTCTCTGGGCCCTCAGTCAGGGATAATAAACAGAGTAGAAAGCATGGGCCTCGAGTTGCTGTCTCATTTTATGCCCAAATCATTTTCTTGGTTACGTTGCCATTTCTTAGTATCTTAGGAACTCAAATTCTTCTCTCTTTCCAGAGCAGTACGATCCTGCTTGTATTGATTCCTCTAGTGGCCGTAGTGCCGATTCTTGTCGCCTTTGATAAAATATCCACTAGGTTGCTTCCTCTGGCGATTTTTTGTACCGCGCTATCTCTGCTGTACGCAACCTCTCTGAGCTCTGTCTTCCTAAGAGGTTCTGACATTCAAAGAGAGTATTACTTTGCCAACCTAGTGAAGACAAGCTCCTTTTGGAATCCCACAATCTCCGATAGTTTCAACTCTGTGTTGAGCGTTGTGATGTTGGCTCCTGTGCTGTCGACCGTGTCTGGCGTTCCTCTCCTTTGGGTTTTCAAGGTCGTATATCCTCTTCTGTTTTCGCTAGTGCCACTAATACTGTATCAAGTGTTCCAAGAACAAACAGATGCAAAGACTGCATTCTTGGCAGTATTTTTCTTCATTTCAGTATTCACTTTCTATACTGAAATGGTCGGAATAGCCAGACAACAGATTGCCGAAATATTCGTCGCACTGTCGCTTCTATTAATCATTAGAAAGAAAGCATCTGCAAACTCGAGAACAATTGCGCTGTTACTTATGATTTTTGGAGCTCTCATTGTACTTTCCCATTACGCGTTGGCGTCCATTTTCATTGGGTTCTCAGTTTTTGTATGGCTTCTTTATCATTTTGCAGGTGCTAGATTTGCAGCGATAAAATTTAAGCTCAGAAAGGATTCAAATCAGACCAATATAGAGAAAAGTGCCCCCAGTTCCAAAAGAGCAGCTGTCACGACTTCGTTTGTAGTTTTCTGCTCTGTCATCGCTTTTGTTTGGTTCATTTTTACTGCCAATTCATTTACATTCGATAATATAGTTCACATTGTCAGTCGCATCCTTGGAGCTGCGATCACAGAGTTCTTGAACCCACGATCATCCCAAGGACTATCACTTCTGCTAGGCAGTCGACAATCATTATTGCATGAAATAACCAAGTACTTGAATATTCTAATGGAACTGTTTGTCGCACTAGGGCTTCTTGCCGTGGTTCTAGGATGGGTCAAGAGCAAATTCGACTATGAATATCTTTATTTTTCGTTTGCGGCTTTCATTTTGTTGATGGCAGGTATAGCTCTTCCTTTCTTGGCCAGTTCAATAAATACCACAAGACTCAATCACATATCCATGATTTTCCTAGCGCCATTTTGCATAGAAGGGATAATAATAGCATATGGTGTAATATCGCGTTCGCGAGTCAAGGGCAAAGGCTTCATCTCAAAGACCTCAGCACTCAAAATATGTGCAGTGATTCTTTTCGTTTTCCTGCTATTCAACACGGGCTTCATGTATGCTCTTGCGAACAATGACAAATCGATTGCAAATCCTAATTGGGCCATCACAAACGGGAGCGCAAGAGATCGCATTGTGCTTTACAATTCATATATTCCATCGGACGAAGTTGCCAGTGCCAAATGGGTGTCAGAAGACAAAAATAATTCGGCTCGAATATACTCAGACGCCGAGAGCACTTTGATGGCTTACGGAATGGTGCCCATGGACGAGCTGACGCCAATGTATAAAATAGGTTCTCAACTTGGTGAAGGATCCTATGTGTACCTGAGGGCACTAAACATCGTCGACGGCCTGATGGGAACAGTGACAACACCGCAAGGACTGATCGTAAACTCCACAACTGTCTTGATATCATCGCTTAACGGAAAGGCTGATGCAGTATACTCAAGTGGGGGAAGTGCAGTGTACTATACGCCGTACACTATCACTATCGGGGGATAAGTGATGAACATAATGATTTTCACTCCTGGCTACCCCCCCTGGAGGCTAGGAGGAGAAGAATATTACTCATTCTATCAGGCAAATACGCTCGTCGGATTAGGCCATAATGTTTGTGTCATCGGTGAAAATCGAAGGAATGGACAAAGTGGTATTATCAGAAAGTCAAATCACTCTTTGACTATTCAGCTGATAAGGCCGCCGAGAATGAGACGTGTTTTTTTTAGACATCTTGTAACTATGTTCTGGTACCTTCTTGCGGCCTTCAGATTGAAGACGAAGCCAGATATGGTACTCGGTCATGATACTACTGGGCCAGGTTTGGCGGCTGTAGTTTTTGGAAAGCTGATGAATGTCCCTGTTATTATCATATGGCATAGTTCTGAATTGATCAAGCTAGATACTTACACTCATTTCTCAATGTTTGGCAATTTGTCTAGAAAGCTTGTGTCCAGACTAGCTCAAGGAATAATCGTGAACTCTAAGCTTTTCAAGAGGTTAGCTGTGAACATCGTCGGTGCGAATCTTGCCTACAAATTCAGCGTTATTCCGCCTGGCGTCGATAATGAAGAATTTCGTCCGCAAATGCAAACTTGTATACGTGATGCGTATGGCCTTTCCGATTCATTACTCGTGTTGTCGGTAGGCAGGCTTGAGGACGTTAAGGGATTTGATCTCCTAATTCAGACAATTCCTTATGTGAGGCGGAGGTTCCCACAGACAAAATTCATAATAGTGGGTGATGGCACACAGAAAGAATATTTGGTGAGACTTGCCAAATCCCTGGATGTTCAGGACAGCTTGATTTTCGCTGGAGCTGTTGGGAGATCCAAACTTCCGTTGTTCTATGCAGCCTGCGATATTTTCTTGGTTCCATCAAAGGCAGAGAGTTTTGGGCTGGTTTTCCTGGAAGCGTGGTCCTGTGGAAAACCAGTAATAACAACACCGAATGTCCCGGCAATAGCAGAACTGATAAGACAACGCGGGGGTGGAATTGTTAGCAACCGCAATCCTTTGAATCTGGCTGAGGCTCTAACAGTTTTGTTGGCGAACAAGGATGTCCGAATGCAGATGGGTAAGACAGGAAGAGAGATCGCCCTAGATTTTTCATGGAAAAAGCTGGTAGAACAGAGCCTTTTCTCGTATGAGAGTTTGAAGACCGCGCGTTAACTAGAATCAATTGCTCTAGCGCGCGCGTTCTATATGGCTTCCGACGTTTTCGCAGTTTCCTCACAAGCGGAGGGTTTTGGAACAGTCTTCTTGAAAGCTTGGTCCTCAGGCAAACCAGTGATACCGACTCTCAACGTCTCTGCAATAGGAAGCTTGATTAAGCAACGCGGCGGCGGACTTGTCAGTAACGGCGATTCTTCAGACCTTGGTCAGGCGCAGGCCACTTTGTTGTTAGAAAGAAATGCCCGGGTGCAGATGGGTAGGGCGGAGAGAGAAATGGCTTCGGATTTCTCTTTGAGAAATGTGGCTGAGCGGACTTGCATTCAGCAGAAAATTGGAATGCTTCGATTAATAGGACAAAGTGCCTCCAATGTTAGGTCGCGCGCGTGTGATTCTCAGTTCTGAAGGCGGGAGTCTAGCTAGAGGACTGTAACAAAATCACGGTGTAGCCGTTAAAGGTTAATGAGTCTTCTGCGTTGACCGTGCCCTCTTGTGTTTTAGGAGAGATGTAGGGAATTGTGTTGTCAATTTTCACATAATGTAGTGGTCCTGAAATTCCGCTGAGGCGAATAATTTGTGTGTCATTTGCCTTTGAGATCAATAGCAGATTCAGTGTGGGTCCGTTTTGCCAAGCAAGAGCTCTAATGTCGTTGGAGCTTGAGGTGGTTTCGAGTAAAGGGTCGCCAAGGCCTAGGTTGCTTCCGATCATTTGCTGTACATAGTATGGATACCATGGGTTATTGTATGATGGAGATGCCGTGTGATACGTATCGGAGTCTATCATGCCATATCCGCGGCCTGAACCAAAAGCTGCCTCTTCCCTTACTGCGTCGCTCGTGAGTGTGTAGTAGCAGTTGTAGCTTAGGCCTTTTATTATACCCATCATGATGACTAGAGCTGTTCGGACTGCGCCAGACATCTGCTGTACTCTTTCGTCCGTTGGTGAATTTGCGGAGTTATAGTTTCCTTCAGACAAGATAACTGGTAGCCAGGCTCCACGTTGACTTTGCCACGTATTTCGTACGTAGTCGACATTGTAGGTTTCGTAGTCATAACCTTGAAAGTATGTGTTTTCCGCCGCCTGAAACATTTCCATATCACTGAAATCATTAGGCGGTGGGTTCCAATCATCGTACTTGTGAAAGTTGAAAGAGTCTATTCCAACTGCGTTAGTCAGGAGGTAGGGGAAGACCCACGTGAGCGTGGAAGCGTCAAATGACACACTTACATCCGGGTTCGCTTCGTGCATGCTCACATAAGCGGCATTAAACAGGTCAACAAAATTATGAACCCTTGTCTCATTTGCGGTATTCGAGCTCCAGCCGATGTAGGTCTCGATTTCATTGAATATCTGATAGTATTTGACAGGCAGGCCGATGCTCTTGAAGTGTTCCACCCAAGCCGCAGTGAAGGCAGCGTAGCTATTTGGGTACGGAAGCAATGTTGCCGGGTTGACGGCCATTCCTGGTGGCACGCAGGGTTTCAGACTGTTCGAGTCCCACCGCGACAGGACTATCGACGGCTCAGCGCCTATGTTAAAGATTGCTCTGACAACCGAGTCCACGTTTGTCCAGTCGAATATTCCAGTCTCTGTTGTTTCGTTCCAGTATGTGCAGGGCCCAACGCCTTTGGTATAGTCGCTCGGTCCCAGGTGGCGGTCGCAAATAAACACTATTTTGAAGTTTGCGTCTTTAGCCAATTGTTGTAAGGCGGGTCTATCTCTAAACGTTTTCCATTCCGGAGGAAAATCGATGAAGAATCCCAGTGAAAAATTGTTAACGCCGACGGATTTGCCTATGTTGACTGATATGGAAACTGAAGGTGAATAAGTAATCGAGCCTGTCGTCGAAATGGAGTTTCCCTGCGGCAAGGCTGAGACCGTGGGCATAAGAATGGCTGCGAGGTTGATTAATATTATTGTAGAACTGACCAAGACATAGGTTCTAATTGATAGTGTGTTCAGCGTCAACACCTTGACTAAAGCTGGCATAATATGATATCGTCCGACACATGATGTAGGCTCCGTTAATAAACATTTACGTCTATCAGTTCAACGATAATACACATGCGCCCTCTGAAGATGCTGCAAAATTGAAGTCATGCTGACTGGCAGGAAC
>Ga0209777_10001289_pt1 | contig 37055 bp, 53 predicted proteins | sample FrelakmetHBP12HB_FD_187147 | JGI IMG/M metagenome (GOLD analysis project Ga0209777, IMG submission 187147) | Freshwater lake sediment microbial communities from the University of Notre Dame, USA, for methane emissions studies -HBP12 HB (SPAdes)... | ecosystem: Environmental > Aquatic >...
CGCCTACCGCGAGCGCAACCGGGAGAAGGTCGCCGCCGGTCAGCGCGCCTACTACGAGCGCAACCGGGAGAAGGTCGCCGCCAAGAAGCGCGCCTACCGCGAGCGCAACCGGGAGAAGGTCGCCGCCGGTCAGCGCGCCTACTACGAGCGCAACCGGGAGAAGGTCGCCGCCAAGAAGCGCGCCTACTACGAGCGCAACCGGGAGAAGGTCGCCGCCAAGAAGCGCGCCTACTACGAGCGCAACCGGGAGCCTGTGGAGTGCGCTCGCTGCGAGAAGCCGTTCTACCGGAGGCGCGGCAGGCCCCCGCGCATACCGCTCTGCGACGAATGCAGCGGGGCCGCGAGTTCTCCTCGAGCGTCGGCCTCGACCCGTCGTGCACACGTCTACAACACCCCAAGGGTGAACAGGTGAATCAATGACGATCGACTATGCCCTGGTGGCCGCGGATCTCGAACAGAAGAGGTCCGCGATTGACCAGGTCCTAGACGGGCTGCGCCAGCTCGCCAGTGGCGAGCCCCGCGGGAGCGGTGGTTCCCCGAAGCTTTTGCCGACGCGGGGGGGGGTGATTCCCCGGCGCCGGATTGCGCGCCGGAAGCCCAAGACGAAGCCCGCGCCGGCCGCTCGAGCGAAGCCGCTCGCGCCGCACCATGGCCGTCGGCCGCGGTTCATCGCGCCCGAGAAGCTGGCGCGCGCGAAGGCCGCCTGGGATCACGGCGAGAGCCCGCACCAGGTCGCGCAACTCGCCGGCGTCGGCGACTCCTCGGTCTACCCGCTCGCGCAGCGGCAGGGCTGGGGCAAGCGCGGCTCGAAGGCACACGAGCACCTCACGGATCCGGGTTTCGTCCGTGACTGAGAAGCGGTTCGTGAAGTCGGCGGAGACGTCGACGTCGGCCGCCAACAGCCGGGCGCAGCTGGAGAAGATCCTCCGTCGCTATGGCTGCACGGGCTTCGGCTCGTCGACCGACTACCAGGCGCTGACGGTGGCCGTCACCTTCCGTGTGCCCGATCGCCCGGGCGGGGCGCAGCAGGTGCCGGTCCGCCTCGTGATCTCGATTCCCGCGATCGCCGCAGCGATGTACGGCGCGCTCCGCGGCAACCAGACGTGGCGCGGGTCGGCGCTCGAGCAGGCGGAGCGCGTGGCCTGGCGCAACCTCGTGCTCTGGGTCGACGCCGCCTGCTCGGCCGCGGCGGCCGGCATGCAGACGATGGGCGAGGCCTTCTTCGCCCACGTGCTGGTGAAGGACGCGGATGGCCACGTCGGCCGCATGGTCGACTACGCGCGCACGCTGGGTAGCGACGAGGCCGTCCAGCGCGCCCTCCCAGCCGCGGGTGGCAGCTCGGCGTGAGTCTCGGCGAGGTCGGGACCGAGGGCCTCCCGCTCTTCATCGGGAAGCTGCCATCGCCCAGGTCCTGGACGGCGACGGAGGACGCGCCGCCACCCCGGGCCCGGAACAGTGATCCAGAGACAAGCCACCGCGCGGCGGAGGGCTACTTCGCCGACGCCAAGAACCAGAACAAGTACATCCACGCCGCGCTCCTCACGCTGGGCCCTGCCGGCGGGGACTGCTACGCGATCGCGGCCCAGCTCGGTGGCGAGCTCGCCGGCTGGGACTCGGTGATCGTGAGCCGGCGGCTGAAGAACCTCCGGGAATCCGGGGCCGTCCTCCGGCTCGAGCGGACGGTCGTTGAGGATCACCGGCCGTGCCATGTGCACGTGGCGGCGGAGTACCACTCGCACTACCGCGAACAAGATCTCAAACCCGAACCAGAGCAAAGGCGGCCCGCCGCGTGACCAATCGTTTGCCCTTCAGCGCCAGCCGTGTGATCAAGGCCAGCCGTGCGCTCACCCTGGCGGAGAAGCTCGTCTGGCTTGAGGACCAGGCATTGGATGGGCTCGAGGGCGCCTGGATCAGCCACGAGAGCCTCGCCGAGCGGCTCGGCCTCACGGCGAGCAGCGTCCACGTCCTTCGCAAGCGCCTGGCGGCCCTGGGCCTCCACGAGAGCCTCCCGCGCCCGGGGGCGCGGACCCGCGGCTGGCGACCACTGTTGCCCGCTGCCTGCCGGCCCGCCGAGCGCCCCAGCCCGAACGAAGTCAAGCTCCTGGCCCGGGCCCTGGACGACCACGTTGAGGACCGGAAACGCGCCCTCGGCAACGGCCGGCAGCTGGTAATGGCCATTGCCACCAGACGGCAACCACGGTTGCCGGCAGCTAGCAACCGCCATTCGCCCCTAAAGAGAGTAGTGGAGGTGAGTAGTGGAGCTGAGGGTGGAGCGTCTCGCCCTTCAAGTTCTCTGCAAGAGAACACTCCATCCTCCCGGGGAGGGAACGGCGAGGAGGGAGCGTTCGATCGATCGAACGCGAGAAGCGGAGACCGGAAGCTCACGAGGATCGGCGATGACCGGTCGCTGCAGCGGTTCCTCGCGTGACGCGTGCCGCCAGCAGCCCCTTCACGCCGCGCTGGTCGGTGCACGTGACCTGGCCGGACGGTCGCCACGAACACCTGGAGATCTATGCCGACACCCAGGAGCTCGCGGAACGGTATCCGCTCGAGGTGTGGGGCCAGAGCGTCACGGCGATCGCCACGCCCTTCCTGGCGGCCCGATGAGCGCCACGCCGACGGATGGCCGCTTCTTCGGGAGCGCCGAGCAGCCGAATTGCCCGTGCTGCGGAACGCGGGTGTTCAACGTCGCGGCGGCTGAGTTCTGTCAGAAGGGTGACCCGGCCTGGCGCATCACCAACCCCATCGCACGGGAAGCCATGACGGGCGCCAACGAGCGCAGCAAGGAGATTCAGGGGCGCAAAGCCGCTGAACGCGCAGCGAAGCGCGGCGACCGCCCTCACGATTGGAAAGGACGCACACATGGCCGACCGCTCGCCTAATCCCTGCCCCTGGTGTGACGGACCCACTGTCGCATTTGGCGGCGACGGACGCAAGCCGGTCCATATCGGATGCGACACCGAGGGATGCTGGGGCAACGTGCATTCGACGTGGTACATACTTGAAGACTCGATTGAAGCGTACAACCGCCACCGTCGTGCGCCCGTGGCCGCGCCCGCGACCGAGGGGCAATGGCCCAAGGACGGGGAAACGTTGGTCGCCGCCTTGCGTGCCGCGCCGGGCGCCGAGGCCGCGCTGAACGACCGGGAGGCGCTGGCTCGGGAGGTCGCAGAGAAGGTCGTGCTGGACGTGTGTGAGTTGCCCGACGCCCCCGATTCGCCAGACGACGACCCGACACTGCTCTCGTGCCACGACCACGAGTTGCGCGCCATCGTGGAGAACGCGGTGCTGCGGTCCCTGGCCGCGGCCCCAGGAGGGGAAGGATGAACGAGCGCATTCCGCAGGCCGCATGGTCGGGTGAGTTCCACTGTCTCGGCGTGGTCGTTCACTGTCACACACTCGACACGGGCCAGCGCATCATCGAGACCGCCGACCTTGAGGCACTGCTGCTGGCGATGGCAAACGACGACTTGCTCTGCACGTTCGACGAACACGAGGCATTGCGTTTCGCGCGCTGGCGTCAATCGGGGGAAACATGGTAGCCGACAGCGGCGTGCCGACGGACGGCCACGACGACCTACTCGACAGGTTGCGTGCCGAGCGGCGCGGGTACGAACGCGGGCGGGCGGCAGGTGACGCCCACGCGGCGAACGTCTCGGACGCCAAACGCAAGCAGGTACGCGAACTGCGCGAGCAACTGTTCGCTGCCCGTGCCGACGCCGACCGCCTCGCCACCGCGCTCCGAGAACTCCTTGACGCGGTTGATGGAGTTTGGGAAGAAGTCAACACCGGCAACAATATGCGGATTCGAGCGACTTGGTACGCTGCCAGCAACACCCTCGCCGCCCACGAGCACCCGGCGTGACGGAGGCCCTGGCGCCGCAGCCGTGAGCGGGAGCGGCGTGCTCGCCACAGTGGCCCTGGCGATCACGGCGTGACGGGATCAAGTCCGCCGCGCGTCCTGGTCCCGATCCGGTGTCCGGACTGCGTGAGCACGGACGAGCAGGCGGTCACGGCGCTGGTGGTCGACGGGCCCGGCGTCTGTTACCAGCAGGTGCCGGTGGAGGAGTCGAAGCCGGGAGATTTTTGCAGCTACTGTCCCCGCTGCGGCAAGCTCTGGTGTATGCGTGGCATCTTGCGCCCGGCCGCGTAGCCATTAGTTTCGAGCAGAGAAGACCGAGCAGTGAGGGATCCACAGCGGTCCGCCCAGGAAAGCCCTGGGTGGGCCGTTCGCGTTTCTGGGGGATCCCTCGATGACCGCTCTCGCCGCCTCCGCTCGTCCCGCCGGCCGTCTCGGTCTCCAAGTCTTCCGGCGCGATCCCTACCACGGTCGGCAGCCTGCGCACCCGCTGAGTGTGCTGATTCACGCGCTGCCGCGGCCCGGGCTCCGGCTTGACGTGAATCTCTGGCGGATCCAGAACCTCCCGAACCTTTGGCGCGGCCTCTGGCGCATCTGGCTCGGGATGCTCCTGGGCGTGCCGGTGCACTACGGTGCCGCCTTCCTGCGGGTGACGATCGGGGCGACCGGCGAGACGATCGAACTGGGTCTCGCCTCGCTGCGGGTCGTGACGACCGCGGGCGTGACCGAGATCGCGACGCGGTTCGCGGGGACTTCCGCGGCCTCGATCGCCAACTTCAAGTACATGGGCTTCGGGACGGGCACCACGGCGGAGAACATCACCGATACGGCGCTGGTGACCGAATTGACGACGGAATACGCAACCGACAACACGCGGCCCACGGGTTCCCAGTCGGCCGCGACCAACGTCTATACCTCGGTCGCCACGCTCTCCCCCGACGGCGCGGGCACGCTGGCGATCACCGAGACCGGGATCTTCGCCCAGGCCGCGACGGGCGGCGGGACGCTGCTCGATCGCTTCAAGTACGCCGCGGTGAACCTCACCCGGAGCGCGGACTCGCTCCAGGTCACGTTCAACTTCACGATCACCGCGGGCGGCTGACCGCCGTGAAGAAGGCGGTGTTCCTGCTGAACGTCGGGAACTACGCGCCCGAAATCACGGCCCTCACCTATCCGTGGATCGAACGGTACGCCGCCAAGATCGGCGCCGCCGTGCACACGATCACCGAACGGCGCTTCCCGGATTGGGACGTCGACTACGAGAAACTGCAGATCTACGCGCTGATCCGGCAGCTCGAGGTGGACTTCGCGCTCTACCTGGACAGCGACGCGCTGGTGCACCCCGAGTTGCCGGACCTGAGCGCCTTCACCCCCCGGGATACCGTCGCGCACAACGGGTCCGATTTCGGGGCGATCCGCTGGCGGGACGACGCCTATTTCCGCCGCGACGGTCGTCGAATCGGCTCCTGTAACTGGTGCACGATGGCGTGGGCGGACTGCCGGGACCTCTGGCGGCCGCTGGACGATCTGACGCCGGCCGAGGCGGTGGCGCGCATCACCCCGACGGCCGAGGAACAGCGGCCGCCGCTTCGCGTGCCCGACTGGCGCGCCCAGCTGCGCGCGAAGAAGCCCGAGTGGACGCTTCTCGAGGAGCAGGGCCCGTTGGCGCGGCTGCGGCGCCAGGACGGGCTCGAAGTGGAAATCGAGATGGCGACGGGCGTCGAGGCCAAGGCCGTTATCTCGGCGGCCCACCTCGTGAGCGACTTCGCGCTCTCGCGGAACATCGCGCGCTTCGGCCTGAAGTTCACGACCCTCGGCCAGCTGTGGCCGAAGCTCGGGATGCCCACAGCGAACTTCTTCCACCACGAGTACACCAGCACGCTGACGGCCCGCGTCGCGCACCTCGCGGCGACGCTCGAACGCTGGAAGCTGGCCTAGCGTGGCGACCAAGACCAAGACCTTCACCGGCAACGGCACCTTCACCGTGCCGGCCGCGAACAACAACACCTTCCAGGTGGAGTGCTGGGGCGCGGGCGGCGGCGGCGCCGGCGCGAACAACAACAACAAGGGCGTCGCGGGCGGCGGCGGCGGCGGGTACGCGCGCTCGAATCTGACGCTCGCGATCCTGGCGGCGCTGACCGTCGTGGTCTATGCCACGGGCGGTGCGGCGGGCGGGAACAACGCGAACGGCTCCGCGGGCGGGAACACCAGCTTCAACAACAACCAGGTGAAGGCCGAAGGCGGCGGCGGCGCGACCCGCGGCAATGGCCCGGCCGGCACCGGCGGGAACACGAACTCGATCGGCGACGTGAAATGGGGCGGCGGCAACGGGTTTAACGTCGCGAACGGGACGCACCCGGGCGGTGGCGGCGGCGGTGCCGGCGGCAACTCTTCGGCGGGCACGACCGCGACGACCCAGAGCGGCGCGGCCGGCGGCGGGAGCGGCGGCGGCCTGGGCGGGACGGGGGGCAACGGCGGCAACAATAACACGAACGGCAACGCCGGGTCGACGCCGGGCGGTGGTGGAGGCGGCTCCGGGAACTGGACCAGCGGCACGAAGTCCGGCGGCGCGGGTGCGGCCGGCCAGGTCATCGTCACCTGGACCCCCAGCTACGTCGAGTTCCTCTCGAGCACCTTCGACGGCGCGAACGGTACGACGCTGCCCGCCGGGTGGACGGACTTCGGGGGCGCGGTCGCGTCGCAGATCTCCGGCAACCAGCTACTGCTCGACTGCGGGACGGCGGGGCAGGACTGCGGCGCGAAGACATCCACCTACTACGACATCGCTGGATCCTCAGCCTACGTGCGCGCCACAGTGCCCTCGAGCGGCGCCTACCACGTGCTGTACGGCTTCGTCGACGACGCCCTCGCGAACTTCTGGGTCGCGTTGGTGGACGGCGGGACGCTCTACTTCAACCGCTCCGCGTCCGGCTCCCAGACCACGATCTGGAGCGCCGCCTACGACAGCACCAACCACCGGTGGCTCCGGCTGCGCGGCGACGCGACGACGATGTACCTGGACACGGCGCCGGATGGCGCCGACGTCACCGTGCCGGGCAGCTGGACCCAGCGGGGGTCGGATGCCTACAGCAACGCGCCGGCCGCCGTGCCACAGGCGGGGCGCATGGTCTTCTACAGCTCGCAGAACGGCACCGACCATGCCCTCGCGTACTTCGACGGCTTCAACGCGCTGGCGAACGCCCCTCCGGGCGGCGGGAACAACTACGCCCAGAACTGCAACGGCGCGACGACCCCGACGGGCGCGACGATCCGGAACGCGGCGCTCGTTCGCGCGGCTGGCTCGACGCCGACCGGCGGTCGCATTGCCGGCGCGCAGCTCGTCCGCGCCGGCGCCACGACGCCCTCGGCTGCCGGCCTTCGGATGCCCCAGCTCGTGAAGGCGGGATCCACGACGCCGACCGGCGCGATCGCCATGCTGAAGCTGACACTGCTCACCCTGGCCGCGACGCTCGGCCTGACGGGCGTGGCGCTGCGGCTCGCTGCGGCCGTCAGGGCGGGCGCTACGACCCCGAGCGGGACCGGGCCGCGCGCCGCCTCCGCACCCAAGGGCGGCAGCACGACGCCGACCGGCGCCGCCGTCCGGCAGCCGGCGCTGGTGAAGGCTGCGGGCACGACGCCCAGCGGCGCCCTAGTGCGCCTCAAGGTCGCACTGCTGACGCTAGCGGCCTCCCTCGGGTCGACCGGCGCGGTCCTGCGGCTCGCCGAACTCGTCCGCGCCGGGGCCTCGCTGCCCGGCGGCGTGATCGTGCGCGGCGCGCAGTTGGTTCGGCTCGGGGCGACGACGCCCAGCGCCGTGACCGTGAAAGCGACGTCGCGGATCTCCGCCGGCAGCACCACACCGACCGGCGCGATCACGAAGCTCAAGCTCCTCGCCCTGGCCCTGGCCGCGGCGCTCGGCTCGAGCGGGGCCCTCGTCCGCCTCGCGGCGCTCACGAAACCGGCGGCCACGACACCGACGGCGACGCTCGCCCGGGCGGTCGCGCGTATCCTGGCCGCAACGCTGGCGCCACTCGGCGCGATCGCGAAGGCGATCGGACGCACACTCAGCGGCATCCTCGGCCTCGCGGGCGTGCTCGCGCGGTTCCTGCCCGGCGCGGCGGTGCCGGTGCGGATCCAGTACCCGAATCGGGCCAGCGTGGCCGCCGTGGACGCGCGGGCACAGGTCGCGACGCCGCCGTCCCGGATCCACCAGGAGGCGCCGGACCGTTCGGACGTGGAGATCCCCGCCGCCGCCGCGCGCACGGAGGAACCGACCCGATGAGCGTCTCCCTGAAGGATCCGGACGCCGTCCTGGACTATTCCCAGGACTGGACCTCGTACCTGGCGTCCGGTGAGACGATCACCACCAGTACCTGGGCGATCGAAGGCGGCGATGCGGCGCCGATCAGCACGGCGCTCGCGATCAGTGGGACGCCCAGCCTCGCGGGCGCGGTGGCGAGCGCCTTCGTCTCCGGCGGGACCCGCGGCCAGGTCTACACGCTCCGCAACCGCATCGTCACCAACCAGGGCCGCACGGACGACCGCAGCTGGACGATCCGGGTGGATCAGCGATGACCTACTCCCATCCCATCAGCACGATCCAGGACTGGCGTCGCTTCCCACTCGAGTGGGCGTTGCGCCGCACCGTGGCGCCGGCGCTCGAGCCGTTCACCCTGGACGAGGTGCGCGACCAGTTGCGGTTGGTCGCCCAGGACGACGACGCCCTGCTGCAGTCGTACATCGTCGGCGCGCGCGAGGCGATGGAGTCGCTCCTCGGTAAGGCGCTGCTGACACAGATCTGGGAGCTCAACCTGTCGCGGTTCCCGTCGTGGGAGCTGCCGCTCCCGTGGACCGGCGACCTCGGCTACCAGGACCTGCTGCAGTCGGTCACCAGCATCACGTATCGCGACGTCAACGACGTGCGCCAGACCCGCGACCCGTCGCTCTACGAAGTGGACGCCCACCACCAGCCGGTCGCCCGCATCGTGCCGGCGTATGGGCTCTTCTGGGCGCCGACGCGGCCGATGCCGAACGCGGTCACCGTCACGTACGTCGCTGGCCTCAACGGCCGCGGCGACATCCCGCAGATGGTGCGGCAGGCCATGCTGATGGTCGTGGGCTCGCTGTACGAGAACCGCGAGGCTGACGTCGTCGCCGCCCAGATCCTCGAGCGGCTGCCCATCTTCGGCGAGTTGGTGGACAGCCACCGCTCGCGCTGGGAACCGGAGTTCAATTAGCAATGAGCCTCACCGCACGCGAACGAGAGAGTCAGGCGCGATACTACCGGGCGCACCGCGAAGAAAAGCTGGAGCGGTCCCGCAGGTATCGCGAGGCTCATCGTGAGGAGCGGCGAGAGCAAGGGAAGCGACACTACGCGCTGAATCGGGAGGAGAAACTGGAGCGGTGTAGGCAATACCGCGAAGCCCACCTTGATGAGCAGCGGGAACGCGTTCGTGTTGGGAGCTCGGCTCGCCACGCTCGTCGATTTCACGCTCCCGGCGCAGGTCTCTCGTACGAGCAGTGGCTGGAAATCCTGCACGCCGCGCTGGGTTTGTGCGCCTACTGTGGAGAGCGCGGGCGATTGGGAATCGATCACATCGTTCCGCTTTCGAAGGGCGGCGAGCATGACGCATCGAACGTCGCCGCCACCTGCCTCCGCTGCAACCGTTCGAAGAAGGATCGGGATCTGCTAATGTGGATGGCGCAGCGCATGCGCCCCCGCGACGTGGTGCGGGGCTGATGCCGACCAGCGCGCCACGCCCGTGCCGCGGGACCGGCTGCCGGCTGCTGACGACGGCGCCGGACGGCTTCTGTGACGCCCATCGCCGCGACTGGCGGCAGCGCCAGGACGCGCACCGGCCGAGCGCCCGACGCCGGGGCTACGACACCGCCTGGGAGGAGATCCGCGTGCGGATCCTGGCGCGCGATCCGATCTGCCGCGATCCGGCTGGCTGTACTGCGCCGAGCACCGACGTCGACCACGTCATCGCACGGGCGGACGGCGGCTCGGAGGACGACGGCAACCTCCGCGGGCTGTGCCATCGCCACCACTCGCGGAAGACCGTGCTGGTGGACGGAGGCTTTCGGCGATGAGCACGACCGGGGGGCGGGTCAAGTCTCCGGCCGCTAGCTGCCAAGACCGCGCGCGAGGTCGCGCGCGCGTGTCCGCAGGTTTTCGCGTGCCACGGGCGCGCGGAATCCGCGCGGAGGGCGCCCGTGGGTAGGCGCGGCCCGCCTCCGCAGCCGTCTGCACTCAAGCTCGAGCGCGGCAACCCGGGCAAGCGTCCGCTCAACCCCGACGAGCCGGAGCTCACGCCGCTCGACGTCGCCTGCCCGCCCGAGCTGGACGGCGTCGCCGCGGCGGAGTGGGGGCGCCTGGCGCCGGAGCTCGCGGCGAAGGGCCTGTTCACGGTCGGCGGCCGCGACTTCTTCGTCACGCTCTGCCGGCTGGCCGGCGAGATCGAGTCGCTGCGTCGCGTCATCGCGAAGACGGCGCGGCGGGACCCGATGCGCCTGCCCTGGGAGAAGCTGCTCAACAACCTCCGGACTCAGTACCGACAGTACGGCGCCGAGTTCGGCCTCACGCCGGCGCGCGCCGCCGGCGTGAAGGCGGTGAAGGCGCCCGCCGCGAAGCCGGCCGGCTTCGCGCGCCTCGTTGGCGGACGGCCCCTGCCGTGAAGAAGCCGCCCGTCTCCTACCCAGCGCGCGCCGCCCGCTACGCCCGCGGCGTGGTGCAGGGGAAGGTCCCTGCGTGCACGTGGGTCAAGGCCGCGTGCGCGCGACACCTCCGGGACCTCGCGCGGAAGGGCTTCCCGTACCGATTCGACCCGGGCGCGGCGTCCCGGGTCTGCGAGGCCGTGGAGCTGCTGCCCCACATCAAAGGCAAGTGGGCCGGCACGCTGATCCAGCTCGAGGACTGGCAGGTCTTCATCCTCTGCTGCGTCTTCGGCTGGCTCCGCAAGGCGGACGGCCAGCGGCGCTTCCGGCTGGTCTACATCGAGGTCCCGCGGAAGAACGCGAAGAGCACGCTCTCGGCTGCAGTCGGCCTCTACGCGATGGCCCTGGACGGCGAGGCCGGCGCCGAGGTCTACAGCGCCGCCACGACGCGCGACCAGGCGAAGATCGTCTGGTCGACGGCCCACGAGATGGCGAAGAAGTCGGCCGACCTGCGGAGCAGCTGCGGCGTCGAGGTGCTGGCCCACGCCCTGGTCCAGTCGAGTAGCGGGAGCCGGTTCACGGCCCTGTCGGCCGAAGACGACACCCTGGACGGGCTCAACACGCACGTCGCGATCATCGACGAGCTGCACGCGCACCGGACCCGCGGCGTCTACGACGTCCTCGAGACCTCGACCGGCGCCCGGAGCCAGCCGCTGCTCTGGGTCATCACCACCGCCGGCGTGGATCGGGCGGGGATCTGCTACGAGGTCCGGAACTACGTCTCGAAGGTCCTCCAGGGCACCACGGAGGACGAGACGGTCTTCGGCGTGATCTACACGGTGGACGAGGGCGACGACCCGTTCCTCGAGGCCACCTGGCGCAAGGCGAACCCGAACTTCGGCGTCTCGATCGAGCCGGACGACCTGGCGCGGAAGGCGAAGAAGGCGCAGGAGACCCCGTCGGCGCTCAACAACTTCCTCACGAAGCACCTCGACGTCTGGGTGAACGCCGGCGTCGCCTGGATGGACCCGGCGGCATGGGCGAAGTGCGCGAACCCGGAGCTCACGCTCGAGGCCTGCGAGGGCCGGCCCGTCTTCGTCGCGCTGGACCTGGCGAGCAAGGTCGACATCGCGGCGATGATCCTGCTCTTCCCGCCAAGCGAGGCCTTCGCCAAGTGGGCACTGTTCGGCCGGTTCTTCGTGCCGGAGGACGCCGTCGAGAGCTCGCGCAACAGCCAATACGCCGGCTGGGCCCACGACGGGCACCTGATCACGACGCCGGGCAACGTGCTGGACTTCGAGCGGATCGCCGAGGAGCTGCGGACCCTGCCCGGCCGGTTCGACATCCGGGAGGTCCCGTTCGACCCGTTCCAGGCGGTGCAGTTCTCGGTGCAGATGCTGGCCGAGGGCTTCCCCATGGTCGAGATGGGCGCCACGGTCAAGAACTTCAGCGAGCCGATGAAGCAGCTCGAGGCCCTGGTCATGAGCCAGCGCCTGGAGCACGACGGCAGCCCCGTCATGGCGTGGATGATCTCCAACGTCATCGCCCACCTCGACGCCAAGGAGAACATCTATCCCCGGCGCGAGACGGTCGCGAACAAGATCGACGGCCCGGTGGCGGCGATCATGGCCCTCGGCCGCGCGCTAGCCGGCGGCTCGGAGGCCTCCGTGTACGAAACCCGCGGCCCCTTGGTGATCGGATGACGCGCCTCCCGTTCGATCGCTGGGATGCCTGTGCGGCGCTGGGCGGCCTCCTGGTCGCGCTGGGGGCCTGGATGATCTACCACCCCGCCGGCGTGGCCCTGGTCGGCTTCCTGCTCATCCGCGTCGGCCTGCTCGGGGCCGCGCACTCGGAGCGTGCCCCGTGAGCGGTCTTCTGCAGCGCGCGATCGCGGAGCGGCGGGCGATCAGCGTCCTGATCGGCAACCCGATGGATCCGGCCTACTGGGTCCAGAAGCTCTTCCTCGGCGCCGGCGGGGGTCCCGCGATCTCCGGCGTCGATGTCACGCCCGAGAGTGCGCTCAGCTGGACGGCGCTCTCCGCGGGCCTCCGGATCTCGGCCGAGACCTTGGGGTCGCTCACCTGGGGTGTCTTCGAGCGGACGCCGGGCGAAGGGATCCGGCCAGGTGGCAACGTGGCACGGCTGGACCACCCGGTCGACTTCCTGATTCGCGCGGAACCGAACGACGAGCAGACGTCGATGGAGTTCTTCGAGATGGCTCAGGCGCACGCGCTCTGGTGGGGCGGCAGTCCCTCCCAGATCATCCGGGATGGGTATGGAACGATCCGGGAGATCTGGCCGTTGAACCCGGATCGGTGCAAGTGGGAGCGGGATCCCGACGGATCGCTCTGGCTGCGGGTCACGTTGCCGCTCAGCGCCGGCGGCGGCCAGGCGCGCCTGCCCGCCCGCGACGTCCTCTGGGTCCATGGGTTCTCGACGGGCGGCCTCTGGGGCGCGAGCCTCCCGAATTGGCACCGGGAGGCGATCGGACTCGGTCTCGCGACCGAGCTGTTCATCGCGGGCTTCTTCGGTCGCGGCCTCACCGCCGGCGGCATCCTGAAGCACCCGAAGACGCTCTCCAAGGACGCGCAGGCGCGCCTCCGCGAGTCGTTCGACAAACAGGTCGGCGGCTTGGATCGCGCGCACCGCCTGCTCATCCTCGAGGAGGGCGCGGAATGGGTGCAGACGTCGATCGACCCGGAGAAGGCGCAGCTCTTGGGGCTGCGGCAGTTCCAGATCAGCGAGGCCTCGCGGATCCTCCGCATTCCGCCCCACATGCTGGGCGACTTGTCGCGGAACACGTTCAACAACAACGAGCAGCAGGCGCTCGAGTTCGTCCAGAACCATGTCCGCCCGTGGGTCGTGCGCTGGGAGCAGCGTCTCAACAAGCAGCTCTTCGGCCGGAAGGAAGTCGGGCGGCTGCACGCCCAGGCGAACATGGACGACCTGCTGCGGGGCGACATCGTGGCGCGCTTCACGTCGTACCAGCAGGGCATCACCTCGCGGGTCATCACGCCGAACGAGGCGCGTGCCAAGGAAGGCCTCAACCCGGGGCCGGCCGAGCTCGACCAGTTCCAGGTGACGCCGAACCTCGATTCCCCGAAACCCCCGAAGCCGGCGAGCGCCGGCGGAGCCGACGATGGACAGAATCCAGGAGCTGAAGGCCAGCCTGCCGCGGCGTGAGCGCCGCCTGATCACGGGCGGCGCCGAGCTCCGCGCCGCCGCCGGGACCGACCAGCCGCCGAAGATCGGGATGACGATCCCGTTCGGGAAGCGGTCGGCCGACATGGGCTTCACGGAGATCATCGACCCGGGCGCCTTCGACAAGACGCTCCAGGAGAGCGACGTCGTCGCGCTCTGGAACCACGACACGAACTTCCCGCTCGGCCGCGAGTCGAACCGCAGCCTGGTGATCCAGAAAACGAAGGCGGGGCTCGACGCGACCGCGACGCTCGATCCCAAGAACACGATGCACATGGGCGTCTTCGCGCCCTGCGTGGCGCGCGGCGACGTGAAGGGCTCGAGCTTCGGCTTCCAGACGGTCCGCGACAGCTGGGAGTACGGGCCCGACGGCGACGACGTCACCCGCACGCTGCTCGAGGTGGAGCTGCTGGACATCTCGCCGGTGACGTTCCCCGCCTACCCGGACTCGGAGGCCGAAAGCCGGGCGGTGCGCGACGAGCGGCTCTCCCTTGTCGCCGCCGTGCGCGGCGTGGACCTGGTCGAGCTGCGCGCGATCATCGCCGCGGCCGAGGACGGGCACGTCGGCGCCCGGCACGCCCCGTCGCTCCGCCGCATGATCAGCGCCCTCTCGGGGCTGCTGCCGGCCGAGGTCGTGCCGCTGGACGTGCGCCGCCGCCGGCTGGACCTCCGCGCGCGGGAGCTCGGGATCGACCTGCGGGCCAAGGTCACGGAGAAGACCTGGTCCAAGCCCAACCTCTCGGACTTCACCGACAAGGCCTGGGGCGACCTCACGGCGGCCGAGAAGAAGAAGATCGGCAGCCACTTCGCCTGGGCGCCGGCCGACGCAGCGACGTTCGGGGACCTCAAGCTGCCTTACAAGGAGCCGGACGGCACGATCAACCTCAACGCCGTGCGGAATGTCCTCGCCCGGCTCGATGCGACCGAGGGGATCCCGGCCGAGGACAAGGCCGCGATCAAGACGAAGATGGAGAAGATCCTGGCCGACGCGAGCGACAAGGCGGCCTGACGGGCAACGCCTCCCTTCGGCCGCCCTCCGCGCTGCATCGCCAGATCGCGGCAGCGATCCGCGAAGCGCGGCTCGCCCGCGGCTGGTCCCAGGAGAAGCTCGCCAACGAGGCCGGCACGCAGCAGGGCGCGGTGTGCCGCCTCGAGGCGGGTGTCTCCGGCGCCCAACTCGAGACGCTCGACCGGCTCTTCGGCGCGCTCAACCTGGAATGTCATATCGAAACTCGCATTGAAGGCTTGGCCCGCGCCTCCTAGCGTTCCTCCCGTGAGATAACTGACGCACCCGCGGCGCATTCCACGCCGCTCGAGGCAGACGGTCCCTCAACGCACCGGGGGACCTACCGAGGCACCTCCTGGGGAACCGGGACGCCGCCCGACCGAGCACCTGGATCGCAGCACTGGTAGTGAATCCGCCCCACTGGGGCCGGCTTCGCTCGGTGTGCGCTCAGGTGCTCGCAGCGTTTCTGGACCCGACTCTCTCGAGGGCGACGGTCATGACCGAGAAGGAACTGAAGGAACGGCGCGAGAAGTGGGCCAAGCTACCCGCGGCCGAGCAGCGCCAGAAGATGGGCGAGCTGGTCACCGCGCAGCGGGCCATCCTCGACACGGCCGAGACGGAGAAGCGCGGCTTGTCGGGCGAAGAGAGCGCGACCTACGACGGCATGGACGCCGACGTCGAGGCCATCGACGCGAACCTGACGGAGTCGGCCGAGGCCACCCGGCGCTCCGAAGAGCGGGCGCGCAAGCTGGCCGAGCGCGAAGGGCGCCTGGCCGAGCCCCAGCGCGAGCCGATCCGGCTCGAGGTCGAGCACCGCGGCGGCCGCGCGCGCGAGACGGCCGAGATCATCCCGGCCGCCTGGCGCAAGCGGTACACCAGCGACGTGCTGGAGAAGCACGAAGCGCGGGCCAAGCCGGAGTACGAGAAGGCCTTCAGCGCCTTCCTCACGGCGCTCGACGCCCGGGACGAGCTCACGCCGACCGAGCGGCGCGACCTGTCGATGGGCACGGGCAACCAGGGCGGCTACGCCGTCCCGGTGCAGGAGTTCGTCCAGAAGCTGATCATGAAGCTGGACGACGAGGTCCCGCTTTACGCCCTGTCGACCAAGAACGACCTGCCGCAGGCGGCGAGCCTTGGCGTCCCGACGCTCGAAGCCAACCCGGCGGACGGCGACTGGACGAGCGAGCTCGCGGTCGGCAGCACGGACACGGCGATGGCCTTCGGGAAGCGCGAGCTGACCCCGTGGCCGATCGCCAAACTCCTCAAGATGTCCCGGAAGCTGATGCGCGCTTCACCCATGGGGCTCGACGGCGTCGTGCTCGACCGGCTCCCGTACAAGATCGCGAAGCCGCTCGACAACGCGCTCTGCAACGGCGACGGGAACAACAAGCCGCTGGGGGCCTTCACCCAGAGCGCGTCCGGCGTCCCGACGGCCCAGGACACCACGCTGATCACCAGCTCGCACATCGACCCGGACAAGCTGATGACGCTCCGCCACAGCATCCGGGACGTGTACGCGGCCCTGAAGTCGACCCGGTGGGTGCTCCACCGGACGGTGCTGGCCGACATCCGGAAGGCGAAGGCCACCACGGGCGTCTACCTGTGGTCGCCGGCCATGGGCCTCACGGGGCCGGTGCCGGGCGTGCTCCTGGACCTGCCCTACACGATGGACGAGAACGCCCCGGTGTTCACCGCCACCGGCGGCCTCCGGATCATCATGCTGGGCGCCCTCGAGTACATCTGGACCGCCACGGCCCTGAACTTCGAGATCCAGCGGCTGGACGAGCTCTTCGCCCAGACCAACCAGGTGGGCTACATCGTCCGCGCCGAGATCGACGGCATGCCGGTGCTGGGCGAGGCCTTCGTCGGCGGTACGGCCGCCTGACCTGACGGCGACGGGGCCGGCCGCTTCGGGCCGGCCCCCCGCCTGGGACACCAAGCAGCACGAACCGGGGAGCCCTCAGACATGCGCTTCAAGACCAGCGTTCTTAGCCTCGTGATCGTCGCCATCGCCGTCCTGTCGCTCGGGGCCGCGTGGCGAATGCAGCGCCCGGACCTCGCGTCCGGGATGTTCCCCGCCGTCACCATCGAGCCCAAGGCCGCCGCAGCCGCGAACGTCCTGACGGGGATCTCGGTGGATCTGGCGAACTACGCCTCGTCCGCGCTCCTGGTCACGGTGGGTCGCGCGATCGATTCGCTGAACAACCGGCGCTACGTCGTCCTTCAGGACGACGTCTCCGGGAGCTGGACCGCCGCGGACTCCGTCCAGATCGACACAGTCGACAATGCCTCGTACAAGCTCGGCTACAAAGGCTATAACCGCTTTATCCGCGCGGTGATCCGGGCCTCCAACGTCGGCGATACGAGTTGGGTCGCGGTCACGGTCCTCCGGGCCGGTGCCCGCTTCCGGAACTGACGATGGCCGTCAAGGATCCCGAGCAGATCATTGCCCCGACCCGGGCGCCCGCCGCGCCGGCGCCCGTGGTCGCGCCCGCGGTCGAGGTTCCGGCCGAGACGCCGCCCGCCGAGCCCGTGGCTGAGGGCTGATGCGCGTCCGCTTCCTCCGGGCCTGGCTGCGCGGCGACCAGCCGACCGTCGAACCGGGCACGGTGCTCGACGTCGACGCCCTGGTGGCGCGCGCCCTCATCGCCGACGGGAAGGCCGTCGTGGTGCCCTCGGGCGAGACAGCCACCCTGGGGCCCTCCACCACGGCGGCTCGCACCCAGCGGCCGGAGCCCCGCGCCAGGGCGGGTTAGTCCATGGCGCTCGTCCTCGAGGGACCGCTCCAGGCCGGGAAGCTCCGGACGGCCATCACCATCCAGGTCAACAGCCTTGCCGGCACCCAGGACAGCCGCGGCCAGGAACAGGAGAACTGGGTGACCTACGCCACGGGCTGGGCGCAGATCGTGGAATACGCCCGCGGCTCGCGCGAGGTCACCGCCGCGGAACAGACGCTCGCGAACCAGTGGTGGAACGTCCTCACGCGCTACATCGAGGGCGTGGTGCCGAAGATGCGCGTGCTCTGGGGCACCCACGTTCTGGACATCCAGACCGCCCTCGATCCCGACAGCCGGCGGCGACGTCTCCTGATGCTGTGTCTCGAGCGCGCCGCGGGCGGGACGACCTGATGGCCAGCCGTGAACTGCTGGTGGTCGAGGGCGGCGACGAGCTGCGGGAGCGCCTCATGGCGCTGGCCAAGGGGATCGACGTCGACCTCGCCGAGGAAGCCATGCTCGAGGCAGCCGATCCGATGCGGCAGCGCGCGGTCGAACTGGCCCCGCGGCGCACCGGGTTCCTCGCGGAGCACATCCTCCTCGGCGCAGCCGCCCAGGAACCGGGCGCGGCCACGGTCGGCCTCGACGTGAGCCGGAAGGCGTTCTACTGGTATTTCAACGAGCAGGGGACGCGCTTCATGCCGGCGAAGCCGTTCATCCGGCCCGCCTACGATACCGAGAAGGACGGGACGGTCACGCGGTACGGGAACCGGCTGCGGGCCGAGATTGATCGCTACACCGAGAGCGCGGGATGACGATCGAGGAAGTGCTCTGCGCCCGCCTCCAGGCCCAGGTGGCCAGTGTCGGCAGCCGCGTCTACCCCGTGCGCGCCGCCCAGAACACGGCCTATCCGTTCGTGACCTACGCCCAGGTGAGCGAAGTCAGCACCCACGCCTTCGGCGCGGACGTCAACGTGCTCCAGGCCCGGTGGCAGGTGAACGCCTTCGGCAAAAGCTACGCGGACGCGAAGGTCGCGGCGGACCAGGCCAGCGCCGCCTTGAGCCGCTACCGCGCGACCGTGAGCGGGCTCGAGATCCTGGACGTGTTCAAGGAGCTGGAGTTGGACTCCTTCGACTTCGAGGCGCTGGTCTATCACGTCGCGGTCGACTTCCTCGTGATGCACCGGAACTGAGGCCGCCATGGCGATCGTGACGCTCGTCAGCCCGAACATCTGGATGGGGCCCTACGACGTGACCGGGGACCTCGCGGGCGCGTCCCTGAAGTACGGGCGCGACCAGAAGGAGGCCACGACCTTCGGGATGCTGAGCAAGGCCCGGAAGCCTGGCCTCTTCGACACCACGGCCGAGCACCACGGCTACTGGAACGGCGGCGGGCCCTCGGATCTCATGTTCGGGCAGATCGGCCTCACCGGCGTCCCGGTCACGATCGCGCCCTCGAACAACAACGGGGCCGACGGCGAGTTGGCCTACAGTTTCCCCGCGAGCCACGCCAGCTACGAGTTGGGCTCCGCGCTCGGCGACCTGCTGCCGTTCACCGTGAAAGCGGAAGCCTCCGGTGATCGGCTGGTGCTCGGCACGCTGATGATGAGCTCCCAGGATGCCAGCGGCGTCGCGGTGCTGAAGGTCGCGACGGGGACCGGCACCATTCGCCAACTCGGGGCGACGAGTGCGACACAGAAGCTCTACATCGGCGTGCACGTGATCGCCGCCAATGGCTCCCTGACGATCACGGTGAAGAGTGCCGCGCTCGTGGGCTTCGGAAGCCCAACGACGCGGTACACGAGCAGCGCCTTCACGACCATCGGCAGCGACTGGGCGGCGGTCGTCGGTCCGATCACGGATCAGTTCTACCGCTGCGACTGGACCATCAGCGGCGGCACGCCGTCGTTCCAGTTCGCCGTGGTGGTGGGGATCATCTAACCGGGAGGAGCAGCACCCATGGCCCAGATCGTCCTGACCGACGCGAGCATCCTGATCAACAGCGTCGACATGAGCAGCTTCGCGCACCAGGTGAAGGTCAACTATCTCCGCGAGCAGAAGGAATCGACCACCTTCGGCCTGACGAGCAAGGCCCGCAAGGCGGGCCTTTACGACTGGAGCATCGAGGTCGAGATCTTCAACGACTTCGCCGTCGGCGTCTGCGATGGGCTGCTGTTCGCCCTCGTCGGCGTGCAGACGGCGCTCATCGTCCGGGCCGTCAAGGGCACGGTGATCGGCACGAGCAACCCGGAGTACCGGGGGAACGGCATGCTCGAGGCTTGGTCCCCGCTCGCCACGAACATCGGCGACCTGGTGACCGTGACCGCGAAGTTCAACGGCTCGGATGGCGTCGCGCTGATTCGGGCGACGGCGTAGCCGTATCCCGGCGATCCCGGCGGGGTGTCCCTCCCGGCGCCCCGCCCGGATCCCCGGTCGCGTTCCGGGTCTCGTCGTGCCGGTGCGGTCGGCCGGGCGTCCCGCGGCGGGGCCCGGAACCGAAGAGGTGGACGCTCTCTCTGAGGAGGATACTGTGACGGACGCAACGAAGGGCGCGGCGCCGCTGCTGGTCTCGCGCGAGGCCATCCTGGCCACCCCGGATCTCCCGACCGAGACGGTGCTGGTGCCCGAGTGGGGCGGCGCGGTCCTGGTTCGGGGGCTCACGGGCAAGGAACGCGACGACTACGAGGGGAGCATCATGGTCAGCCGGCGCGAGCCGGGCTCGGGCAAGCTGACCCAGACGATGAACCTCGCCAACGTCCGCGCCCGACTCGTCGTGCGCTCGGTCGTGGGCCCGGGTGGGGCGCGGATCTTCACGGACGACGACGCCGAGATGCTCGGCGGGAAGAGCGCGGCCGCCGTGGCCCGCGTCTTTGACGTCGCGCAGCGGCTCTCGGGCATGCGGCCCGAAGACCTGGATGAGCTCGTGGGAAAATCCGCGGCCGCCCCGGCCGGCGCTTCGCCTACCGACTCGCCCGCGAGCTCGGCTGCGTAGACGTCGACGCCATGCTCGCGCGGCTAAGCGCGCAGCAGCTCGCGGAGTGGCAGGCGTTCTACCAGGTGGAGGCCGAAGATGAACTGCAGGCGGCGGCGGCGGCACGGGCAGAGGCAGGCGTGGCGGCCGCGGGGCCGTCACGCGCAGGTCACGGCTTTGGGGCGCGGTAGCTGATGGCGACGCTCGCCACCCTGGTCGTCAAGCTCCGCGCCGAGATCGGCGACTTCGTCAAGAGCCTGGACGACGCCGAACGGCAGACCGCGAAGTTCGGCCGCCAGATGACGAGCACCGGCCGGAACATGACCGAGGGGCTCACGCTGCCCTTGGTCGGGGCCGGGGCCCTGTTCTTCAAGTTCGCCGCTGACGCGGAGGTCACGGATCGCCGCTTCGGCCTCGCGTTCGGCAGCATGAGCGCCCAGGCACGAACCTTCAGCGAGCAGCTCGCGAGCCGACTTGGTCTCTCCGGCGAGGAGATCCGGAAGGCGATGACGCCCGCCGAGCAGGCGTTCCGCGACATGGGGCTGAGCGCGGGCACGGCGCTCCAGATGAGCGAGGGGCTGGTCAAGCTCGCCGAGGACCTCAGCGTCACGAGCGGTGCGGGGAAGTCGATGGACGAGATCATGCAGCAGCTGGTCCGGAGCCTCTCCGGAAGCTCGCGCGGGCTCAAGGATCTCGGGATCGTGATCGACCAGCCCACGGTGAAGGCCTATGCGCTTCAGCACGGGCTCCTCGGTCTCCACGAGACGATGTCCACCGGCACCCGGGCCATCATCACCTACCAGATGATCCTGGCGCAGACGGCGAATCTCCAGGGCAGCTTCGCCCGGAACCTCACCGACCCGCTGGTGATGCTGCGGCAGCTCAAGGAGGGCGCGGGCGACGTTGCGCGGGAACTCGGCACGTCACTCATGCCGGCCTTCCAAGCGATCCTCGGCTGGGCGAAGCAACTGGCGGATCACATCAAGAGGCTCGCCGACTGGTTCCGCGGGCTCTCGCAGGGCCTCAAAGACACGATCGTCTACGTGGGGCTCGCCGTCGCGGCCATCGGTCCCCTCGTCTTCGTCTGGGGAAAGGTCATCGCGGGCATCGCCGGCCTCCTGACGATCCTCGGGATGTTGAAGAACGTGCTCCTCGCGGCCGTCCTCACGCCGGTCGGCCAGGTGGTTCTCGCCCTGGGCGCGCTGACCTGGGCCGTCGTCCAGTTGGTGCCGTACACGAACTGGATGAAGGAGCAGGTCTATCTCGCCTGGACCACCGTGCGTGATGTCGTGCTGCAGGCCGTGGCGGGCGTGCTGCTCGGCGTCTCCCAGGTGGCGCGGGCGACCGGCTTCACGGAACTCGCGGATCGGCTCATCGGCGCCTACAACGCGGTCCGCGGGTTCAATGAAAAGATGCTCGCCAACAGCGCGACCACGATCTTCAAGATGGAGCAGCAGTACGACGCGCTGGGCCGGAACATCCGGCGCGCGTTCACGCCGCCCGCGGCCCCGGCCCCGGCCGGCGCGGTCGGCCCGACGGGGAACCTCACCGGCACGGCGAACGCGAGCAACCTGCGGACGCAGGCGGAGCGGATCGGCGAGGCGCTGCGGTTGATGAACGAGCACATGACGGCCTCCCGGATGGAAGCGAACCTGCTCGGGACGGGCTTCAACGAGGCAGCCGCCTACGCCCAGGAGCTACAGACGGCGTTCAAGGCGATCGCGGCCACCGGGGCGACGGCCGACCAGGTCCTCGACAAGAACGGCCTCACGCTGCGGAAGCTGGGCAAGGAGTACGCGGACGCGACGACGTCGGGGAAGCGCTACTACGACTTCGCCGGCATGCTGAACGCCCAGATCGCCCGCGGTATCACCAGCATGGCGGCCGCGATCGGTCAGTCGATCGCCACGGGCGGCAACGTCTTCGCGGCGCTGGGCAAATCGCTGCTTGGGTCGCTCGGCGCCGTCGCCACGGCCGTCGGCGAGAAGCTGATCGAGATGGGCTCGATCCTCGTGAAGGTGTTCGCAGCGGGATGGAACCCGTTCGTGATGATCGCGGCCGGCGCCGCCCTGGTCGCCCTGGGGAGCATCATCAGCGCCACGGCCACGAGCGCCTATTCCGGCGGGGGCGGCGGCGGTTACGGGGGCGGTTTCAGCTCGGCGAGCGCGCCGATCGCCAGTAGCAACCTCTCCGGCCAGGGCGGGCCGATCACAATCGAGGTCCAGGGCGGCAGCTGGACCCTCAACGCGAACAACCCGCGGCAGGTGGATGAGTTCGCGCACATGCTCCTCGCCGTCCAGGGCCGGAACGTGGGGAAGATCATCCTCAAGAAAGCGAACAGCTGAACCGTGGCCACCAACGCGGTGTTCCTCTGGGGCATAGGGTATCAGAACCAGCTGCTCGTGGGCCAGCCACTGTACGACATGCTGACGGATCGCGTGCCCCGGAAGCCGAGCCAGTGGGCCGTCGGCCCGAGCGGGGTCCGGGATGCCTGGATCGTCGGCCGCGATTACACGCTCTGGTGTACCGCGCGCTGGATCCCGGACGGTGGTGATGGATCGCTCGCGTCTCCATTCTCGGGGCCCACGGGCTGGCAGGCGTTCTTCGATTGGGCCCGGGACACGAACCCCTTTCGCTTCGTGCCCGATGCCACCTACCCAAACGCCTACGTCGATGGCTGCTATCTCGTCGAGCCGCTCGAGAAGGGGCCGCTGGGCGCGCTGAGTCCGGACATCCTCCGGAACATCGCCTTCCAGATCTGCAACGCCACCACGGATTTCCACCAGGCGCTGCGGGGACTGTTCTTCGAGTATCGACCCGGGGCGAGCCTCGCCGACCTCGGGGGCACCTTCGCCCGCGCCGACGCCGCGACATGCGCCACGTACGTCGATGCGCAGGGCATGGTCCGCACCGTAGCGGCGAATGTGGCGCGGGACGCGCACTTCATCGGCGGCGTGCGGACGCTGCTGCTCGAAGGGGCGCGAACGAACCTCGTCGTCCGTTCCGACGAACTCGCCACCGGCTGGACGCTTGGCGGCGGCGCTGGAGCGGTAAACGCCTACGCGACTTACGCGGGCGTGGCCTTTTCGCACGTCACGGGCAACGGCGACGTCCATCGTGCCGTGACGCTCACGGGGGATGGGGTCAAGGCGCTCTCGCTCCTCTGCCGGTGGACTGGCGTCGCTGGCCTTTTCCAGTTAGCCCTCTATGACGTCACCAGCAGCGCGTACCGGGCGCGGATTCAGGTCACGTTCGATAGCGTCGGGAATGCCACGGCCGCCGCGCCGGTCGGCACGGTCCTCGGGATCACCGCCTTGGCCGATGGGGTCTTCCGCGTCCTCGTCCAGACGACCTTCTGCACAGCCGCCCACACCCATGACGTCTATGCACAGAACGGCGGCGGCCTCACCGACCTCCTGATCGCCGGCGTCCAAGTCGAGGACGCCGCCTTCCCGAGCAGCTACATCAAGACGGTAGCGGCCACGGTCACGCGCGCGGCGGATAGTCTCTCCTTCCCCTACGCCCCTGTTCCCCAGGCGATGACGGTCTACGCGCAGTTCGTCGAGCAGCGCGTCGCGACTGCGACCGGCCGCTCCTGGCAGATCGGCGACCTCGCCAATGGCGCGCCGCGGTTCCTCCTCTACCGCTCCGGCGGGTACGACCAGGCCTACCATCAAAGCGGGGCGGTGGTCGCGTCCGGCCTCGCGGCCGCCGCCGCCATCGGCGATACGGTGGAGGCGCGCGCGACACTCGATGCGACGGGCGCGACGACGTTCGGGCGTTCCATCAACGGCGCCACCGAGGTCGTCGGCGCGACGAGTGCGGCGGATGCGCTCGCTACCGCGTGGGCGGGGAACGACCTCATCCTCAACGACGCCGGCGACGGGTCCGATCGCGGGTTCGCAGCGTTTCGCACCCTCCGCATCGCGGCGGGTGTGCGGACGCTGGCCCAGATGCGGGCGCTCTAGGTGGCGACGTACGGGGTCGGCTACCGCCTGCGCCTCTACGCGGCGGATGACGTCACGGTCCTGGCCACCGGCGGCGGGACGAAGTGCCTGCTGGCCACGATGGCCGGCATCACCGACGGGAACGGCAGTTACCAGCCTTGCCTCGAGCAGCCCGAAGGGAAGCGCGGCGTCCTCGACGTCCTCTTGAAGCGCACGGACACCGGCCAAGTCACGGTCAAGGTGATGGACACGCGACTGACAGTGGGCGGCTCCAACGCGGCGCGCTGGTTCGTGCAGTTCCTGGGCGATGCGAGCGGCCAGGAGCAACTCAAGGGGCTCTTGGGCGTGATCGAGGAGAGCCGGGACGGTGGGGCGACCTGGGCGACATGGTTCACGGGGCGCGTCCAGCAGGTGGATCAGAGCGAGCCGCTCTACTTCCTGTTGACGTTCTGGGACACCTCGGCCGAACTCTCGACGATCGATGCCTTCACGGGCGATCCGCACGTCAGCATCACCTACGTCGCACGCGAACAGCTCCTGCCCTTCGGTCTCACCGCGGTCTACGGGCCGTTCCAGCCCGCGGCCGCGCTCGGGAACGGCGGCCTGCTCCTCGCCGCCGCCGGGTCTGCAGATACGAATGTCTTCATGCGAACCCTAATCCTCACCGGTTCAAGCCAACGCGATCCCGCCAACGTGGTCGTCGATCGCATGAGCGCGCTCTTCGGGGCATGGGAGGCGAACCGGGTCAACAATAACTTCGTCTTCCCCCTCGGGGCGGGCGGCCCCGCGTTCGGGGATGGGCCCGAGATCTGGGCGCGGGTGAAGCACCTCGGCGGCGCCCACAGCGGCTCGACATATCTATATCCGGTCAACGTGCTCCATGTGCAGGATGTCCTCGGCGACGGGCACGGCCACGTCACAGAAGTGGCACTCCTCGGCCCCGCCGATGGCGCGACAGGCCCATTGCCCGACCATGATGTGACCTGCGCCCTGGTGCTCTACTCCGGGTTGCGGGCCAGTGACAGTACACCGCTGTTCCTCGGCGACATTGATCCGATCCAGCTCTGGCAGGACCTCCTCGATGGCAAGTTCGGGCGCCTGGACGGCAGCGGGAATCCGCTGCGGACTGTGCCCTACGCCAGCGCGGCCTTCGCCGCGCTGGCGGGGAAGTTCGGCATCGTGCGGTTCATCCTGGCGGACACGGCGAACCTCCACGACTGGATCGAGGCGAACATCCTCCAGCCGCTGGGGCTCGGCTACGCCGTCAACCCGGCCGGCCAGATCGTCCCGCTGGATCTTCGGCTCCCGGCCGCCTTGGGCGGCCTGCCGACCTTGACCGACGCCGACTTGAGCGAAGCGGCACCCCAATGGACGACCACGCGCGACACGGCGTACGCCTGGTTTACCTGCACGCATTGGACCGAGACGTCGATCACGTTCCAGGACATCCAGTACAACTCCGCCCAATTTCCCTCGATGCCGCCGGGCGGGATCGTGGCCACCGAGGCGACGCTTGACTTGGCGAGCATCGGCCCGCGGATCCTCAACCTGCAGAGCCAAGGGTTCACGGGGGACGGGCTGCGGGCCACCAGCACCGAACTCCTGAACGGCCGTAACCGCGAGACGGCGATCGAGGCTCGCATTTCGGGCACGCTCAACGATCTCGCGACCCGCTTTGCGAACGGCGCCTACGTGGCGACCGCCGCGGTGCGGCTCCCGGCAGCGGACGCCCTGGCGGTCGGCAGTTGGGTGCTGGTGACCTTCAGCACGCTGCCCGATCCAAGTTCTGGGACCCGCGGCGCGCAGCGGCTCATGCAGGTCGTGGAGAAAAGCCCGGGCGCGATCTACACGAATCTTCAACTGCTGGATGCCGGGATCGCGGGGACGGCGAACGTCCCCACCTTGGGCGCGCTCGCCCAGGAGACGGGCAACGAGCAGCACGGCGTGACGATCCCCGTCACGCTCGACGGCGCGAGCGACCCCGTGCAGATCCAGGGGGCCGTGACCGCCACCAGCGTCGGTAGCGCCCCGGCGGACGGTGACCCGCTGTGGCATATGCTTGGGAAGGTCACGACGAGTAGCACGCTCACGGCTCGCGGGTTGCCGGCGGGCACGCGCCTCTGGGTGCGAGCGCGCAGCGAGCCTTCGAGCGGCTTCCAGTTCCCGAGCGCATGGGCGACGCCAGCGACGCCGCACCTCGACACGACGGCCATCACGGCCTGCAACACCCTGGCGACGGCCGTGACGGGGGTCAGCTGCCTCGTCACCTGGGTCAACGGCGATGCCACGCTCCCCGTGCAGCTCTACCTCTGCACGCCAAGCGGCGGGACGCCCGCACCCATCTTCCAGTTGCCGGCGGGCAGCACGCGCTATGTGCTCTATGGGTTGGCCGCGTCCACGACCTACACGGTCGCCGTGGCCCAGCCCGACGGGCTCGGCGGGTGGTCCGCCCAGGTCTCGGCCAACTTCACGACGGGCACTTCGGTCCTGACTGCCCCGGATCCGGGCGGCATCGCCGTCCTGGTCGGGATCACGGTCTAGGCCGTGCAAGTCCCCAACAAGTACCTGCCGCCGCCGACCTCGGGGATCCCCACGCCCCTCGCCTACGGCATCGTGCTCAGCATCACCCCGAGCGATGCGACCTACAACGTCGAAGTCTGGCGCGCGCCGGACAACGGGGCCGGCAGCCCGGACGTGGGCAACGCGGTGCTCGCCGACAGCCGCCTCTACCGCTCGATCGGCGACATCTTCGTGGATCCGCTGCCGAACGATTACGCGAAGCGCTTCTACCGCTGGCGGCACACGGTCAGCGGAGGAACGGCCGGCGGGTACACGGCCTGGGTCTGGGCGCGGCCCGACTTCCTGCCGCAGACCTACGGCCTGCCGGGCAGCGGCCAACTGGTGCTGCGCCAGAGTCCCTTGGCGGACGGGGGCTACGCCGTGGTGGCGACCGACCCCTCGGGCATGCTCGTCTCTGCGCCCGTGGTCCAGACCGATGGGGCCGGGAGCCGAACGATCGTGCGCGGCACGGTCGTCGGGGCGGGGGTCGGCGGTTCCGTGTCCGGCGCCGCGTGGACGGATGGGGCGGCGATCACCTTCCCTGTGGCGTTTCAGAACACGCCGCACGCCTACGTGCGCGAGGGGCATGGCATCAGCGTCGAGCCGCGGGGTGCGAAGTGGACGGGCGCCTACAGCGCCGCGGCGCCCACCTACGACGACTCGGGGCTCGTGAATGTCTCCGCCAGCGGGGCGACGGTGCGGGCCCGGCTCCGGCAGAAGGGCGTCGTGACGGGCCGCACCGCGGATTACGCGCACCTCAACGCGGCGACGAGCGTCGGGGCCTCCGTCGCCTCGGGCGTCTTGGCGAACGCGCCGGCCAGCGACGACACCTACGTGAACACGTACAACCTCACCATCGCGCCGGTCTACAACAACAAGGGCCAGCAGATCCAGCTCGTGATCGCGCTGGACTCGGCCCCTGATGGATCGACCTGGACCCAGCGCAACACGACGAGCTACAACTTCACGCCGACCCCGCTCTCCACCTCCGGCTTGAGCTGGAACGGCGAGACGATGAGTGCGATCGTGGGCGGTCTCACGGGCACGGCGGAGATGCGCCTCCGGATCGTGAGCGCCACCGGCCCCATCAACACGATGAGCCTGCACGGCTACCGCGCAGCGGACGACGTCGGGGCCGGCGTCACCTATAACACGGCCACCGACATTTACGCCTCGAAGACCCCGGACGCGGACGACAGCGTGGCCTGGGAGGCAAAGGCCATTGCCTAGCCTCTGGCAGCACCCGACCGCCGTCGGGGCGCTCGGGCTCGAGGCCACGGCCCCGGTGCGCTGCGCCTGCGGCCGCACGGTGCCGGCCGACATGATGACCGACGGCCGCACCTTGCCGCCGGAGCTGCTGCCCGATCACGGCCAGGCGCTGTTCTGCGACGCCTGCCGCGAGACGCTGCACCGGACCGGGCGGCTCTTGCCGGCGGAGCTGGCGCAACTCCTGGGCGCCCCACCGGAGGTCGTGGCCATGCACCGCGCCGCGCACGCCGGCTACGGCCGCGCTGCGGCGCAGGCCGAGCACGATGGCCGCGCGCCCCATCTACGCCAAACCCGGAGAATCCCATGATCGGTCTCTTTCAGCGCGTGTGGGCCAAGCTCACGGCGTTCACCTTCGGCTGGCCCTCCTGGCTCACGGAATGCGCGAGCGGGCTCGTCGCAGTCGCCCTCGCGCTCTTGCTGCTCTGGGCCTGGGGCCGGTTGCCGCACCTCTGGGCCGTCGCCGTCACGGCGACCGCGCTCAGCGTGGTCTACGAAGTGAAACTCGACGCGCACGGCTGGTCCCTAGCCGACGTGGCGGAGCGGGAAGTCGGGATCGTGCTCGGCGTGGCGCTCCTGGCGCTCCTCGGCGCCTGATGGGTGCCCGCTGGCGGGCACCCATGCGGAACGGGGCGGCGAAGCTCGCCTTCGGGGTCTTCCTCGGGGTCGCGACGGCCCTGGCGCCCGTCGCGATCCTCGGCCTCATCAGCTTCGGCACGATGCGAGGGCAGATCGCCGCCGACCACGACCGATTCCTGGGGTCCGTCGCCACCCTGCAGGATCGGGACCGCGACCTGGCCCGCCTCATCGCGGGACTGCAGGGGACGAAGGCGGACCGGACGGAGGTCGTGGATGCCGTGAAGCAGCTCGACCAGCGGCTCGTGGATATCCGTGCCGACATCCGGTCCCATGATCTCCGCCTGGGGACGCATCCATGATCCTGCCGACCTGGTGGACCTGGGACATCGCCTTTCACGTGGCGAGCGGGCTCCTCGGCGCCGCTGGCCTCGTCGCCTGCCTGCTCGTCTGGAGAAGCGGGAAGCTCGTGGACCGGGTCGTGTTGCTGCTCGGCCTCCGGGATCCGGACGGGCGGATCAGCAACAAGAAGGTGCTCGTCACGGCGGTGATCTTCGCGGGCTGCATCGCGTTCGTCAGCGGCGTGGCCAAGAGCGTCGCGAGTAGCACCGACCACGACGTCGGGAACAACCTGGTCCTGCTCTTCGGGATCCTGCTGGGGGGCGCCGGTGCCCACGCCGGGGTGCAGCAGAAGCTCGGCCGCGGCGCGCCGCCGTCGAACGGCGACGGCCGCGGGAGCGGCGCCTTCCCGGCACCGCCGGGGCCCACGCCGTGACGCTCCCCGACCCTCCCCTCCCGCCGCCACCCGCCGACTCGGTCGAGGCGCAGGTGGACGGCCGCACCCTTAAGGAACAACTAGGAGATCGGTTCCTATCGAAGGTGAGATTCCGGTCCGACGGTTGCTGGGAGTGGGCCGGCTCGCGGTTCGTCGGCGCCGGTTACGGTCAGTTCGTCGCCCCCGAGAGCTGCCGCGCTCATCGGTACGCCTATATCCGAATGATCGGCCCTGTCCCTCGCGAGCTGGTTCTCGATCATCTCTGCCGCCGGCCGTGGTGCGTGAACCCGCAGCATCTCGAGCCCGTGACGGTGCGGGAGAACGTGCTCCGCGGTTGTGGGCTTTGCGCGGAGAATGCTCGCCGCGTCAAATGCGTTCACGGCCATGACCTGAGTGGAGACAACCTCCTCCAGATTGGCCGGCGACGCCGCTGCAAGACCTGCAATCGGGTGCGTGCGCTCGCCCACTATCACGCCAAGCGAGCGAGGGCCGGATGAATGTCACGGAGCACTTCAGGCTCGAGGAGTTCTGGGCAACCTCCGCCACGGCCGCCCGCCTCGGGATCGACAACGCGCCGCCGCCCGAGGCCCTGACCAACCTCCTGCGACTGGCGACCGAATTGGAGAAGGTGCGGGCGATCCTCGAACTGCCGATCGAGGTGCTCTCGGGTTATCGCTGTTCCGCGCTGAACGCGGCCGTGGGCGGCGTCCCCACCAGCTATCACCAGCTGGGCTGCGCCGTGGACTTCCACCCGCCGGGCGGGACGAGCTTTGCGGACATGAAGACGATGATCGCGGCCATGCCGGAGATCGCCTTCGATGAACTGCTCGAGGAACACGCGGGAGATGGCGGCCACTGGTTACACCTCCAGATCGCGAAGCCCGAGGAGACGCCGCGGCGCCGGGTCCTCACCGCCGAGCTGGACCACATGGGCGGCGCGATCAGCCGGGTGACCGTGGGATGAACGGCCCCGAGGACCAGTGCTCGGCATCCGGCCCATGCGAGGAACTGCGGGCCGCAATCGGCTCGGGCACGATCCAGCTCCTCGGGGACCGGGCGGCGACCCAGAACGGGGCGCGGCTCTGTAACTGCTTCTTCTGCGGGTCCTCGTTGGACGCCGCGAAGGTCGCCGCCTGGCCCTGGAAGGCGCTGCGCGCGGCGGGGAGTGGCGTATGAAACGTCTTGCGGAGATCCTCGCCGCTCTGTGCCTCCTGCTCGCGGCCGTGGCCTGGATCGAGCACGGCCAGCTCGCCGGCTACCGGCTGGCGAACGTAGCCGCCGCGGACAGCTTGGTCGCGGCGCGGAAACAGGCGGCCGACCTCGACCTCTCAATCCTGGCGGCGCTCTCGGTGGATAGCGCGCGCCAGATCCAGGATGCGCGCGACGTCGCGGCCGAGAATGACACGACGGACACGGTGAGCCGCGACGTCGTCGCCCTGCAGGACAGCGTGGCGAGCTTGGCGGATTCATTGACCAGGGTGGATTCGAGTGCGCTCGCGCTCGGACTACGTGCCGCCATGTTCCGGCTGCGGGACAGCACGGGCAAGTTGCTGGTTGCGATCCTGGACGAACGCGCGGCCGCGGCGAAACAGCACCGCGACGACTCGACGGCGTTCGCCGGCGTGCTGACGTCGGCACTCGCGCCCCTCGAGTGGCAGCGAGACGATGCCTTGAATCGTGCCCAGACGGCGATCGCCGGCGAGCTCGAGGCGCAGCACCGCTGGCCGGTCTGGCGACGGGTCCTCACCGCGGGCAGCTGCGCCCTGGCCGGCGCCGGCGCAATCACGAAGAAGCTGGCAGTCGCCGGCGGCGCCGGGGCGGTCTGCGGGGTGAGCCTGGCGCTGCCCTAGTCCACGAGGTGCGATTGTGGGCAGGCATGCGCGATTGCCTGCAAGTGACCCGCCAGGCCGGCCGGGTGGAAGATCGCGACGCGCGGAAGAGCATCATAGGGCTGAAATTCGAAGCGGACTTCCGCGGTTCGGGCTAGCCTTCTTACGAACGCGACAGGATCGAGGGCAAAGGCGGCCTGGAAATTAGTGGACCGCGACCATGTCTCCTCGGCGACCGCGTCTGAATCCCAGCGAAGACGCACGGGTGTCTCCCCGGAGACGACATCACCACCGAGTACCGATCCCGTCCAAACGCCCGCGTCTAAGCGCCACCCCTCAACGCACCGGATGGTGAGGCTCGGCCGAACTTGACCGACAACGCCCTCAACCAAATTGGTTGCCTCGAGCGTCAGCGTGATTTGTTCCTGATCCGTCATCTGAGATCGCGACTGCTCCACACGCCAGCCAGTTGCGGCGGGTTGCGACGATGGCGGGATAGCCTGTGCCCGCAGGCACGGGCTGGCAATCGGGGCGAGGACGGCGAGCATAAGGAGGGGTTTCATATGTCTCCCCTTCGCAGCCTCTCGGCCGCAAGCAGCAGGTTGACCACCACGGCCGGGTTATCGCGCCCATCATAGAATCGCTCAGCGAAGGCCGCAAGCGCCGCGGCGATCGTTTCCCGGCCCTGCCGGGTCTTATCCGCCTCATCCGAGCGCACCAAGTCTTCGATCATCTGGCCAATCTGCGCTGCGAGCATAACCGCCGCCTTTGAAGGGGCAGCAGAATCACGCTCGGACGTCACCGGGGCGTCACCGGCCTTGGGGTGGCCTATCCACCCTAACGCCGGCAGTTTCGTCGCGTCCACGGTCAATATATGCAACCTGACAGCCTCCGTGGCTATAGCTGCGCCGCCCGGGCCGAGCGCGCGGACGATGCCGAGCAAGATGGCCCTCTGGAAGCGGGTGACCTTCCCCAATTCCCAGTCGGACAGGACGTCCCTTCCGCAGCCAACAAGCTCAGCAAGCTCCTCCTGGTCCATGCCGGCCGCCTTCCGCGCCTCGGCGATCAGCTGGCCGAGCCGCGCGACCTCTTGGGGCTTGACTTTTGTCGGTAGACCCATAGATTCGGCCTTGCTCTATCGGTATATCCGCAACTAGTGAGGACGTAACCGTATGGCGCGAAAGCAGATGCGGCAGATACTACGCCCGGCGCCGAAGAACAGCAAGGCCGGATGGGAGCTCGTCTCGGGCCACATCCCACCGGAGACGGCGCAGCGCCTGGACGACCTTGCCGCCCAGCGTCCCGCCTTCCGGTCCGACCTCGTCCGCGAAGCCATCGACCTCCTACTCGAGCGGGAAGCGGCATAGGGCCGTGACCGTCTGCGCTCGCCCACGGGTAGGGTATCGTCGTCCCACGACCAATCACGGGCAGTACGGGGCCGTGATCCGGGCGGTGGCGCACCACCTCGGGAAGCAACCGGCGACGGTCCGCAGTTGGATTTCGGGGCGGCAGCCCTTGGGCGAGACCGTCGCCGCGTTGGTGAACGAGCTCCAGGTCGGTGGCGATCGCGAGCGGGCTGAGCGGGTGCTCGCGCCGATCCGCGCCGCCATGGCCGGCATCACCACAGCGCACCTCACGGACGCGCTCTTGGTCCAACAGAAGACGGCCGAGGGTGATGAGGACGTCGCCCTGGTGGCGTTCCTCCGTCACCCCTCGCCCTCAAGCGCACATCGACTGGTGCACGAGCTCGACGTGGAGCGCACGTTGAATCTTGAGTTGCGCGAAGCCGTGGCTGCGGAGTACGACGGGTGAAGCCGGAGTTCCTGCCGCTCGGTCGCCAGGACCACGCCGACGGGATCAACCTGAAGGCCCGGATCCTCGACGACGACGGCATCGTGGTGGCGCACGTTCTGCGGCTCACGCCCTCGGTTGGCCGCTTCGGCGACCCCTCCGAGCGGCGATTTGTATGCAGTTGTTGGCGGTCGGCCGGGCTCTCGGTCGAACGCACCGCCTGTCCGCACATTCTGCTGGTCGAAGCCGCGATCCAGGCCGCCACGCCACGGCCGGCCGCGTAACAGGAATGGAGCGTTAGCCGATGTGGGCAGCGATCGTCACGCATCCGTTCCTGGCCGCCTGTTGGGCCGCACTCTTCCTCGGGCTCGGCGTCGAGATCGGGATCTACCTCGAGATGAGCTTCCACGAAGCGGATCGGCGCGCCGCACGTCGTCTGAGTTCGTGCCCATCGTGCGGTGAGGCCACCCAGGATGGCTATTGCGCGAACTGTCACGACCTCCCGGCGCCCGATCCCGACCTCGCGTTCCTGTGCAGCGTCGGCTTGACCCACGAAGTGCCAGGCCGGAGCGGCCAGTGAACCGCTCAACGGTCTTCTGGCTCTTTGCCGCTGCCGTCCTGGTGATCGCCCTCGTGGTCCGGGCACAGCCGCGGGATGTCTCGCCGGACCGCTGCCGGAGAAAGGGCCTCCTCTAGTGCCGTCTCCCAACGTGATTCTGGTGATCACCGACCACGCGGCGGACGCCGTGGCCGAGCTGCGCGCGGAGCGCAAGGAACTGCTCGAGCGCGCGGCCGCCATCGGTCGCCAGATCGGGACGATTGAAGCCATGGAGATCTTGAGCCTCGAGCACCGCGGCGCCGAGGCGAACGGCCCCCAGGTTCCCAAGTGACCCAGCCCCTTCCCGCCGCACCGGGCGCTTCCGCACGCGCGCCCGTCGGTCCGCGGGCCGCCGCCCATCCTTCGGCGGCGCCGGCGCGGCGTTCCCCTCGCTCTCGGGCCGGGCATGTGCAGCTCACCTTTGCACAGCAGGCGATCGCGCACGACTGCAGTTATCGGGCGCTGCGGGGCTGGACGAAGAGCGACGGCTACAAGCGCCTCTCGGCCTGCGAGCGGCTCGGCGCCCGCCGGGCCATCGCCTGGCTGGTGGAGCAGCGGCGGATCTGCCTCGAGCGGCTGCCCGAGGCTTGCAACGAGATGGATCGTCTCCGGCGCGCGGAGGGGTTGTGAGTCCGACCGCCGAAGATGTTGCGATCACATATGTGCTCCGCCGTGATCGTGCGCAGAACTGGTGCATCGACGTGCGCCAGGGTGGCCGGGACGTCACGAGCATCACGTTCTCTCGCAATCGCCCATCGAGTGGGCGGCTGCAGCGCGCAGCCGAGGCCGCCGTGAAGCTACTGGCTGATCGGAAGGCGGTGACGCCGTGAAGTTGTTCGACGTGCGATGCCCACACTGCGGCGCCAGTCCCGGTGAGCGCTGCATCGGGCGTGTCACGCATATCATCCGCTCGGACCGGCTCGCGTCGGCGCGTCGCAAGGCCGCGCGCGCCAGGAAGAAGGCCAAGGTCCGCTGATGTGCCGCTGCGGGATCGACTCTCGCGTCTCCCGGCCGATCTGCCGGCGCTGCCACGGCTGCGAGATCTGCGGCTGCACCTGTAAGACGCCGCCGGCGAAGCGGAAGCCCACGAAGCGCGGCCGGGTGAAGCCGCGGTGACCCGCTCCTTCTTCTTCCCGCTCGGGGGTCGGACTCCCGTACCGCTGGCGACGCTGGCCCGCGAGATCAAGCGTATGGCGCCCGTGGCCGAACTGCAGCCGCTGGAGTTGACGGTGCCCTGCGCCCTCTGCCGCGAGCGCTGGGCGAGGGGCGAGCTGGCGCTGCCCCGGCACCCCGCGTGCGAGGCCCACTTGCGGAGCGGACGGTGACGCCGCGTCGCACGCCCGAACTTGAGCAGCTCGCCAGCGAACTGCGGCTCGCGGCGGATTGCGGCCACCTCCTGGGCGGAGCGTCGCTCGACCGGGTCGCGAACCTCGCCGACCAGGTCCTGGCGCAGGCGCGAGAAGAGTGGCTTCCCGAGTCGGCCTTCCGCCTGCGTACCGGCGCCACCGCGCGGTGGTGCCGCCGCAACCACCCGCGATTCCTGGCATCAGGCCAAGCACGGGTCGAGGGCGGGCAGCGCATCTGGCACGCGAGCGCCCGTGCGCCACGGGTCCGTCCGGCTGACACGGCCAGCATCGTGGACGAGATCGTGCAGTCCTTCGAGAAAGCCTCATGACGCGATCGGCCAAGTTCTCCGTCCGGATCGGGACCCGGCCGTTCAGTGGGCGCCGCTACGTCGAGGATGGGAAGGTCAAGATCGAGTGGTGGCCGCCGGTCGGGGAGGGCGCGGCCCGGAAGCGGCGGAAGCGGACGCTGGGCCCGAACACGGCCGAGGAGCGGGAGCGCGCGGACGACATCCTTCGGGAGGCGCTGGCCAAGGCGAGCGCGAAGGCGGACGGGACTGCCGAGGCTCCGCCCGTCTTAATGTTCGGCGAACTCATCCGCCTGCACCTCGAGGATGCGAGACGTCGCCGGCACCCGCGCACCGGCCTCCCGCTCCGGCCGCCCACGCTCAAGAACTACGAACGCTACGGCCAACTCCTGCGGGCCGCGTTCGGCGTGGACCGTCCCGCGGCCAGCATCACCCGGAAGGAAGTCAAGGAACTGATGCGCCGGCTCCGGGACCAGGACTGGGCGGACGGCACGATCGCGCGGCTGATCGACAACCTCATGCAGCTCTACCACTGGGCGGTGGCCGAGGCGGAGATCCTCCCGGCCGACCCGGTGCACGGCCTCCGCCGGCCGAGCCGCAAGGGTCAGGTCGGCGCCTACGCCCCCGAGGAGGGCCGGAAACTCCTCGCGGCGCTCCGCGAGAAACTGCATGGCTCGAAGGACTGGCGGTTCCGGCTCGTGGCGTGGCTCACGGCGTGCAACGGCGTTCGCGCGCATCAGGCGATCTTCCTCCAGTGGGCCGACGTCGACCTCGACAAGGCCTGGCGCGTCCAGCTCCCCGACGGCTCGCCGTTCGAGCTCTTGGGCGTCATCACGTTCCGGCGCGCGACCACGGGCAGCAAGGGCCAGGACGATCGGACGGTGCCCATGGTGCCACCGGTGCGCGACGCGATCCTCGAGGCCCGGAATCTCCGGCGGGACGAGTCGCCCTGGGTGATCTCCAATTGGCGGGACCCGCAGCGGCCGGTCACCTACGACGGGATGAGCGAAGGGCTCGCGAAGCTCGAGCGGCGCGCCGGCGTGGTGCACCAGCCTGGGCGCGCGTTCCACTCCTTTCGAAGGGCGATCATGACGGCCCTGACCGAGGAGCTGGGGCCAGCCCAGGCCGCGGCCTGGACCGGGGACACCGTGGGGGTCGTGGTGCGGGACTATGTGAAGCCGACCAAGGAAGCCCAGGGCCAGGCGGCCGCAGCTGTGGCGCGGAGCGTAGCGCTGTGACCATCCAGACCGAGAAGATCCTGGAGGACGCGGAGGCGGCTGCTGTCTTCCTCCGGGCGCTAGTCGCGAAGGGCGTGCCGCTGATGGCCGCGGTCAACCTGACGAGCTCCTACCTCTCAGCTCGGCAGATCACGGACTCCCAGAAGGACACGCCGAAGGAGCCGTGGGAACGGGGCGGCACACCATGACTGTAGCCCCGAACCGCCCCGCGAACCGCCCCTGGACCGCCCCTCACCCGGTACGTGGTGGAGTGGACGTTTGGGGCGTGTTGCGGCACAACGACTTACGGAATGCGCCAGACAGGAGTCGAACCTGTGGCCTTCAGCTCCGGAGGCTGACGCTCTATCCAGCTGAGCTACTGGCGCAAGAAGACAGTTTTGCAGAGCTACAGGGTTGCAGAGTTGCAGGCAAGATGCTT
>Ga0209777_10001290_pt1 | contig 37040 bp, 32 predicted proteins | sample FrelakmetHBP12HB_FD_187147 | JGI IMG/M metagenome (GOLD analysis project Ga0209777, IMG submission 187147) | Freshwater lake sediment microbial communities from the University of Notre Dame, USA, for methane emissions studies -HBP12 HB (SPAdes)... | ecosystem: Environmental > Aquatic >...
ATGGTTTGTTCTCTAGTTACCGCTATGACCCTCTCTACGATTATCAATTTAGTGCTCACCGTCGGTCTGGTGATGGCTATTATGAGGCTACCACGACAAAGCCCCAAATAATAGCCCAAAGGAGAGAAACGATAAGCATCCCACGCCAATTTGTGTCATTCGGGTTATGAAACAAATGGTCAAGGCTAACGATAAAAAGGGCTATCGGCCAACATAAACCCGCAAATGGCCAGTAGCCTTTCCACCATAAGAGTCCAGGCGCAACAAAGATAAGCGAAAACATAACAAGTTCATAAAGCGTTGGCGGACGCTTGATATTAAATTCAAACGAAAAAATATTTAATTTGAACATAGCTAGTCCCCTCAGCCTTTCTATTTGTTCTAGGGGCTATCCAGTTTCTTACGATATTCTACAGCGATATGTCAACTAGCACAAGAAGAAGTCGCTTGAAAGATTGAACAAGGGTTGAAAGAGATTATCCTGATTAAGAAGGAGGCGCAACATGGGAATATGGCAAGAGAGAGGATTGGCAATAGCGAACAGCAACACAATTAAGAAGAATAAGTTGGGATGGCAAGTACCGAGTCAATCTGGAAATGGAACGTACGTTGTAAATCTTGACCATGGAGAGCCGTTCTGCACGTGCCAATATTTTGAGGCAGAACACAAGAAATGTCAGCACATTTATGCGGTTGAGTTCATCGTTCGGAGAGAGACTAAACCTGATGGCACAACTATTGAAACACAGACAATAAAAATTACCTATACTCAAAACTGGCCTGTCTATAATGCTGCGCAGACTCACGAGCAAGAAAAATTTGTTGTATTGCTCAGAGATTTGTGCAATGGCATACCGCAGCCCGAATATAAATTTGGAAGACCAAGACTCCCACTGTCCGATGTAGTGTTTGGTATCACGCTCAAAGTCTACACTACAATGTCTGGCAGACGTTTCATGTCCGATATTCGACAAGCGGAAGAACAAGGCTTGGTTATTAAATCTCCATCCTTTACCAGCACATTCCGCTATCTCGAAGATGCCGACCTGACTCCGCTTCTCAAGGCTCTTATTGGGCAAAGCGCAAGTCCCTTGAAATCTGTAGAGACTGATTTCGCCGTTGATTCCTCTGGCTTCTCCACTAGCACTTACGCTCGCTGGTTCGACCATAAGTGGGGCAAAGAACGCTCAAAACAAACTTGGATTAAGACTCATTTGATGTGCGGTGTTAAGACTCATATCGTTACCAGTGTCGAAGCAACGCCCTACCAATCGGCTGACACGACACAATTCCCTGCTCTGGTAGCCCAGACAGCCAAGATGTTTGACATTCAAGAAGTCTCTGCTGACAAAGCCTACTCTGATAGAAGAAATCTCAAAGCGGTTCAGGCTGTAGGTGGCATAGCCTTCATTCCCTTCAAGGTCAATTCTACTGGCATGGGAGACCACCATCATAAATTTGATGGCTTATGGAATCAAATGTGGCACTTCTACAACTTCAACCAAGGAGTCTTCCTAGAGCATTACCACAAAAGGTCTAATGCCGAGTCAACCTTTGCCATGATTAAAGCCAAGTTTGGAGCATCGGTTCGGGCAAAGACTTCGACTGCACAGGTCAATGAAGTTCTCTGCAAAGTGCTTTGCCATAACATCTGCGTACTGATACAATCTATCTACGAACTAGGGCTTGAGCCGACCTTTGGCATGGAGACTTTTGGAACAAAAGAGGCAGTTGTTCCAAAAATGGCTTGGGAATAACACTTTTGGAACAAAGCTCCCCCTTTACAAAAGGGGGAGTTTGGGCGAGGGCACCTCGCCCCTACGTTGCCGTCATTCGTTTTTCGGTTGCGCTGCTCGTTTCGTCTTTCGGAAAACGGTATGGTGACTCCGCAACCTATCCAGCGATTTACGTTTCTAGAGAAAAGGGGCACGGCGCACTGTGCCCCTACTATTGCCAGTTACAGAACTGCACCTGTAATTATTTCTTGTTATTGTTTGTTGACTCCTTCTTCTTCGCCTCTTCTTTTTTCTCGAACTCTTTCATGCCCTTGGCAAGCTGCTCCAAGCGCTCCTGAACACGCCTGTTGATGGAGTCCTTCTCGAACTTGCCGCTTTTGAGCCTCTTGCCAGCTTTGATGCCTGTGAGTATCTCTATACCCTCGTCTACATTTCTTACGCTGTAAACTGTGAATTTGCCCTTCTTTATGGCCTCCACCATCTCTTCCTTGAGCATCAGGTTTTCAACGTTGCTCTCAGGGATGATAACACCCTGCTTGCCGGTCAGCCCTTTGGCCTTGCACACTTCATAGAAGCCCTCGATCTTCTGGTTCACCCCACCGATTGCCTGTACGTCACCCTTCTGGTCGATGGAGCCGGTAACAGCTATACCCTGCTTGATGGGGGCATCTGCCAGGGCGGATAGAAGTACGTAGAACTCGGTGCTGGAAGCGCTATCACCCTCTACCTCCTCATAGCTCTGCTCGAAGACGAGGCGGGCGCTGAGGGAAAGAGGCGCATTGCTGGCATAGCGTTCCGCCATAAGTCCGCTGAGAATGAGTACGCCTTTGGTATGGATAGGGCCACCCAGCTTAGCTTCACGTTCGATGTCTATAAGCCCATCGCGGCCAGCGGCTATGCTGGCTGTAATACGGCTCGGCCTGCCGAAAACGATGTCGCCCAGGGCAATTATTGACAGGCCGTTCACCTGCCCCACCGTTTCACCATCGGTATCTATCTTCAGGATGCCGCGCTCTATCATTTCCTTTATACGCTCATGAATTAGATTTGAGCGATATTCCTTCTGCTCAATTGCCTTGGAGATATGATCCCCTCCGATCAGCCTCTTACCTTCTAGCCCTGCCCAGTAGCTGGCTTCCCTGATGATATCCGCTATTTCAGCGAATCTTGTGGACAGCTTCTTCTGGTCCTCGGCTTGCCTGGAGCTGTGCTCGATGATTTTGGCTACAGCCACCTTATCCATATGGCGGAGGTTCTCCTTGCCGCAGACAGCACAGAGCGTGCTATTGTACTGTTTCAGGTTTTCGGCATTCAGGTCCATCCGGCTATCGAAATCAGCCTTGACCTTGAATAGCTCGGCGAACTCGCGATCTACGCTATAGAGCAGGTGGTAATGCAAGTTCTCACCGATGACCACCACCTTAATATTAAGGGGTATAGGTTCAGGCAATATACTTTTCATGCTGATGAATCCGAACCGCTCGGCCAGGTCCTCTATAATGATCTTTCGCTCTCTCAGGGAACGTTTGAGGCTATCCCACGACATGAGGTTGCGCAGTAGATCATCTATCCTGATCACCAGATAGCCGCCGTTGGCCTTGTGCAGGGAGCCGGGGCGGATCATGGTGAAATCGCCCGAGATGGCGCCGAAGTATGCCTCTTTCTCAAGACGCCCCATCAGGTTGCTGAAGGTGGGGTTGGTCTCTATAACGACCGGGGCGCCCTTCAGGTGCGAGTTATCCACCAACACGTTCACTTCGTATTTTCTAAAGGTCTGAGTTACAGCCGTTCGGGCAAAGGGATTGCTCGCATCCGCCTCAGGTGGGGAGCGGAATAAGTTTTTGTTTTCAGTAATGTCTGCCTCTACAGCTTTCAGGTATTCGACAACATCAGGGTTGTCCTGGCCATATTTTTTAGTCAACTCTTCTATGGGCGTTCCCAGGACAAACCGGACTACGTCCTCATCCATTTTCTCGACCTGCTCAGTGCCTTCCTTGTCCCAGTTTCTCATCTGGGCCATGGCATCTTTGATCTGATCCTGGATTTGCTCCCTGAGCTTGCTTAATCTCTCCTTTTCTTTGGGATTGAGGCCCAACATCTCCTGGTCCGTGAGGGGCTTGCCATCTACGATGGGGATAAGCAACAGGCCCATGGAAGACATCTGAATGGCAAAGCCTTTCTCATGAGCCATTTGGTTAAGCTGGTTGAAGATGGTCTCTCTTTTCTCATTGAAGGCATGAGCTATAGCGTCCCGCCGCTTAGTATAGTCCTCGCTTTCAAATGCCTTCCGTATGTCTGCCTGAGCGGTCTCGATGAGCTTCTTCATATCCTTTTGGAACTGGTTCCCCATGCCGGCTTTTAGCTTGAGAGCCTTTGGTGTATAGGAATCCTTGAAGTTATGGACATAGCACCAGTCCGGTGGGACATCCTTTTCTCGCGCCACAAGCTCCAGGAAGGCGACGATGGCTGTCATTTTCCCTGTGCCCGGCAGGCCTGCGGCGTAGATGTTAAAACCAGAATTCTGTATACCGAGGCCGAACTGAAGGGCCTGAAGAGCACGGCTCTGTCCGATAATAGTCTGTACGGGCTTGAGGCCCTCCGTACTCTCAAATCCCAAAGTATTCGGGTTACAGACTCTTCTCACTTCTCTGGCAGTCAGTTTCCTGGTCATTATTACCTCCATATCAGTAGATAGCCGTCGAGACCAAGAATACACCCAGTTTGTCTAGTAGTATAGCATATTATCAGACTGTATGAAGAGGGTTTGGGATAGCCTGTTGATGTTCTACGATTTTATCAGTGGTACACTGGACAACAACAGGGACTGAGCGAGACAAGGTTGCCGGTGATGCAGATGTGTTGACAGATATTGCAGATATGCACATACTGTCTAGTAATCAACTGCCCAAAAGTTGCTCGATATATAAATGTATTCAAGTTCGCTTGGAATGAAGATGCTTTTTCTATGGTGACGATTCGACAGAATATTCTAGACCTGGCTTGTCCTCAGTTGAAGGAGCTGGTATGCTCCATGGGTGAGCCTGCCTACAGGGCTGCCCAGATAGCGTGGTGGGTTTATAAGAAGCTTGCTACCTCTTTTGAGGAGATGACAGACCTGCCCCAATCGCTTCGTCAGAAGCTCGCCGAAGTGGCTTCGTTATCTGGCCTGACGCCTATAGATGATAAAATCTCCGCAGATGGGCAAACCAGGAAGGTGCTCTTTAGGCTGGACGATGGCAGGACTATCGAGTCCAGCCTCATGCTCTATGAGAAAACCAGTTTGAGCCGAGAGCGGCGCACAGTCTGCGTCTCTACACAGGTAGGGTGTCCTGTAGGGTGCCCATTCTGCGCCACGGGACAGCAGGGCTTCGAGCGCAATCTCCGTCCTGGCGAAATCATCGAGCAGGTGCTCTACTTCATGCGCTTGGTGAGCGCTGAACAACTTAGTGTAGAGGCGGCGACTGACCCAGCCAGACGCCCTGTCACCAATGTGGTATTCATGGGTATGGGAGAGCCCCTAGCCAACTACGAGGCGGTATGGCAGTCTATCGAGATATTGAATTCTAAGCACGGCCTGGGGCTTGGCGCCAGGCAGATAACCATTTCCACGGTAGGGCTGATTCCCCAGATTAGTCGCCTTGTCGGGGAGAGCATCCATGTCGAGTTGGCCATCTCCCTCCATGCCGCCAATGACGCCCTCAGAAACAAGCTCGTCCCTATTAATAAAAAGTATCCCCTGAGTCAGTTGATTCCCGCATGCCGCGAATATTTTAAGAAGACGGGGCGCCGTCCCACATTTGAGTACGCCCTTTTTCAGGGAGTAAACGATTCCGTAGAACACGCTCGTGAGCTGTCATGCTTACTGGAAGGCATGAATTGCCAGGTTAACCTGATAGCTGGCAACCCTACTGCCTGCAAGGAATTTACTCCGTCACCTATGAAGAGGGTACTTGCGTTTCAGAAAAATCTAAAGGATAGTGGGGTTTCCAGCACCGTAAGAGTATCCAAGGGTGTAGATATAGACGCGGGTTGCGGCCAGCTACGCAGCCGCTGGATCCGTGACCAATAAATATAGGGGCGACCTTTGGTCGCCCCTATAGTGATCATGTTCCTGAAGAGATTAGCGGGCCCTTCTTTCAACCTCACAACCTATCTTGCGCAGCTCTTCCATCAGTAGGACGGGGTCTTCTGAGGTCAGGTGGATTACAAAGTTATGCTGGTCCCGCTCTGGAACGGGGAGCATGAACATCGTTTCCACTTCCAGGCCCAGCCTGTTGACGGTGGCTATGATTTTCTCAATATGCTTGGTGCCACCGCAGTTCTTCACGATCAGTCGGGAGCCGGGCTTGCCTATCCCTAAGATGGGGTTGAGTATCTTATAGAAAAAGTCGTTGGTGGTAGCTATGCCCATTAGCCTGCCATTATCCACCACGAGCAGGGCACCTATCTTCTTCTCCTGAGCCAAGGTCACGCCCTCTTCAACCGTGGCGTCGGGGCTGACAGTTATGGGATTCTTGGTCATGACGTCTTTGACTGTGACCTTGTTCAATAGGCGGGTGAGGTCATGTATATTGAAGCTCGAAATCTGGGAAGGGCCGATTCTATCGAGCTGGTCCCTGGTGACTATGCCCGCCAGCATCCCTCTATCCACCACAGGTATGCGCCGCACGTGGTGGGCTTCCATTACTCTCCTTGCTTCAGCCAGAGAGGTGTTGCTGGGTATGGTAATCACATTGGTGGTCATTACATCGCTCATATACATGGGCGGCCTCCGTTACAACAAATGAGACTATCTGACGGCCCCGTCGGGGCAAAAATCCATGTAGTGGAATTCTATGCGGAGTGGGGCATTGTGTCAAGGTCTCCGCTAGGACTAAACCGCAAAGATTGTGATATACTACACTCGGCAGGTGCAAAATGAAAGTAGATGTAATTGTAGCCCCTACCTTTCTTAAGGAAGATGACCTCAAGGGATGCCTGTGCGCGGTCATCGATGTGCTCCGAGCCACCAGCACTATCATCACAGCACTGGCGAGCGGGGCGGTGGAGGTGCGCCCCTGCCTCACCGTTGATGAGGCTAAGAAAGGCGTTGCCAAACTGCCTCGTGATTCCTATCTTCTCGGTGGGGAAGACATGGGTAAGAATATTCCCGGCTCTGATTTAGGCAATTCGCCTCTGGAATACATGGCTGGGGAGGTGGTTGGCGACAAAGTCATATATTCATACACATCAAATGGCACTGGTGCGATTTGGAAGGCTTATGCAGGGTGCGGCTCGCCTGTATATATCGCTGCGCTGATCAACGTATCCGCAGTATCCTCGGCGATGGCGAAGGAAGCAGCTGGTGGTCAGGGCAAGGGGATAGCCATTGTATGTTCTGGACGCTATGGCGGGCCTTCGACGGAAGACTTTTTCTGTGCTGGAATGATGGTTGACAGGATAGCTCGTGGGCTGCGTAAGCATGGCATTGAAACTCAGTTGAGCGACGCTGCTTCTGCGGCTTCCGATATTGCAGCAGCGAACAGAGGACATGGCCTCAATGTATTGAGTTCAAGCGAGCACGGCCGCTTCCTGGAGTCCATAGGTTTTGCAGATGACCTGATATTTGCCTCCCGGATCGACTTATATAGCGTTGTCCCTGTCTTCGATGGAGAACGCGTTGTCTTGCTAAAGTGAAAATAATCGTCCTCAGACTGCTAGCCTAAGCAACTTTAGCCTACGAGGTCCTAGATGCTTCGGAGCATGTAAGAGGGCCAGGAACTATGGTGTACAAAGCCAAAGGCGCGAAGCTTTCTTCTAGGAGGTAATCTGTATTTTTGAAGGAGACTAGGATATAGGTATATAGTTGTAGGGGCATCCTTCCAGAGAAGGATGCCCCTATTTCTTATAATCTCTCTGGGTAGTCTGGAGTATCGGCTCCAGGCGCGGTTGGAGCAGGTGCTCCAACCTACCCCCCTAAATTACCACTTTTCCTGCTGCAACCGGGCGATGAGCCACTTCTTCAACCGCTCGTCCAGTTTGCCTACCCAGGACTCTATCTTGCGGATATCACCGCTGGCGATAGCTGCCCGCTCAGCAGGAGTCAGGTCGTATTCCTTCAACGCCTCGGCAGGATTCTCTGCCAGCCTGGCGAAGAAGGCGTTATCCTGAGAAGCCCTATCCAGCACTGCGAGCACCGCTTTGACTGCGGAGACCTTGAACTCGGGAATCTTTGCCGATGGGTCCGACGCAGTGTTGGTCACAATATTTACCGGCAACTCACTCCAGTGGAACGCCATGAAGGCGAGTCCGGGCGCAGTTTCATCTGTTATGCGAACTGGCGCTTCTATTTTACCCCGCTCGGATGCTATGGCGACTATATCGCCATCCACAATGCCGAGCTTCAGCGCATCGTCGGGATGGATGTCAACCGTGCCGCTGGGGCTCAATTTATTCAACACATCAGACCGACGGGTCATGCTCCCAGTGTGGTAATGCTCCAAAACCCTTCCTGTGGTAAGGATGAGCGGAAATCCCGGGGAGACTGATTCCGCCGGAGCCTTGTATTCCACGGCATGGAACTTGCCCAGCCCGCGAATGAATTTGCCCTGATGGAGTATCTGCGTGCCGGGATGGTTTCTATCCGTGCAGGGCCACTGCAATCCATAACCGTTCAGTCGGTCATAATGAATACCACCGTATATTGGAGTCAGCAAGGCGATCTCTTCCATTATCTGTTCGGGGTTCTTGTAGCCGAAACGATGGCCCATCTTCTCGGCCAGCAGAGTGATAATCTCCCAGTCCGGTTTAGCCTCGCCCGGCGGCTCGACAGCCTTTCTCACCCTCTGCACGCGCCTTTCGGTATTGGTGAAGGTGCCGTCCTTCTCGGCGAAGGCGGCTGCGGGCAGTATGACATCGGCGATGACGGCCGTCTCCGTGGGGAATATATCCTGTACTACAAGGAACTCCAGGTTGGTCAGGCTTTGGCGAGTATGTCGCATATCAGGGTCGGTAATGATGGGGTTTTCGCCCATGACGTACATCGCCTTAACCACACCATCCGGCTTGGTGCTCATCATCTCCCCCATAGTAAGCCCGGGTTTTGCCGGTAGAGCGCTGACACCCCAAGCGGCCTCAGACGCCTTCCTTTTCTCCTGGTCGGTTACCGCCTGATAGCCTGTGAGGACGTTAGGCAGGGCTCCCATATCGCAGGCCCCCTGGACGTTGTTCTGGCCTCTTAGCGGGCTCAAGCCGGTGCCCTCCCGACCAATATTGCCAGTCAGCATCAGCAGGTTGGCCAGGGTCTTAACGTTATCAGTGCCCGTGGTGTGCTGGGTTATACCCATGCCGTATAGGACAGAGGCCTTCCCGGCGCTGGCGAAGAGACGGGCAGCCTTTATTATGTCAGCCTTGGGTACGCCGGTTATCTTCTCAACCATCTCCGGTGTGTATTTCTTGACAGTCTCAGCCAGTTGCTCGAAGCCCTCAGTGCGTTCCTGGATGAACTTCTTGTTATGAAGGTTCTCCTCGATAATGACATGCATGATGGCATTGACCAGAGCCACATCTGTTCCGGGCTTATGGTGTAAGTGTATAGCTGCCATTTTGGCGAACTCGGTGGTGCGCGGGTCGACGACTATAAGCTTGGTGCCTCTGAATTTCACCCCCTGACGAATGAATCGCCCGATAATGGGATGGCACTCCGTGGTGTTGGAACCTATCACGAAGAGGAGGTCAGCCTTGGCGACGTCAGCGATTGAGTTGGTCATCGCTCCGCTTCCGAATGCTAGGGCCAGACCGGCCACTGTGGGGGAGTGTCAGAGACGGGCACAGTGGTCTATATTGTTGGTTCCGATAACTGCCCGGGTGAACTTTTGCAGGAGGTAATTTTCCTCGTTGGTGCACTTGGCCGAGCTTAACACTCCGATACTATCCGCTCCGTATTTCTCTTTGATCTGATTGAGTCTCCTGGCCACCAGGTCAAGTGCTTCATCCCAGGAAGCTTCGCGGAATATCTCCCGGAAGTTGCCGTTAACCTGTATATCTTTGCCCTTGCCCTCTTTTCTGATCAAGGGCTTGGTCAGCCTGCTGGGATGGCTGACGAAGTCGAAGCCAAAGCGTCCCTTGACGCAGAGGCCACCCTTGTTGACAGGGCTCTCTTTATCGCCCTGAACCTCGACGATTTCATTGCCACGCATGCCCAGATATATCGAGCAGCCGACGCCGCAATAAGTGCAGATAGTCTTGACCTGGCGCGTCGCCTGCTTAGTGCGTTTGGGAAGCAGGGCTCCTGTGGGGCATCGCGCAATGCACTCGCCGCAGGATTCGCAAACTGAATCATGGATTGGCTTATCGCCGAATGTACTCACTTTGGCTGCGTAGCCGCGGTATGCCAGGTCAATAGCGCCCACGCCTGCTATTTCCTGGCAGGCACGCACACATCTGCCGCAGAGAATGCATTTGTTGTGGTCGCGGTCGAAGGCAGGGTGGCTCTTATCAATAGGGAGAATCCTTGTGCTTTTGCGTAGTTTGTCGAAATGCTCCTGCTCTATGCCAAGGTAACGCGCTACCTTCTGCAGCTCGCACTGCTGGTTCTTAGCGCAAGTAAGGCAGTCACCAACGTGGTTAGCCATGATGAGCTCAATAGCCATGCGGCGTGCCTGGTTTACCTTGGTCGTCTCGGTATGCACTACCATCTTGTCTGCTGCTGGCGTAGTGCAGGAGCTGACTATGCCGCGCATTCCGTCAATCTCAACCACACAAAGGCGGCAAGCGCCATACGGTTTCAGGTCAGGGTCATAGCAAAGTGTAGGGATATATATGCCAGCGCCCAGCGCCGCCTCCAGCACAGTGACTCCCTTGGGCGTTTCGATCTTCTTGCCATCAATGGTCAAGGTGATGGTTGCTATTTTCTTCTCCCCTTCGGTTGTTGAGGCAATTGTGGTCATCGGAGTCTCCTCTCTTGCCATCAAATAACTTCGATTTCTTATCCTTAAGCCTTACCGCCTACCGGAACCGGCTCTGCCGGGGCTTTCACCGGCACCCCGGAGGATATTGCTACTGCGCTGAACTTGGCCGGGCAAACATCAAAGCATGTCCCGCATTTTATACACTTGCTCTGGTCTATGACATGCACCATCCGCTTGCCACCCTTGATTGCTTCGGATGCGCAGGCCTTGGCGCAAATACCGCAGCCCTGGCATTTCTCGGATATGATGTAGTAGGATACCAGTGCTCTGCAAGCCAACGCCGGACATCGTTTCTCATTTATATGGGCTTCATACTCATCCCTGAAGTAGCGAATAGTGGTCAGCACCGGGTTGGGAGCTGTGCCACCCAGCGCGCAAAGTGAGCCGTTCTTAATCGCATCGCCTACTTCCAGAAGCAGCTCGATATCTCCCGGTCTGCCCTTTCCGTGTGTTATTTCCTCGAGTATGTCAAGCATCTGTTTTGTTCCCAGTCTGCACATTACGCATTTGCCGCAGGACTCGGATTGAGTGAAGTTAAGGAAGTATCTTGCTACGTCAACCATGCAGGTAGTCTCGTCCATCACCACCATTCCGCCGGAGCCTACAATGGAGCCAGCGGCGGCTAAAGACTCGTAGTCAACAGGGGAATCGAGGAAGCTGGTAGGCAGGCAGCCACCTGATGGCCCGCCGGTCTGCGTTGCTTTGTATTTCTTCCCTCCCGGGATTCCGCCGCCTATTCCGTAGATAATCTCACGTAAGCTGATGCCCATAGGCACTTCGATAAGCCCAGTGCGCACAACCTTTCCCACCAGGGAGAAGGTCTTGGTGCCCTTGCTCTTCTCGGTGCCGTAGCTGGCGAACCAGCTTGCACTCTTCTGAAGGATGGCAGAGACATTGGCCCAGGTCTCCACGTTGTTGATATTGGTGGGTTTGCCCCACAAACCAGATTGAGCCGGGAAGGGGGGGCGGGAGCGAGGCATGCCACGGTTGCCTTCGATAGAGGCCATCAGGGCTGTCTCCTCACCGCAGACGAAAGCTCCGGCGCCCTCTTTTATCTTGATATGAAAGTTGAAGCCAGAACCCAGGATATTATCGCCGAGCAACCCGTATTCTTCCATTTGCTTTAAGGCTACTATCAGCCGTTTAATCGCCAGTGGATACTCGGCGCGGATGTAAACGTAGCCCTCCGATGCTCCGATGGCGTAAGCGCCGATGAGCATCCCTTCCAGGACAGCGTGGGGGTCGCCTTCCATCACGGCCCTGTCCATGAAAGCCCCGGGATCTCCTTCATCGGCATTGCACACTATATATTTGATGGTGCCCGGCGCATCGTGACAGAATTGCCATTTGGTCCCGGTGGGGAATCCTGCTCCACCTCGACCGCGCAATCCCGATTTCTTCATCTCATCGATTACTTCCTGGGGCTTCATCTTGAGCGCTTTGATAAAGCCCTCGTAACCGCCGTTGACAATATATTGATGAATGTTTGCGGGGTCTATATTTCCACAGTTGCGCAAAACGATACGAATCTGCGGCTTCAGTACAGGGAGTTCGAACAGCTTGGGGATTCCCTCCAGGGTACCTTCGCCACGAGTGCCCATAGCAAGGTCGGGGCGAGGATTATCTCCAACCAGCCAGTCCCTGACAATCTCAGCCACGAGTTCAGGGGTAAGGTTGCCATAGAAGACGCTGGGCTTGCCAGGTTTTGTTACTTCTATCAGAGGCTCGGCGTAGCAGAGCCCGATGCAGCCTACCTGCATAATATCAGCCTTAATGTTGTTTTTCTCCAGTTCTTTACCCAGAGCCTGGAGTATATCTTCTGCACCTGCTGCCATACCGCAGGTAGCTGTGCCGATCAGAATACGGGGTCTCGAGCTGTTATGCATTGCTTGCCATTGCGAAGCCGCTTCTCTTTTTATCTCTTCGAAACTCATTGTGCCCCCTATCTGTATAATGATGCCAGACTTAAGGTGTTAGTTTTTCTTTTCTATTAACTTTTTCGCTGCGTCTGGCGTCATTCTGCCATGCACCTTATCGTTGACTACCACGACCGGCGCTAAGGCACAGGAACCGAAGCAAGCTACGGTTTCCAGCGTATATTCCAGGTCTGGCGTAGTGCCCCCGTCCTTGATGCCTAATTTGTTCTCCATCTCACTGATTATCCGGGGCGCTCCACGTACATAGCACCCTGTGCCCCGGCATATCTTTACTATATTTCTGCCAGTTGGGACGAGCTTGAACTGAGCATAGAATGTCCCTATGCCGAACACTGTGCTAGCTGGAACATGAACGAATTCGGCTATTCGCTTCATTGCTTGCTCCGGTACATAGCCGAATCGCTGTTGAACTTGCTGTAGGATTGGGATTAATTCGCCCTTTTCGCCTTTGAAGTGCGCCAGGATTTCAGTCATTTGGATCTCAATGGCTTTATCATGCCCTGCCGTGACTGTGCGCGCACCTTCGATCGCTGGAGCAACTTTCATTTTCGCACCTCTTGTTGTCTCTTCATATAAGTGCTATTTGGGTTGATTGCCAATCAGCATTAGCCAAAGGCTACCATTTCTCTTGGCTGAGCCGACACCACAGCCAGGTTGCTAGACGCTTGTCCAGCTTACCTACCCAGCCCTCTATCTTTTTGATGTCGCCGCTGGCGAGCGCTGCCCTTTCCTCCCAACTGAGGACATAATACGCAGAAAGGGCTTTTTCGGGATTGTCGGCTAACTGAGCCAGGAAGTTGCTGTCGTCAGCAGCCCGAGCCAGTATCTCAAAGATAGCCTCTTTGCCGCTCTGTACTGCCTTGGCTTCTCCCTTGGGCAATTTCCCCACTGCTTCCATTGCCTTCTCCTTTTTTGGACCTAATATCGTAGCCATTGATATCGCCCCCTTTTCTTCCTCTACATAAAGTATATCGATTTCAAGCTTTGCTTACATTGGACTTTCGTGCAATCTTGTTATGTCCAAAGGTACAATACGGTTACTGTATTGAAGAACGATAGCCTGTGTACTTTAGGGCTTCTCTGGGGCACTTAGTTGAGGAAATTTGGCAGCCAGGGAGTGTAGAGGGATGCGAGGCAATGACATGACGCTCTCCCAAATTTATATTTGCCAAGTATACTTTGATGCTTTAGAATTGGCTGTGGTACAAATCGCCAAAGGATGCTTAATATCAAATGAAGCAGAAGACCAGGGTCATTATCGCTGATGATCACGCTTTACTACGGGAGTCAATGAGAGACCTCCTCGATCGGCAGGAGGATATAGAAGTGGTCGGTGAAGCATGTGACGGCGAAGAGGCCATAAGGTTAAGCTATGAGCTAAAGCCTGATATCGCACTAATGGATATCGTGATGCCCAGGCTGAACGGTATTGAGGCGAGCAAGGAGATAAAGAAGATCAGCCCGGGCACTGCTATCATAATTCTCACTGCCTACGATGATCCTCAGTATGTAATGGGCTTGCTTGAGGCCGGGGCTGCTGGGTATCTGCTGAAGAGTGCTCGTGGCCGTGATGTGGTGGCTGCGATTCGTGCTGTGAGAGCAGGCGAGTCAGTTCTCCATCCTTCGATAATAGCTATGCTCCTTAAGCGGGCGATGGGGATGTCGGCTGAGGAGAGCAAGCCGAAAGGTAAAGAGCTCCTCACCGACCGGGAAATTGAGGTGCTGAATCTGGCAGCAACGGGAATGAGTAACAAGGAAATAGCAGAGAAGCTCTCTGTAACCGTTCGCACAGTGAAGGCTCATATCTCTAATATATTTGCCAAGATGGACGTTGCTTCACGCACTGAAGCTATACTGAAGGCTGTGCGGGAAGGATGGCTTGAGCTTGATAAAGCCCCTACCAGCATTGACAACTAGTGAGCCTATTGACAGCTTGGTGCCCCTGATTGAAATCACACCCACAGGTTGGTTCTGATATGTCCCGTAGCAGAAGACTGATTACCCTGAGCACACTCTCTGGCTTGCTGGCACAGGCCGAAAGGATAGAAGATATCCTTCCCACAGCTATTGAGATAGTTGCCGATGTCATGGAGATCGAGGTGGTTCTGATATATACGCTGGATACCAAGAGAAAGGAGCTGGAGTTATCGGCATATCGGGGGGTGCCTGTAGAGTTTGCTCGCGGGGTGGACAAGATGAGGCTCGGCGAAGGTTTCAACGGGCGAGTTGCTGAGAGCGGTGAACCGATGATGGTGAGCGATGCTGCCGAGGACCCTCGCCTGTCCAGGGAAGCGGTTCGTCGGGAGAAGATCAAGGCCCAGCTAGTTGTCCCTATGAAATCGAGGGGGCAGGTCGTTGGCACAATCTGTATAGCTACACGCCATAAGCGTGAGTTTCGTACTGAGGAGATGGAACTGCTGACAGCTATCGGCAATCAAATCGGCATCGCCATCGATAAAGCTCGTCTCTACCAGGAACGGGCATCACTGACGGAGCTGTTACAACTATCCGAGGCAAAATACCGTGAGCTATTTCAAGATGCCAGCGATGCTATCTTGATCCATGACATGGAAGGCAATATCACCGAGGCAAACAAGGCTTGTGAAAAGCTGCTGGGCTATCCCGTAGTCGAGTTAGTGGGCAAGAAGGTCTCCGAGTTTCTGCGTGGTGATGCCCTTGACCTCGCCCGGCGGATTCAGAATAAACTGCTCAATGGAGAAAGAATCGAGCAGCGCTATGAACAGCATTTAGAGAGAAGGGATGGCTCCGAGGCAATTATTGAGATCGCAACCCGTCTGATAATCAGCAATGGTAAACCTGTGGGATTTGAGCACATTGCCCGCGATGTCACCGAAGAACGGAAGATGCGGGATAATCTTCGTTTTTACCTGAAGCAGGTTCTGCAGGCCCAGGAAGAGGAGCGCAAACGCATTTCTCGCGAACTTCATGATGATGCTGGTCAATCCTTATTGCTACTGATACACCGGTTGGATGCGCTGGCTTCTGACCCTGCGAACAAGCTGTCTAAGTCGTCTAAGGAAAAGATCACCCGGTTGCATGGCTTGGCTGTGAAAATTCTCGATGGTCTAAGACGCTACGCCCAGGAGTTGAGGCCAGCCATCCTGGACCACATGGGGCTGGTAGCAGCGCTGGGATGGATGGCTGAGAACCTGGACCGGGGAAAAAGGACGAAAGTCATTGTAGAGGTACATGGAACGGAATGCGAACTATCGCCTGAGGCCAAACTGGTGCTTTTCCGCATCGCTCAGGAAGCGTTGAACAATGTGAAGAAGCATTCTGAGGCAACCAAGGCCGTGGTCAGACTGGAGTATGAGCCGCAGAAGATAATATTGACGATCACAGATAATGGCAAGGGATTTGAGCTGCCGGAAAGGTTGAGCGACCTTGCCAGCATCGGCAAGCTGGGCCTCACTGGCATGGAGGAACGGGCAAGGCTGCTTGGCGGTACCCTGCGAGTTCAGTCTAAGCCAGGAGAGGGGACGACAGTAACTGCTGAGTTGCCGCTAAACGGCACATGAACGCGCAGCGCTAGCTATAGATACGCTAATACCAGGTTGTTGATCACAGCAACCATGGCCACTACTGCATACGGCACGAGCAGGAACACAAAGGCCGCCCGTCCGAAACCTCTGAAGCCAAACCTGATGAGAATAAACCGCAAAGTTATAGCTGCGAGTGATATAGCGAAGACAGCGGCCAGGTCAGCCAGGAATAACCCCGCAAATCCGCCCTTCTCCAGTGCCCACCCGGCGAGTGAGCCAGCTTCGTTGAGATAGCTTTTTCCGCTTAAGGCCAGGATGGCATAGGTGCTGGCGTAGTCCAGAAGGGCTACAAAGCACACGAATGCCACCAGCCAGGGCTCTCGCCATCGCCATAGAAATCGAGATGCCGTTTCCACATACCGCTCGGCACGGCGGTCTCTCTCTACGGCTTTCCTCATCCTGCCCTTTATAAACTGGAGCACTGCGTTTAAGGAGTCTCCTTCTTCCAACTCTGTCTCACCTCACCGGCTTCAACCCCCTGCAAATTACAAGTATAATGCATTTTCTTTCGTGGTTGTATCCTACTTTTGTACTGGCGGCCATATTACTGGGATACTGTGGGAAGAGAAGATAGGTGCAGGGTACTTTATGCTGGTTGGAACTGTTGCCTGCCCGTATCCTAAAATCACGGATATTGCAAAATCTCAGCTTTGACGCTACAATTTCATGGTAACTACACGTGGAGGGCCTTTTTTATGATAAGAGCAAGAATACTCGGAGTAGGCCGATACCTCCCTGAACGACGCGTGACCAATTTTGACCTGGCCAAGGTGTTTGAGACCAGTGATGAGTGGATTCAGCAGCGCACCGGGATCGTGGAAAGACGTTATGCTGATGAAGGGGTTTACTGCTCGGACCTAGCGCTCGAAGCTTCCCGGGAGGCCCTGAAGAATGCCGGGATGAAAGCTGAGGATATAGATTTCATCATCTTGGCCACCCTGAGCCCCGACCACCATTTTCCAGGCACTGGAGTCTATCTGCAGAGAAAGTTGGGTATTACTGATATCGGCTGTATGGACATCAGAAACCAGTGCACCGGTTTTCTTTACAGTCTCGCTGTTGCCGATGCCTTTATCAGAATCGGTATGTATAAGAGAATACTCGTTGTCGGTGCGGAGGTGCATTCCAGCGCTTTGAATTACACAAAAGAAGGGCGCGATGTGGCGGTGTTATTCGGTGACGGCGCAGGCGCAGTGATAGTGGGGCCCTCAGAGGACCCATCACGGGGAATCCTTTCCACGCATCTTCACGCAGATGGAAAGTATGCAGACATCCTGAGACTGGAGATCTGGGATATAAGCAAAAAGCCCTACATTACCCACAAGATGCTGGATGAAGGGCGACAATACCCCAAGATGGTGGGCAGGGAAGTCTTCAGGGTGGCTGTGACAAAGATCCCGGAGGTAATTCAAGAAGCATTACAGGCGAATAATCTCAAGATCGAGGATATAGATTTCTTCTTGCCCCATCAAGCCAATCTTCGCATAAACCAGTACGCTGCTCAACAGCTAGGGGTTCCGCAAGAGAAATTCCGCAACAATATTCAGCGCTATGGGAATACTACGGCAGCATCGCTCCCCCTCCTCCTGAGCGAATTGCTCGAGGAAGGTGCTCTCCGAGAAGGCAATCTCATTTTGATGGTGGCCTTTGGGTCTGGTTTCACCTGGGGAGCAAGTGTGATCAGGTGGTAAACCACCTAGGATAAAAGCAAGAACCTTCTAGCAGAAGCGTGAAGATTGCTTAGAGCTGTTCTCTTCGACCTCGACAATACCCTGATCCGTTTTGACGAAAGGGAATTCTTCGAAGCCTACATACCTAGGATTTCTACGGTATTCTCAGACATGATGCCCCCCGAAACACTAATCACGAAGCTGCTTTTGTCTACCCAGATGCTGGTGAATAATAATGGGCAAATGTCTAATGCGGAGTACTTCATGAGTTCCTTTTCTGAGGGCTATGAAGGATACCAGGAAGAGATCTGGAAGCGCTTCATAAAATTCTACGAGATCGAATTTGACCGATTTCAGGCGCTGGTTTCGGTTACGCCAGGTGTGCGTGAAGTCTTTGTGAAACTGAAAAAAATAGGCGTGAAACTCGTGATTGCCTCCAACCCCATATGGCCGCAAATAGTCCAGATGAAGCGTCTATCCTGGGCAGGCCTGGGGGATTGGAATTTTGAGCTGGTCACACATATCGAAAACATGTCCTATTGCAAACCTCACATCGAATACTATTTAGAAGTCTGCCAAAAGATTAGCGAGAAGCCTGAGGGATGCTTGATGGTTGGTAACGACCCTGTCAATGACCTTGTTGTAGCCAAGATAGGTATGAAGACTTTCCTGGTAACCGATGGCTCCGAATTCGACGGTTCGGAGCTTGAACTCAGCAAAAGCATACGCGATGACACCGCGGTGGAGCTAATCGCTCCTGATTTCAAAGGGCTGTTGTCCGACGTCCCTGACGCAGTTGAGACTTTACTCAAACCGCGATAAATGTCATAACTTCTTAACTTTTCCCTCACCTATTTTATGACTTCTTTATCTCCTGATGGCTATCATAATTACCTGACCGTTCGAAGCGTTTTAGATTGGCTCGTCTTCTTTATTTGTATTGAATTGCTTAGTAGATAACCGCGGCCACAGTGGTCACTAACGCTGGCATAATTAAACGAGGGAGGGTTATTCAATGGCAAAGAAACAACAAGTTCCGCCGAAAATAGGAGAAATCGCGCCGGATTTCACGCTCAGAGACCATAATAGCAAGGAGTTAAAGCTGTCGGAATTACGGGGGAAGAGAGTCCTTTTGTCCTTTCATCCTCTGGCCTGGACAGAGGTGTGCGCGAAGCAGATGCAGTCTCTGGAGGCAAACAAAGAGGTTTTTGCATCTTTGAATACGGCTCCCCTCGGGCTTAGCGTAGACTCTGTTCCATGTAAGAAAGCGTGGGCCGATTCTCTCGGAATCAAGACTGTACCTCTATTATCCGATTTCTGGCCACACGGCGAAGTGGCAAGTGCCTACGGTATTTTCAGAGAGAAAAACGGGTTCTCCGAAAGAGCCAATATAATCGCCGATGGGAAAGGCAAAGTCGTGTTCTTCAAAGTCTACGAGATACGTCAGTTGCCTGATATTAACGAAATCATCGGGTTTATCAAGGGGCTCTGACAATTTGGAAGCCGGGTCGACTGCTTCAAATAGCCAATATCGCGTGAGCGCACACGCTTCCTTCCTTGAAAGCGAATATCTGGCAAATCCTTATTAAGCGCAGGGAAAGGAGGAAAAGGATGTCTACTTCGGAAAAGGGCATTAACGACAATGGTAGCAAGTCGAATGCAGAGGGTAGGACAGTCAAGCATTCTGCGGTGACCATGTCAGAGTTGATTTTGCCTCATCAGGCTAATCCGCTTGGCAATGCTCACGGGGGAGAGATAATGAAGCTCATGGATACTGCTGCGGGGGTGGTAGCGTTGCGACATGCTCACACTGCCGTAGTAACAGCTCGGGTAGACGGTATAAATTTCTACCATCCGATTAAGGTGGGAGACCTCGTTACCGTGAATGCGTTCTTAACCTTTGTGGGGAGTTCCTCAATGGAAGTAGAAGTCGAGGTGATAGCGGAAGACATCATCGCCGAGAAAACAACGCATGCATTGGCTGCATATTTCATAATGGTCGCCTTGAATGACCAGGGTAAACCGGCAAAGGTTCCTCCTTTAATTGTCTCCTCTGAAAAGGAGAAAGACCTGTGGGAGAAGGGGAGACGAAGGTACGAAATGTGCAAACGTGAACTGATGGCAGGCGATGAGAATTACAGGGTATGCAGGGAAGAAAAGGTGGTTGACTAGCATTTACCGTACAGGAGGTAGTTTAAAAACTGGGAAGTGCAGAGAGGCAGTCCGCCGTTGGGCGGATGCCAGGGGGTTTGGGGGTGTCCCTGGAGGGGGTTGAAAAGACGTTTATAAACGCTCTCAATTATATAGCTCTTGTGTCTCTTATGTTCACTGTTTATGCTATATTGTAGTTAACCATGTCAGACAATACTAGCCTCGAAACAAAAAAAGGCATTGAAGCTAAGTGGGTCATACTGGCGGCAGTGATGCTGGGCAGCTTCATGGGCCCTGTGGATGGCAGCATAGTTAACACTGTGCTCCCCAATATTACCGGATACTTCAAAACTGACATCTCGATAGCTCAATGGGTGCCCACAATCTACCTGCTGACCATCAGTTGCCTTATCTTGCTGTACGGCCGGCTGGGCGACATCGTCGGATACAAGAGGATTTTTCTTTATGGCTTGGCTGCATTTGTTGTGACCTCTATTCTGTGTGGTACTTCGCAGAGCATCTGGATGCTCATTGCGTTTAGGGCCATCCAGGGTCTTGCAGCAGGCATGATGATGTCCGTAGGCTACGCCATTATTACTGCAGCTTTTCCTCCACACGAGCGTGGTAAAGCAATGGGCATATATGCTATCAGCATTGCAGCGGGCCTGGGCCTTGGGCCCACTTTTGGTGGTCTAATTGCGCAATACCTCAGTTGGCACTATGTCTTCTTCATAAACGTACCCATTGGAATAGCCGCTCTAATCTGGGGTTCCCGTGTCATACCCAGAAGCACCACAAAACCCGGACAGAGGCTGGACGTGGTCGGGGCTCTAACCGCCCTCATCTTTTTGAGCAGTCTGCTCCTCTACGCTAACCGGGGAGAAAACTGGGGATGGGCATCGCCTGGGTCCCTTATCCTGGTGGGAATCGCGGTTGTTTTTGGCGCGTTGTTCTTTTGGATAGAGCGAACATCTGCACAGCCGATGCTGAACCTGGCGCTTTTCAACAATCGCCGATTCACCTTCGCCACTCTTAGCGCACTTCTTAACTTTATGGCTTTATACTCGATTGTGTTCCTGGTGCCTTTCTATCTAACATTTGTGCTGCACTTCAGCATACTTAAGGTGGGGCTGGTAATGGCTGCTTCACCCGTAGCTACTATATTCGTGGCGCCTCTGAGCGGGACAATGTCAGATCGCATCGGTACACGGGTCTTTGCGGTCTTCGGCATGTGTATCGCTGCTTCGGGCCTTTTTTTCATGAGCGGCTTGAATGCCTCCGACAGCGTCTGGGATGTTGTCTGGCGACTGGCTATCGTTGGCTTGGGGGTGGGTATGTTTCAGAGCCCCAACAACAGCGAAATTATGGGGAGCGTTCCCCCCTGGCACCTGGGAATCGCTTCAGGGATAATAGCAGCTATGCGCAATGTGGGCATGGTGCTCGGAATAGCTGTTGCCGGGGCTGTGCTGTATAATTTGGCCCCTATCACAGCCTCGGAGCACCCTGGTTCATTTAGCCCCGCAGACATTCAAGAATTTCTACGTGGTCTGCACTGGGCCTTAATAGCTGGGGCGGCACTAGCTGGTACTGCTGCCTTAACCTCTCTCCTTGCCGCTGGTCAAAGAAAACAACAGCCTGAAGCGGAAGTACCGCCGTCTTCGAGGGCGGACTGATTAAGGCTAACTTTGTCAACCTGAAGTAAGAATATGCCGAGAATCTTAATTGCCGGTGCTGGCATCGCTGGCGGCTACCTGTGGCGGCTGCTGGTAAAGAGGGGCGTGAGCCTTAGGGATATCGAAGTTGTTGACCCGGGTTCACCGACCCGCTGTGGCATACCTTCTTGCGGGTTTGCCACGACCAGGCAATTCTTCCCTCTCTGCCAGGAGGTGGGGCTTGATCCTGAAAAGTATATCCTTGCTAGTCCAGACACAGGGTATGCGAATGGCATAAAGTTCACTATCAAGGGGCATATCTTCTCCATTGACAAGCCAGCCTTTATTAGAGACATGCTTGAAGGAACTGCTGTGAATTCAAGCCCAGGCGATATGGCTGCAGACAGAATAATGGATGCCACAGGCATAGCTAGGGCTTACATAGGAAAATATGAGCACGACGTGCTTCATCCGTGCATTCAGAAGAAAGTGGAATTCCCTCATCCGCCTGCGCTGGCAGAGTACCCTCACCATGTGGGCTATTCCTGGGTAATCCCTCTGGAGGGCAGTAGTGCCCATGTCGGGATAGGGTCGAACACCTACAATTCAGAAACCATGAAGGAAGTTGTCGAGAGTCTGGCCCAAGGTGCTCAGACAATATGTGGATGTAAAGGATTTATCAGGGGGACGGGCCCTATCCTTCCGCTGGTTAGAGGTAATGTATGGACAGTTGGGGAGGCAGGGGGACTGGTTGACCCTCTCAGCGGTGCAGGAATAATCCCTGCCATGGTCTCGGCGAAGCTTCTGGTTGACCACTGGGATGATCCCAAAGGATACGAAGCTGCTGTTATGAGAAAGTATGGATGGTTCAAAAAAACGGCTGAGCTTGTTCAGGAGTGGCAGGACAGGGGTGCCTTGAACACCAGGAAGTTGCTGGGCTTGTGGAGAGAGTATGCTGAGCTTGCTGGCCTTGACTATAGTGTTCTGAGCCTGGCACGTATAGACCTGATACGCAGCATGCTAGGGATCGCGCTTCGGCTTCCGAAGATGCGCCAGCGATTGAGAATGAATCAGCGAAGTTAAGTTTTTATTTTTTGTCACTTGTGTAGAGCTGTGGCTTATGGGGTCATTTAACAACTGGGGAGTGCAGAGGGGTCCTTCCCGAAGGAAGGACCAGGAGTTTGGGGGTGTCTCCCAATCTTAAAAGTCACCCAGGACTGGGGGATCTAGGGGGTTGACAGCTTTCACGGCTTTGCCGAGCTGTTTATCAATGGCAAGTGGGTTCATGTCAGCACAGCATACGACTTGGCGACCTGTAAACGAAAAGCGTTTGTACCAGCGGACTTCGATAGGGAGTACGACGCCAAGGACTCGCCGTACACCGTGGACGGAAAGCTGCACATAGAGCATGTCGAATATCACGGCCCCTACGATGATTTCCCCTGGGACGAAGTTAGAGATTATTACAAGAAGTGGCTTGTGGGGATGGGCCTGGACTACGATGAGATGGCGAAGACCGGGGACCGGATTCGTCAGAAGAAGTTAAAGGGCTAAGGGTACTTTTTCACAGCTAGCTTAGTCTGGCACTCAGACTTATTTTCACACTTGTAGCACAAAGTTGTGTTGAACTCGCCTGTACGGATGCATTCCCAGCAGGATATGGCTTCCTCGCCGCACATAGGGCAGTTCTTAACAGCCTCAGAGCCTCCGGTATCTATGAACATATAGCCGCAAAAAGGGCAATACCAGAATTTCGGCCTCATTTAAGGCTCCTCTCTTGTCAACTCACTACATGGAGGTCGTTTACTAACTGGAGTGTGCAGAGGGGCAAAGCCCCTTTGCTGGGGGTTTGGGGGTGTCCCCCAACCTTAAATTCCCCCAAGAGTGGGGGGAACAAGGGGGTTGAAAAAAACGTTTGTAAACGATGTATACATGCTCTAATGCCACTATGTCATTCTGAGCGAAGAATCTCATATTCTACAATTATACACTGGTTGATACTTATTGTGGTTGACCATACTACTTCGGTTGTATATACTGAGGGCATAGTCTTAATAACCTTCCGCTAAAGAGCCCATGTCCAAACCAAACGACGAATACTACATGAAGCTAGCTCTGCGCCTTGCCCAAAGGGGGCTGGGGAAGACCAGTCCTAACCCTATGGTGGGCGCGCTGATTGTCAAGGGTGGCAAGGTAATCGGCCAGGGCTATCACAAACGCTTCGGCGGGCCACACGCCGAGATTAACGCCATCAGCGATGCCAAAAGCGACCTAAACGGGGCTACGCTCTACGTAACCCTGGAGCCCTGCTGCCACAAAGGTAAGAAAACCCCGCCCTGCCTGGATACCCTCCTTAAGTACAGGTGGAAAAGGGTGGTTATCGGGACTGCCGACCTCAATCCGAAGGTGAACGGCAGAAGCATCGAAATCCTGAAACAGAAAGGTATCGAGACCAAGGTTGGCGTTCTCCAAGAGGAGTGCCAGAAGCTCAACGAGGCTTATTTCAAGTATATTCAAACCGGGATACCCTTTGTCACTCTGAAGTTTGCCCAGACTTTAGATGGGCGAATCGCCACTGCCACAGGGGATTCTAAGTGGATAAGCTCCGAGCCGTCCCTGAAGTGGGCGCACAGGCTTCGCAGCCTCCATGATGCGGTTCTGGTAGGGGTGGGCACTGTATTGAAGGACGACCCTCAATTGACGGTGCGTCTGGTGAAGGGCAGGAATCCCCTGCGCATAGTCGCCGACAGCAGATTAAGGATACCTTTGAACTCTAAAATTCTGAAAGACCCGGAGATTGCGCCCACCATCATCGCCGCTACCTCGCAGGCCGATATTGAGAAGACGTTCGCTTTAAGCATCATGGGCATCGAGGTTCTGACGGTCGACGAAGATAACGAAGGCATGGTTGACCTTAAAGACCTCCTCCAGAAGCTGGGGAAGAAGAATGTCTCCTCTGTTTTAGTTGAAGGTGGGGCCACGACTATCACCTCATTTATCAGGCAGGGGCTTGCAGATAAGATCATAGCGATTGTAGCCCCGAAGATCATGGGGAAGGGGGTTGAGGCAGTGGGGGACCTGGGAATACTGAAAGTCGATCGCGCCTTGAAGCTGTCATTCGACAAGGTTTACCGGAAAGGTGATGATCTGGTAATAGAAGCGAGTATTAGGTAGGGACTCACCCTCATCCTTCGACAAGCTCAGGACAGGCTCTAGCCTGTCCCGTCAAGGGAGAGGAATTATTAGTGGTTGGAGCGGATGCTCCAACCTACCCAATCAAAAGGGGGTTGATATGAAAGAACAGGCTCTTGCGGGAATGCGGGTGCTGGATCTGACCCATTACATCGCTGGCCCTTACTGTACCAAGATGCTGTCCGACTATGGCGCCGAGGTGGTCAAGATTGAGAAGCCGGGATTGGGGGATGCTGCCAGGTCGTTAGGACCATTCCTCAACGACGAGCCCCATCCTGAGAAAAGCGGGCTGTTCTTGTACCTCAACACCAGTAAGAAAAGCATCACGCTCAACCTGAAAAGCGCCACTGGCGTGAGTATTATCAAGAAGCTGGTCAAACAGGCGGATATCCTGGTGGAGAACTTCAGCCCGCGTGTCATGCCCAGCCTGGGGCTGGATTACAAGACCCTGAAGAAGATAAACCCCGGCCTGGTGATGACCTCTATCTCCAACTTCGGGCAGACAGGCCCCTACCGAGACTTCAGAGCGACCGACCTCAATATCTGGGGACTTAGCGGCATACTCTACGAGTGCGGCGAGCCCAACCGGGAGCCCTTGAAGATGGGCAACAATGTATCTGAGTATGTAGCCGGGCTCTACGCTGCACTGACTACATTATCTGCTCTTTATTATCGGGACGAGGGCGGCGTGGGGCAGCACATAGATGTCTCAATATGGGAAGCCTTTCACACCATGCAGCCATCGATGACGCTAGTCTATTCCTATGCTGGGTTCATCAGGAAGAGGGCTGGGGTCCGTTTCCCCTGGGGCATCCTGCCCTGCAAGGACGGGTATGTTGGCTTCTTTTTCCCGACTCAGGTTCACTGGGAATCGCTGTGCGCCCTTATGGAGATGCCTGAACTGAGAGAGAAGCCTGAGTATGAGACGCCGATGATGCGCGAGGAGCGGCGTGAAGAGGTAACAGCCATCATAGTCTCCTGGCTCAAGGATAAGCGCATGGACGACGTTTTCCATGCCGCCCAGGAGCTCAGGCTCCCTTTAACTACTGTCCCCAACCCGGAGCAGTTGCTCGATACGCCCCAGCACAAGGAGAGGAAGTATTTTGTGGACATAGACCATCCTGAAACAGGCAAGCTCACCTATCCCGGGGCTCCCTTCAGGCTGAGCGAGACGCCCTGGCAGGCCGGGCGTGCCCCGTTGTTAGGCGAACACAACCGTGAGTTTTACTGCAAACGTCTGGGCTACAGTAAAGATGATTTCGTGAAATTGAAAGAGGAAGGCGTTATTTAGGAGGTAGCCTGGAGCATCTGCTCCAACCTACCCATACGCCGTTCAGGATTTCTTAAGGGGGGTTGAATATGTCAGCATTACCACTACAGGGCGTGAGGATAATCGATGCCTGCATCTACTGGGCAGGGCCTATGGCCACTTCGCTGCTGGGCGATTTGGGGGCCGAGGTCATCAAAATCGAGTCCATACAGCGTCTGGACCACCTGAGGCTGCTGGGCGGATGGCCCAGCCCTGACGGATATGAATGGTCTGCTGTGTTCAACGGCGTCAACCGAAACAAGTACGGCATCACCCTCAACATGAACCATCCCAAGGGCAAAGAAATCTTCAAGAAACTGGTGGAGATCGGTGACATAGTTGCTGAGAATTTCAGCCCCCGCGTAATGGAGAACTGGGGCCTGTCCTATAAGGAACTGAAGGTAATCAATCCCAAAGTAATCATGCTTTCCATGCCCGGCTTCGGCACCACCGGCCCCTGGCGAAACTATGTTACCTTCGGGCCCAATGTGGAGATGGTATCGGGCATGCCCATAGTCAGCGGCTACAAAGATGGCCCGCCTATGATGACCGGCTATATAGCAGACCCCGCTGCCGGCTTGATGGGCGCAGTCGCTGTGATGACCGCCCTGCGGCGTCGTCAAAAGACAGGCAAGGGACAGCATATCGACCTCTCCCAGATCGAGGCATTCACAGGCTTTATGGGCGGCCCGGTCATGGACTACACGATGAACAAGAGGATGCAGCCGCGCCGGGGCGATCGCCATCCCTCTTTTGCTCCGCACGGCGCTTATCGTTGCAAAGGCGATGATGAATGGGTCACCATCACCGTGTCCTCCGACGAGGAATGGGAGAGGTTTTGCCATGCCATAGGAGATCCTGCCTGGACTCGCCTGCCGAAGTTCTCCGATGCTCTGAGCCGCTATGAGAACCATGATGAGCTGGATAAGCTCATTGAGGAATGGACTATGGAGCGCGATAAGGGCGAAGTTATGCAAATCATGCAGCAGGCAGGGGTAGCCGCAGCCCCAGTCTTGAACTACGGGGAGGTTTTGAGTGACCCTCACATTGAAGCGAGAGGTTTCTTCGAGACAATCACTCGCCCTGTTACGGGAACCCATCCTTACCCCGGCTTCCCTGTAAAGTTATCCAAGACACCGATTAAAATCCGTAAACCGGCGCCAACTCTAGGCCAGGACAACGAGTATATCCTCAAGAAGTACCTCGGCATGACCAAGAAGGAGATCCAGAAGCTAGCCGACGAGGAGATAATCGGCACCAAGCCGCAGGGATGGGCCTTTGGCATGGAAGCTGAAGAAGCGATCTCCAGGCTAAAGGACATACATACTAAGGCTGAGTGAGATAGTAAATAGGTTCGATCAGGCTTCTGCCCGGTCACGCAATAGCACATCTTCATGTCTTGTCGTGAGACAAAAGTCATATACTCGATTTATCCCCCGACTTAAAATCTGGGTTGTGGGAATCTAAATGGCGGGGTGGAAAAATGGATGTTAAGGTTTACACCACACAGACCTGACCCTATTGTCATCAGGTCAAGAGGTTTCTTGATGAGCGCAGCGTCAAATATACTGAAGTCGATGTCTCTCGCGACAGGGCAGCGGCGGACGAGATGGTGCGCCTGACCGGGCAATTGGGTGTGCCGGTAATCGTTATTGACGGCCAGGCGGTCATCGGCTTCGACAGGTCTCGCCTGGAGCAACTGCTCGCTAGTGGGGGCGGCCAGCGCCCTCATCTTGGGTTAAAGGTAGCTGATGCCAGCAAGGTGGCCCCGAGAACGGGTGGAGTGCCGGTATTCGGAGCACTTGTGGGGGCCGTGGCTCCAGCGTCTCCAGGCGAGAGGGCTGGCTTACGGAACGGCGATATAATCACCGAGCTTAATCTCAGGCCTATACGTGGTGTAGATGACCTGGAGGGCGCTATGGCCAACCTGACCCCCGGCAGCCGGGCCACGATAGTCTTCCTTCGAGGTCAGGAGACCTTGAGAGCGGAGATCGTGGTGTAAAGGCAGTGTCTTGTCTGAATTTCAGGATAGGGGCATCCACCACAGGCGGATGCCCCTACAACGTTCATTGTGTTACGTAATTACAGTGGTCTAGTTACAATTCAGATTGACAATTCATTCTTTGGTGGTTTATCATGTACCAGCGACTCGAGTAGAGTAGTTGCTTCTACGGTAACTTTTCGAGCAGTTCGCGTTATCTTGCAACCATTACTAGTGCTATAATCAACATATAGGGGGTGCTTTACTGTGCAGTTAATGGCTACCGCACTAAGAGTACAGTTTGCCGAAGTACTCCATCCTTGGCTGGAGATGCGTGAAATTGTGCGCATAGGAGGGGATAGCCCTTCGGCAGAGCTTCAAGGAGCGCCACTTGTAATAGACCTAAAAGAAAAAAAGCAGCGGCTTCTCTTGGAGTTTCGCGGATTCACTTTTGTGCAAGAGAGGGCAAGATCTATTGACGAAAGCGTGGATATTGTGCTTGGTATGACAATCAAACTGAGTAATGCATCAACTCCCCCTCCTATTCTTAATACCCGATATGAAGCTCTCTTTATTGAACCGTATCCTATGCCTTTTCACGAACTAGTGATTGCTATGAAGGAACATTATCTCAGGCGAGGGGAAATTGTTGATTCCGCAACAGACATTGGATTGGTGTTTGACCAGCATGAAGCAGACTTAGTAAAACACACAAATATAGGGCCGATGAGTTCGGAACAGTTGCGCTCGGACTATCTATTCTTCCCAAGAGACGATGTTCCAGAGCAGTTCATATTCTCGCGTTTAGGCTACGAGCAAAAGAAGCAAATTACATTTGATATAAATTATCTAAAAGACTTTCTTAAGTTGGCGGTGGTGTGGCAGACTAGGCAAGCTAAAGTAGTTCTGAATCTTTTAAAAAAAGACGGGGGGTAAGGATGTCTATAAGTACTCCAACGCGTGAGTATATAGCGAAGGTACAATCAACTGGTATCGCTCAAGAACCGAACCACGTATCAGTCACTTATCGACATAGAATTAAAGAAACCAACTCTATTATCTGGCAACAGGTTGACGATATACTCAGGCGATCTTTGGAGTCTTCAGGTTTCAAACAACCGGATGGATTGGTGACTGGGAAACACACTCTCGTCCCAAAACCAATCGAGATGGTGGTAGTTGCCCCCGGTATCATAGTACGCGCAAGTGAATATGAAGAGCGGTTCGGTGGAATAGAATTGGATCAATACAGGAAGCGAATGTCCCCTGAAGTCTTTAAGGTGTTTGTGCGCCACATAGGCTCAATTCCGGGGCGTTCTACTCTTGATGTCAGCACGATCACAACCATCCCTGAGTAATATGAAATACATCGACTGGAATCCTAGCATTGACATCGAGCCGCCTGCCTACATTGATGCAAATATATTCGTAGGTGCTATCATTCGGGGGCATGATCTATATCGTCCTTGCGTAAAACTGATAGGGAACCTGCTAACTAATCAATCTCACATACTAGTGTCTCTAATATCGGCAGAGGAGTCTCTATGGGCTCTAACGAGACAATCCTTCTGTGATCTAACGAATCAAGCGCCGAATGCACACTTCACCCGAAATGCCTACAAGAAGTGGTGTGCCAAAATCTTCGAGACATATGGGGCAAGAATCGGTGCAGTATCTTCTATGCTTCGCGATTGGTCCGAGGCTGGGCTACCAGTGGAGGTAATTCCAAAGACTGAGGAATTGTGGAACCGCATCCTTGATTTAGCCCCTCTGTACATGGAGAAGTGCGGACTAGCTCCGGCTGACGCTTTTCACTTGGCTCTCGCTGAGACTCATGCAAAAACGTTCATCACTGCTGATTCTGACTTCGCATCTGTACCGAGCAAATTAGCAACAATGAATCTCGTTATCCTTCACCTCGTGAAAGAGCCACTCTCCACCAAGACCCCCTAAATGAAACCATCTGTGTTGCCCTGTTCGCCAAGAAGTGGCTTTGCCTAATAAGTGCTTCTACCTCCGTGCCACTGACACAGAGCATCTACTAGACTATAGCACTAGCCGATACAAGATATGAGGGTCAGTTTCCATGATGGTGATTATCCCACTCTCGGCATGGCTATCTCAAACTCTATTAAACCACTTCCACGCGATCTTGATGGCTGAACTACTTTTCCGGTGTTGACACGTAATGTATCATTATCTACATCCTTTCTAACGGAAGAGTGTGGCCAGCCCGATACTTCTGGTGAGGCCGAGATGAGTGAGGTAGGGAAGAAGGAAGAGCACTGATGACAGCAAATCCGAGAAACAATAACCTGGACAAATACAGAACAGCAGTAATACTCAAGGATGGCTCTACTCTGCATCTACGGCCTATTCAGCGAGATGACGAAGAGAAGTTGCTCGCTTTTTTCTATCGCATGAGCCCCCATACCAGCTATCTGAGGTTTCACCACGTCCTGACCCACCTGCCTAAAGAGGAAGCACGACGCTTCTGTACTGTTGATTATGATAATACCTTTGCCCTGGTGGCGACTCTGGGGGAAGAGACTGAGGAGAGAATCATTGCTGTGGGCCGCTATGCACGGCTTCCCATGATTGATGCTGCCGAGTTAGCTTTAGTAGTTGAGGATGCGTACCAGGGAAGAGGCATCGGGACCAGTCTCCTGGAGCAGATAGCTGCGATAGCAAGGGAGAAAGGCATCCGACGCTTTGAGGCTGAGGTGCTCGTTGAAAACGCGGAAATGATGAAGGTGCTGAAGGACAGCGGCTTCCGGGTAGCCAAAGAGGTTGATTCAGGTGTTTACCGCGTAGTTCTGGACATTGCCCCGACTCCTGCGGTGGAGGAGAGGTCTGCGGAGCGGGAGAAAGTCGCCACGATAGCTTCTCTGAGAGCTTTTCTTGAGCCACGTTCCATAGCTGTTATCGGGGCTTCGCGAAGGGAGGGGAGCATTGGCAATAAGCTCTTCCGTAACCTGCTGCTCCAGGGTTTCAATGGCATTGTCTATCCGGTGAACCCGAATGCTGAAATGGTCGCTTCAGTTAAGGCCTATCCATCTCTTCTTGACATAATGGGAGAGGTGGACCTGGCAGTGGTTATTGTCCCAGCAGAGGGAGTCCATCAGGTTGTAGAGCAATGCGGGCGGAAGGGTGTGCGCGGCGTAGTGGTGATATCGGCAGGTTTTGGAGAAAGCGGTCCTGAAGGCGCGGAAGAGCAGAGAAAGCTGCTGGAAACAGCCCGTGCATATGGGATGCGCCTCGTAGGTCCTAATTGTATGGGGATCATAAATACCGCTAAGAATGTCAATATGAATGCCACTTTCTCCCGTGTCTTCCCTCCTACTGGCAAGGTCGCCTTCGGCACCCAGAGCGGTGCCCTGGGGCTCGCTATTCTGGAATATGCGCAAAGCCTGAATATAGGGCTATCAACCTTCGTCAGCTTGGGAAACAGGGCGGATGTATCCAATAATGACCTTCTCCAGTACTGGCAAGAAGACCCTGCTACCCGCGTTATCCTTCTTTATCTGGAATCTTTCGGCAATCCCAGGAAGTTTGCTCGCATGGCCCGCAACGTGGCAGAAACCAAGCCGGTAATAGCGGTGAAAAGTGGACGCACCTCAGCAGGCTCCAGAGCTGCTGCCTCTCATACCGGGGCGCTGGCCACCACCGAGGTGCTTGCGGAAGCCCTCTTCAGGCAGGCCGGTATCATCCGGGTAGAGACGCTGGAGGAGCTGTTCGATGCAGCGAACCTGCTTACCCACCAGCCCGTTCCTTCGGGGAGAAGGTTAGCCATAATTACCAACGGTGGCGGGCCGGGGATCATGACTGCCGACGCCTGTGCGGCAAGAGGCCTTGAATTGCCTATTCTGTCCGAGAAGACTGTTGCAGAGCTTAAAACTTACCTGCCGCCTCGGGCAAATGTCACGAACCCTATTGATATGACTGCGGAAGCCACTGCTGAACAATACAGGAAAGTTCTCAAGCTCATGGCACAAGACGACGGTATAGACATTGTCATAGTCATCTTTATCCCGCCCATAGTTACACAGGCTGAGGCGGTAGCCAGTGCCATTCGGGAAGTTGCGCCGCAATTTCGCCAGCGGGGCAAGACCCTTCTGGCTTCGTTTATGGGAGCACGCGGCGCCTCTATCGAGCTGGGATCTCGCGAAGAGGAGTATGTTCCCTCTTTCGCCTTCCCCGAGGCTACGGCGGCGGCGCTTGCTGCGGCTTGCGAATACGGCGAGTGGCTCAGGAGACCTAAGGGGATAATCCCGGAGCTGGCAGGGATCGATAAGAAACGGGCTGAGCAGATAGTGAATTCGGCATTCAAGCAAGACCACGCTCCCCCTTTTTGGCTCGACGCTGCTTCTGTCAATGAACTTCTCGGTTGCTATGGTATTCGAGTGGTGGAATCGAAGACGGCCAGGACCGCCGAGGAGGCGATGAAAGTAGCTAAAGCGATGGGCTTTCCCGTTGCTATAAAGCTCGTCTCTAAAACAATAATCCATAAGACAGAGGTTGGCGGTGTGGTCTTGAATGTCCATTCGGAGGGTGAGGCACGTGAGGCATTTGCCCAGATAAAGGAGCGTTTGGCCCGTATATCGAGGGAAGCTGAGATGGACGGCGTGCTCGTTCAGAAAATGGTATCAGAAGGGGTCGAGGTTATCGTCGGTGTAACCCAGGACCCGTCTTTTGGCCCGCTTATCATGTTCGGCATAGGCGGTATCTATACTGAGTTGTTCAAGGATGCTGTGTTTCGCATTCATCCCCTGACCGATGTTGATGCTCAGGAGATGGTGCGCTCTATCAAAGCCTATCAGCTCCTCGAAGGCTGGCGGGGGGCGAAGCCCTCTGACATAAAGGCTCTTGAGGAACTCCTGCTCAGGGTTTCAGCGATGGTGGAAGACTTCCCCCAAATAAGGGAGATGGACCTTAATCCGTTGAAGGCGTTGGAACGAGGGTATGCAGTGGTCGATGCCCGGATTATGCTCTCCTGATTGCTCTTAAGACGAGATAGCCAGGCTAATTCCGGAGTAAATAAACCAGACTCCGAATCCGGCTAGGACGGCAGCGCAAACCCCGAACACCACTCTGGTCACCTTCGGTGTCCACAGCCTCTTCGACCTGAACACTACCCAGGAGATTAGAAAAAGCCAGACCAGATCGCAGAGCCAGTGTATCGCTCCAAAAGCAAAGACGCCAGGTCCACCAAAGTTGCTTGCGCTTACCAGCAGCGCAGCGCCAACAGTGGCCCACCACAGGAAAAAGTAAGGACTGGCAGCAGTTGTTGCCAGCCCTGCAACTATTGAGCCGTGGGGCAGGCTTTTTTGTTCATCAAGGGCTGCGGGCCTGGTTCTGAACATACCCCATGCCATCCAGAGGAGCACCAGCCCACCGGCCAAACCCACACCCATTTTCACCTCTGGTAGCTTCAGAAAGCTGGCAAAGCCAAAGTAGATGAGCAAGATCAAGGGAATTTCGATAATACCGTGACCCAAGGCAACGAGCGCACCGGCTCCTCTGCGCTGGGCTCCCCTGGTCACCGTAACTGCTGTGACCGGCCCTGGCATCATAACACCTGTAAGGGAGATGGCGATGACGGAGCCCAGAAACAGGGGAAGGCTCTCAGTATTAGCGGTCATGAGTAACCTCTTTCCCCATCGGTCTATATCTACACTATATCATACTGATGATGGCTTTATATAGTAGAGTCTGGTTTGAAGAGACTGTTTAACAACTCTTTTCAACCCCCTGTATCCCCCACTCTTGGGGGATTTATAAAACTGGGGGATACCCCCAGACCCCTAGCAAAGGGGCGTTGCCCCTCTGCACTCCCCAGTTGTTAAATGACATAGGGGCCCATGCAGCCTGGCCAGTTGTGCTATAATCTCTGGCTAGGGTTCTGGAGTTGCAAAGCGTTTTTAAACGCTCTCGATATATGGAGGTGGCACAATGGAGAAGATTGTCAGGACTTTGCGCTGCAAGAATGCTAATATCCCGGGCACCCTGGGCAAACTGGCTACAGCCATCGGCAAGGCCGGGATAGATATCGGGAATATAGCAACAGTGCACCTAGGTCCCCATTACACCATCAGGGACATTGATGTATACGCCGAGAACGAAGAACAGCTTAACCAAGCCATAAACGAAGTATCGAGACTCAAAGAGGTCTCAGTTCTACAGGTCAGGGACGCCGTTCTCGAGTTCCACAAGAACGGCAAGATAAAGATGATCAGCACCGTTCCCATCACTTCGCTGGACACCCTGCGTAAAGTCTATACCCCGGGAGTGGCTCAGGTATGCAGATTAATCGAGAGTCAGCCAATCTGGAAAGATACTTATACTGCTATCCCTTATTCTGTCGCTATTGTTACCGACGGGACTGCGATCCTTGGATTGGGGGACATCGGTCCGGTGGCAGGGATGCCGGTTATGGAGGGGAAGGCTGCTCTGCTCCAACAACTGGTAGGAGTTAGTGGAATACCAATACTGTTGAACATTAAAGACTCAGACGAGATTGTGGAAACAGTGAAACATATCGCCCCGACATTCGGGGGCATCCAGTTGGAAGACATAGCATCGCCAAGATGCTTCTATATTGAGGACAGGCTTGCCCAAGAACTGGACATACCTGTTATGCATGATGACCAGAAGGGGACGGCGGTAGTTACGCTGGCAGCTTTGATCAATGCCTGCAAGCTCACCAAGGTCACTCTACAGGAGGCGAAGGTTGGGCTCATCGGCCTGGGAGCAGCCGGCCTCTCCATTGGTAAGTTTCTGCTTCAGTACACAGGAAACCCCGCAATGGGTACGGCGAGGACCGAAGCCAGCGTGAAGCGACACGCGGAGGCAGGAGGCATTCCCTCCAGCCTCGATGAAATCATGCAGAAGGCTGATATCGTGATCGCCACCACAGGCATGAGAGGTCTGATAGATCCAAGCAAGGTGAGGAAACGGCAAATAATCTTCGCTCTATCGAATCCGTATGCGGAGATCACTCCAGAGGCAGCAAGAGCAGCAGGCGCGATTCTGGCTGCTGACGGCAGGTCGGTTAACAACCTGCTCGGCTATCCTGGGATTTGGCGCGGTACGCTGGATGCTAAGGCCGGAAAGATAAACTATGAGATGCTCAAAGCTGCTACCTTAGCCATCGCTGGCGCTGCGGCTGAGGGAGAACTTGTCCCCAGCGCCCTAGACCCCAAAGTGCACCTGGCGGTGACTCACGCTGTGGCCAGGGCTGCTGTTGAGTCAGGGCTTGCTCAGCGACAACTGGACGATGACTATTTTGCCAACACAGATGTCAAAGAGCCTCCCTGGGCGTAAAGCCTACCGTAATACCTCTTGAGCAATGTTAGCAAGCTCAAACCACAGTTTGAGCTTTTACGCCATCTGCAAAATGCCTCCTAACTTTTTGTTCTCCGCTTCGTTGTATATAATGTATCGCATGATGAACCGTTTCAGAGTGTCAAAAAGCTGTGCTCTTAGATGGCTTCTGGTCATAGCCATCATTCTGGTGGTATGCGGTGTCGTGCTTGCTGTTATGAACACGCGGAGTTGCAAAGAATGGTTAGCCAACAAAGCGGCGACCGCCGACGTGGACGTTGTGGGCATCAGCTTTAAAGGCATTAGTCTGACTGCGGTGACAGTGGACGTTACGGTTAGTGTGCACAATTCGAACCCGGTTGGCGCTGTCCTGCACAGGATTGCCTATGTCATTTATTTCGAGGAAGATGGCAAGTGGGTGCAATTGGGCAGTGCGGACAGAACAGAGGACGTCATGGTCAAAGGCAGCAGCTCGACTAACTTTGATATAATAAACCAAATAGGGACTCTCCCAGCCGTAGCAGCGTTGTACGAGATGTATAATCAAGGGGGTTCGGTCACTCTGAAAGTGGCGGGCTCGGCGTGGGTAGGAATCGGGCCTGTATCTTTGGAGGTCCCCTTTGAGCGTATTGAGAAGGTAGGTTTCTAAGAGAGGGGCAGGACATCCTTCACTTGTGTAGGATGAGGGTGTATCTATGTCACCCTGAGTGTAACGAAGGGTCTCTGAGATCCTTCGTTCTGCTCAGAATGACATGGAATATGCGTAGGATGATTTTGGGGTAGCCTGGAGTAGATGCTCCAGGCATTGGTTGGAGCGGGTGCTCCAACCTACCCATGGTTGTACTGGGGAGTACAGAGGGGTCCTTCTTTGGAAGAACTGGGGGTTTGGGGGTGTCCCCCCCCAAAGGATTCCTTTGTCATTGCGAGTAACGTAGTGACGAAGCAATCTCCGCGTACTCGTTGGTACGAAGGGGTGCAGTGAGATTGCTTCATCCTTCGGGGGAAGGACTCGCAATGACATGGTAGTTTTTGCCTTCGGCGATTGTGGAAAACTTGACAAGCCCTATCTTTTCTACTAGGATGGTCTCAATCGTTCTTCCCATAATCATATGGCGGCTGTGGCCGTTTTAAGCTCTGCTCCGGCTAGCTAGAGAGCAGACCTCATTAACAGGCGTAGGTAGGCAATACAAGCAAATAGCACCTGCCCTGTTCTCTTAGAAGCTCATCTGTAGCGGATGGGCCTGACGATTCCGTAACTTGACCTATTAGCGTCGTTATCCGCGGTCACTGCATCAATAGTGATGAGAGCAGACATGGCTAAAACAAGCCAGCCCAAGAAGAATAAGCCTCGATTGATCACGGCCAAGCCATCGAAGGAGATAGGGGCTAAACCGGGCTCTGTTAGCGGTCTGTCGGTGGAAGCCTTCCTTCTGCTTGACGAAAACCTCAATCTGCTGAGCATAAACGATGCCGGGCAAAAAATGTTTGGCGTGTCGAAGGCAGGTGTGTTCGGCAAATGTATTCTGGATGTCATACCCGATATCAAGAATACGGGGATATACAAAAAATACCGGCATG
>Ga0209777_10001291_pt1 | contig 36981 bp, 24 predicted proteins | sample FrelakmetHBP12HB_FD_187147 | JGI IMG/M metagenome (GOLD analysis project Ga0209777, IMG submission 187147) | Freshwater lake sediment microbial communities from the University of Notre Dame, USA, for methane emissions studies -HBP12 HB (SPAdes)... | ecosystem: Environmental > Aquatic >...
CGGACCGGGCAGCACCTCGTTGATCAGTAGACTCGGCTGGCTCGGGGCCGAGATGTTCAGTCGCATGCCGAACACCACGTCGGAACTGGTGGTATTGGCCTGATGCACCTCTGCCGCCAGGACATTCGTGCCATTGACAAGGGCCGATCCATCGGCCGTAATCACCCCCAACTCCTCCACGGCGTCGCTGACCGTACGGCTGGCTGCCGTGGTGAAGGTGACCGCTCCAGAAGGCATGCCCGACCTGCCGATCTCCTGACCATTCAGATAGTAGACCGCCCCGTCATCCAGGACCTGGTCAACGGTCATCGTCACGCCCTTGAGGCCGCCGTTGTAGACGAACCTGGTGCGGAGGTAGTAGGTCAACTGTTGGGACTTGGCCATGGCCGTCTGGATCCCCGGGCTGGGCAGGGTCGCGGTCTCAAAGCCGAGCAGGCCGGGCCCCTGGGGCCATGCGCTGTCGTCAAAGGACGGCTCGTACCATGCAGTTCCCAGATCCACGCTCTTGTCGTTGAACCTCCATACGTCACCGTAGTTCACAAAGGGGATCCCCTGCGCGAGGTTCACCTCCGGATCGGCCACAGAGGTCTCCGTCTCCTGCACCTCCTCGCTGCCCGGTGTGCCGCCCCGGCGCCTGCTGACCGTCCAGTTGCGCCAGTCGTCGATCGCCTTGTCCAGATTCTTCAGTACCAGCGAGTGGCCGGCCCCGTCCGCTGCCGGAAACCACCGGCCATCGTACTTCACCGTGCATACCACCACCCCGTTCTTGTCCTGGAGCGTGATTCGTTCGCCGGCGTTCTTCAGGTTGCCGGTCCACGGTCCGTACACGCGAACTGTGGCCGCCATGCTGTACGCGGACCGCAACGTCGCCTCATCCACGCCCGACAGCACGATCCGCTCAAACGGCCTCAGGAAGGTCCGCTCTGCATCGTCTGCGGAGAAGGACGGAAACACGTACTCGACCCCATTGGACATCCGCCACTCGGCGATGTCGAAGGGCGTGGCGGTGTTGTTGTACACCTCGATGTACTCCGGCAGCGTGCCAGGGGGATGGTACATGATCTCGCTGAACACGATCTGCTCGGAACGAACATCAGACGCCCCGATCAGCAGCGCGACCAAAAACCCGAAGATGCAGCGAGGCCACCTCATCGTCATCCTCCAAAACCCACCCCCTCAGACGTAGACATACGCGGCGCGATACGATGAAGCCGCCTCGACTTCCAGATGGATGGACCCGTCAGCCCGAGTCCGCGAAGGCCGATCAACACTATCGTATTATAGCAGGTATCGCACGCCGAACACTGGGAAAAAAACGGACCCCGTCACTTCGCGGAGACCCACAGGCCTCTGAAGGTCTTCTTCGCCGTGTCGAGAAGATACTTGTTCAGGCACTCGCCACCTGGGAGGAATTGGCAACCATAAGACTGATCGTTGCGAGTGTGAAGGGCACGGTGAACTGCTAGTGATCTTCGCCTCGGCGAGAGACAGCCGGGTCAGGGCCGAACTGGCCCGACCAGCGATTCGATAGTCAAGGCCCTGCTTGAGCACCTTGATATCCTGTGATCCGTATGTACACTTGGGCCGTCGAAATCGGACAGGCAAGTCTGGATTGAAGGAGCCTGCAATGACTGACCTGAACACGGTCCTCGCTTTGTTGGACCTTGGGCCTACCGAGATGCTGGTGATCTTGGTGGTGGCCCTATTGATCTGGGGTAAGCGTCTGCCGGAGGTCGCCCGAAACATGGGCAGGAGCGTCTCAGAGTTCAAGAAGGGCGTGAAGGAGGCAGAGCAGACCGGCAGCGAGCTCTCCCGGGAGATCCAGAAGGCCAGTGACGACGCCGTAAGGGAGATCCAGAAGGCCGGAGACGAGGCCGCCAGAGATCCCGGCAACACCTACCCACAGACACCGGCCTAGCGAATCCCCCTGCCAGCATTGTCGAGCACCTCTGTGCCTATGCGCTGGTCACGATGTCTTTTCTCTTTGCTGTCCGGTGGCGGGAGCATCACCGGCTATTGGTCATCATCATATTGGGAATAGCATTCATTGGAGCAGCCGATGAACTCACGCCGCCTCTTACCAGCCGGGACTGCAGTAGGTGGGGATCCACGTGATCCGTCAGCGACCGGGCGGCCGCTGCTGAGAACTGCCTGTAGACTACGTGCCTGCCTGGGGGTCTACTGGGATAGGCCCCTTATGGGTATCTCATAGCAGCCGAAGTCCTCCACAGGTGCCCTATGGCCCCCCATGTCATTGAAGGCCCTCCACTCGCGTTTGGATGCATCATCTGCGTTCCGGTACCGGCAGTCCGGGGCCAGCACGATGACCAGGTTGAAGGAGCTGTGGGGTCTGACAGGGATGAGACTCCGCACGGGCGTCTGGTAGCCGTGCTTGGTGACATCGAGCCCACTTAAGGGCACGGACCATCGACACTGGATCGACATATCGTCTTCGTCCGTGGTCTCCATCGAGTGGAGCCGATCGACAGGTACGTTGACCTCGTAGGCGCCCTCACCTGCCGGCACAAACGCCAGGCGGATATTGGCCATGGTGACGGACTCCAGTCTCGCCTGGGCAAAGGGCAGATGCACGGTCATGGGCCGGTCCGCTGACCACGTGACGAGGGTGATCGATGACATCGCCTCAATCGTGTCCTGTGCCGTGATCTCCCAACGGTCGTATTCGCTCCCCGTGAACCGGCCGCTGGCCTGGATGGGCATGGGCCCGCGAGGTCCAGCCATGATGACCGTGAATCGCCCATCCTGCTCCAACTGCCGCAGACGCGGTTCGGACGCAGTCTCCACGTGCAGGTCGCCGAAGAGGACCCGGTATTGGCCGTCCTGCTGCCTCCAACGGAGCAGAACCAGGTCTGGATGCTGGCGCATGACCCGTGAGCCATAATAGGCCACATCGTTGGCATCCCTCAGGAGCTTGCCGTAGAAACCACAGGCTGGCGCCACGGCCACGGTCTTCTCCTGTATCCTCTGCAGCACCGTGGGCGTGAGCGACAGGCCGGCCCCCTTGAGGGCCTGGGCGTTCGGGTCCTCGTCCGTCGAGAGGACGACCGCCATGACCACCTCACGCCATGCGGTAAGGGCAGCGAGTTGGCTGGGGTACTGTCCGCCGGTCAGGTCGGCGAACGACCTCAGGCCCTGGATCAAGCTCGCCTCCCCGGCCGATACATCCACCTCGGCCAGGCGGGTGAAGTCCGCGGGGATATTGGGCTCAAAGAGGGTTGGGTCCGGTTGCGAGGTCCAGTTGAAATCGGAGGCCAGGATTCTTGTCTCCTGGGGCCTCTCACCGTACACCCCTTCCACCTCGACCCGCACAGGCAGGGCGGTTCGCACGTCGACCCAGAGCCTGCCCTTGGCCTGGCTGAACAGGCCGGCCAGGAACCTGGGATCTTCGACCTCCATTCCCTGGACCTCTATGCCGTCGAGGTCCTTCCTGCCCAGGTCCGTGTGGTCGTATCGAAGGAACTCCTCAATCCACGTACGGGGGTCCGTCTTGCGGCGGACCTGCTGGATAGCCTCGTCGCTCAGGGTCACGCTGACGTAGTTCTTGGCGGGGAGGAACACCTGGGTCATGAGGTTCCCCGACAGGGGTATATAGACGATGGCGGCAACGCGGCCATCCGTGACCATGTCCTGTCGAATCCCGTGATCGCTGGACATGTGGACCAGTGAATCGATGACCACTGGGCTGTTGTTTGCGTCCTGGAGCACGGTCCATTGGTGCCGGTATGTGAATGAATGGACCTGCTGGACCTTGGCCAGCACCTCGGCCCAGGCGACCGAGGACCCGCCCATCCCGCGAAGCACGACGATCGCGGCAACAACCAGCGCGGCCGCTGCGGCAAGTCTCGAGATCGGACTTCGCAGGAGGCCCCTCCATTGAGTGGCCCAACACAGGGAGGGGCGGGCGGTGGTCTGCACCTGGGTCCGTCTGAACTCGTCCAACATCCGCCCGCGGAGTGATGCCCTATGGGCCGGGTCCGGGGTCGTGTCGATCCCCATCCGGTCTATCAGCCCCTTCAGTTCGTTCTCATTGCTAAACATGGCTATTGCCCCCTTCGCCCCCTGCCCCTAGACGCCTGCGGAGTCGTTTGAGTATCCGATGCAGCGCCACGCGAACAGCATTGGGCCGCATCCCCACGATCCTGCCTATGGACTCGAAGTCCATGTCCTCAAAAAATCGCAAGGCCACAATGGTCTGATGGACAGGCCTCAGTTCCAGGATGGCCTGGTGCAGCACCGGCCAATCCAGGCCCGGGTAGGTACCTGGGCAGTCCGGGATAGGCCTGGCGAGCCGGTCAGCCGAACACTGCAACAGATGGGTCCTGCGCAAGTACCTGCGCAGGAAACTATTGGCCTTGTTGGCGGCGATGGCAAAGAGCCAATTGCGAAAGTCCTGCTCGGTGGTCCCTCGGAAGCGATGGATCTGCCGGGCCACGTCCAGATAGACCTCGGAGACAATGTCCTCGGCCTGCGTCCGATCGCCGATCCGGACCACACAGAACCGAAACACCCGATCATAGGTCATCTCATAGAGCTCGGCCAAGGCCCCTGCCTCGGTGCGGGCCAGAACAACAAGGTCCTGCGTATTGGATTGCCTGGTATCGTCTGCCATCGAAATCACCATGGTCACAAGGGGAATTGCGCCAGTGTCACCTATGTTACACATCCTCCACGAGCGCACAGCACATTTCCGGGCCAGGCCGTCAGAAAGCGGCGATCCGGTGATTACCAAAGGGGGCCGACCTGGACGGCCTGGACGGCCAAGGGTAAAATCAGGACTTGGTATGAGCTCTCAGCCATGAGTAAGGCCGAGTTTACCCAGGAGATCACAACGCGAAAGTGAGGTACCCATGAAGGCACTCGGTGGCACCAGACACCCTGTCGTGGCATTACTGGCCTGGATGGTGATCCTGTCGCCTCGTGCAACGGAGGCACAGGGAGATAGCCCAGGCCAGGTCCTGTTTGACTTCAACAGCAGCTCTGACCTGTCCCGGGTCGCGACCACCGATGCCAGGACATCCGTGGTCGAGTCCGGCACCGGTTCGGTCTTGCGGGTCCTGACCGGGCATCAGCAGCCCTGGCCGGGCGTGACGTTGCAGGCACCTGGCGGCAAGTGGGACCTGTCATCCTTTGCCCGTGTGGAGGTCCAGATCAAGAACGCCGGGACTCAGCGGGTGACCTTGTACTGCAGGGTCGACAATACGGGCGCTGACGGCACGAACCACTGTGTCACCAGCTCGCTGGAGCTCTCGCCCGATGAGTCCGGCCTGCTCAAGGTGGCACTCAAGCGGGCTACGGACAGCCAGCTCGACGGCAAGCTGTTCGGCATGAGGGGTTACCCTGTGGCCGCAGGCGGGCCGGGCACCCTCGACGCGTCACGCGTCACGCAACTGCTGGTGTTCGTGAGCAACCCCGCGGAGGACCACCGGTTCGAGATCGACGAGGTCCGCGCTGCCGGCTCCTACACGCCGCCTACGGCGTGGGTGACGGACGCTGTGCCGTACTTCCCCTTCATCGACACCTTCGGCCAGTACAGGCACAAGGACTGGCTGGGCAAGGTGCATTCCGAGGTCGAACTTCGCCAGCGCCGCGACCAGGAGGTCAATGATCTGGCGGCTGCGCCCGGCCCCAAGGACTGGGATCGATACGGTGGGTGGGTGGCAGGCCCCCAGCTCGAAGCCACCGGCTTCTTCCGCACCCAGAGGCACAACGGGAGGTGGTGGCTCGTGGACCCGGACGGCCGCCTGTTCTTCTCGCACGGGGTAGACTGTGTGCGGATGATCGACACCACGCCCATCGACGAACGTGACACGTGGTTCATGGACTTCCCGGGCGACCGGCCCCAGTTCAAGGAGTTCATCTCCAGTGCCTATGCGCTCAAAGGCCACTATGCGGGCCGTACGCCCACGTGCTTCTCCTTTGCCGCGGCCAACCTGAAACGCAAGTACGGCGACAACTGGAGGCAGGACTACGCCGATACCGCCCACACGCGGCTCCGCAGTTGGGGACTCAACACCATCGCCAACTGGTCCGACTCCGGGGTGTTCCTGATGCGGCGAACGCCCTATACCGATACGCTCGGCTCATCCGGAGCCAAGATGCTTGAGGGCAGCGAGGGGTACTGGGGCAAGTTCGTGGACGTATTCGACCCAAGCTTCACGGACAGCATCCGCCGGGCCATGGAGGGCAAGAAAGACACCAGCGCCAACGATCCGTGGTGCATCGGTTATTTCTCGGACAACGAGATGTCCTGGGGCGACGACACCTCCCTGGCCGTAGCAGCCCTGCAGTCTCCCGCCGGTCAGGCCGCGAAGAAGGAGTTCATCGCTGATCTCAAGGCCAAGTACGGCGACATCACGGCGATCAACGGGGTATGGGGCACGAGCTATGGCTCGTGGAGGGATCTGCTCGACGGGCGGGACGCCCCGGACAAGACCAAGGCCCGCGAGGACCTCACCGCCTTCTACGCGAAGACCGCGGAGACCTACTTCCGCACCGTGCGGGACGGCATTAGGGTCGCTGCGCCCAATCAGCTCTACTTGGGCTGCAGGTTCGCATGGGTGAATGACATCGTGGCCAAGGCGGCCGCTGCCTACTGCGATGTGGTCAGCTACAACCTCTATCGTCGCAGCGTGGCAGACTTCCAGTATCCCGGTCCGGACAAGCCCCTGATCATCGGCGAGTTCCACTTCGGCGCCCTGGACCGCGGCCTATTCCACACGGGCCTGGTACCGGTGGAGAACCAGGCCGCGCGGGCACAGGCCTACAAGGACTACGTACTCGGCGCCCTGAAGCACCCGCAGTTCGTGGGCACTCACTGGTTCCAGTGGCAGGATGAACCCACCACGGGCCGCGTGTATGACGAGGAGAACTACCAGATCGGATTTGTCGATGTGGCGGATACACCGTATACCGAGACCATCGATGCCAGCCGCGAGGTGGGCCGAACGATGTATGAGGCCAGGAGCGGGTCGTGAGGACGCTGCATCTCACGGGCTGGGTGCTGGTCCTCTCGACCTTGCCCGGGCGCCCGCTGGCCGGTGCATCGGTGGCTTCCGATCCACTGCCTCCCTCGTGGGACGTGTGGAGTGACACGTGGGTGGCCACGGATGCCCTGGGCCGCTCCCTGCCTTTGTATGAGCAGACGGGCCCGCCCCGGCCAAACAAGGCCGTGGGGATCTTCTACTTCCTTTGGTTGGGCCAGCACGGGGACCTGGGGCCGTTCGATATCTCCAGGATCCTGGCCGCCGACCCCAAGGCGATGGACGACCCCAATCACCCTTCCTGGGGCCCATTGCAGGCTCCCCATCACTGGGGCGAGTCGATCTTCGGCTACTACGTCAGCGACGACGAGGCCGTCCTTCGCAAGCACGCCCAGATGCTGGCCGACGCGGGTGTAGACATGGTCGTGTTCGACGTCACCAACCAACTGACCTACCCGCGGAGTTGGCAGGCCCTGTGCCGCGTATGGGACGCGGTACGCCGTGATGGGAACAGGACCCCTCAGATCGCCTTCCTGTGCCCCTTCTGGGACCCCGCCAAGGTGGTACGCGATCTGTGGGACCAGCTCTACAGCCGGAATCAGTATCCCGATCTGTGGTTCCGCTGGGAAGGCAGGCCGCTGCTCCTGGCGGACCGCGACAAGCTCGTACCGGACCGCGATGGGGCAATCCTCGAGTTCTTCACGTTCCGCAAGCCCCAGCCCGATTACTTCCAGGGCCCGACTGGACCCAACCAATGGGGCTGGCTCGAGGTCTACCCCCAGCACGTGTTCACCAACGCCGCCGGAGCCGCAGAGGAGATGACCGTGGGCGTGGCCCAGAACGCGGTGGACGGCCGGCTCAGTGTCCTGAGCAACCCGCGATCGCACGGCCGGAGCTTCCACGACGGCTCGCAGCCTGGGCCGGACGGCCAGGATTTCTCCGGCCGCAACGCCGCCGAACAATGGCAGAGGGCCCTGGCCGTGGACCCGGCATTCATCTTCATCACCGGCTGGAATGAATGGATCGCAGGACGGTTCGGGTCTCCCTCAGGCTTCTACGCCGATGGCCCGGTGGCGTTTGTGGACGAGTTCAATCAGGAATACAGCCGTGACATCGAACCCATGGCGGGCGGACACGGTGACAGCTACTACTACCAGATGGTCTCCCAGATTCGCCGCTTCAAGGGTGCACGGGCCCTGGCCCCGATCAGGCCCCGGCCGATCCGGATCGACGGCCGGTTCGAGGATTGGACACAGGTCGAACCGGAGTTTCGCGACACGATCGGCGATCCGGTGCACCGCGATCATCCAGGCTGGGGCAAGGGCACCCGATACGTCAACCAGACCGGGCGCAACGACATCGTCGCAGTCAAGGTCAGTTTCGACCTGCAGGCCGTGTACTTCTACGTGCGGACCCGCCAGCCCCTGACGCCCTGCACGGACCCGAACTGGATGCTCCTGTTCCTGGATACCGACGGCAAGGCCACCAACGGGTGGCTGGGCTATGACTTCGTGGTCAATCGAAAGGGCGTCAAACCCGATTCCACGACCCTCGAACGGCACGCGGGACACGGGTATCGGTGGGAGTCGGTTTGCAGCCTCCGCTATCGTACGGCAGGCAACGAGCTGGAGCTGGCCATCCCACGGGCCGCTATCGGTCTGACGACCCTGCCGGCCTCCCTGGATTTCAAGTGGGCAGACGACATCCAACAGACCGGCCTGTGGAGTGACTTCACATTGAACGGCGACGCTGCGCCGAACGACCGATTCAACTACCGGGCAAGGCTCGTGGCCCCTGATTCGAGTCTGCTCGGTGGTGATCCGGCAGGTCCACAGGAGGAGTGATTCAGTCGTCGGGCCAACCCTCATTGGCGGTTGAGGCACGAGAGTCCTGCGGTCAGAGATGCACCCCCATATCGCCCCAATCCAGGCTCAGGGCCTTCTGGTGGCCTCCCCAGTATCGGCCAAGCTGGCCACGGTGGTCGAAAGACGACTTGGGGCATCCCTCCCAGTAGGCATAAGGATCTCCCTGACTTGCCTTCTTCAGGTCGTCCAGCCCATCGGCACGCCAGAGATAGTACTCAGTGATCTTGTAGTACCAGGGAAGCATCCATTGAAGCTCGCTGTCCAGACGGCCTTCCTTGGCCATGGCATTCACTGTGTGAAGCACTTCTTCGACAAGTCCCTCCTCAAGACCATCGATACCGCTCAGCCAGTTGGGCTCTGTCCACTCATACCAGACCATGAAGATCGCACGTTTGAGGGCCTCAAGGTCTCCTGTCCTGGCGAGACCGACATACTCCCTGAAGATTATCCTCCATGCCTGGTAGATCCCGGTCTCCTCGCACATTCTGTGGGTCTCCTCGAGGGAGCCGGGATTCGGTCGCTTCTTCGGCTGCGTCTTGAGCCATTCATACTTCAGCCTCCCCTGTTTCCCCAGCCATTCCTCCTCCAATGCCGTGATCTCTTCCAGGTTCATCTCGATAGCCCTCGTTCGGCTGTCCACACAGACCGGCTGCGTCTGTGACCATAGTACTCAGCCTCAGGACCGTCGGCAAGGGCCGGTATGAGACGAAACCGTGCAGTGGCCAGCCTGGACGGATCTCAGATCTGGTGGTAAGATCATCCGCGATGAGAACGCCCCTGTGGCCTCGGGGGCATCCGTACCCATTCAGGAGGATCTGGCGATGCAGATCATGACGCTGGTGACGTGTATAGTGACGGCCCTGTGGGCCAGTCAGGGATCGACGGTTGAAAGCCTCCCCTTCCATGCCTGGGCGCCCACACCGCCCATGGGCTGGAACAGTTGGGACTGCTTTGCCACCACCGTGACCGAGGCACAGACCAAGGCCCACGCAGACTACATGGCTGAGCATCTCAAGGCCCACGGGTGGCAGTACATCGTGGTGGACATCCAGTGGTATGAGCCGAATGCCACCAGCTACAACTACCGGAGGAACGCCGAGCTCGTGATGGATGAATGGGGCCGCCTGCTGCCGGCCGTCAACCGCTTCCCGTCTGCCGGCAATGGCGCAGGGTTCAAGCCGCTCTCGGACTACGTTCACGGCAAGGGCCTCCAGTTCGGCATCCACCTGATGCGGGGTATCCCTCGCCAGGCCGTGAACAAGAACCTGGCTGTCAAGGGCACCTCCTTTCACGCCCAGGACATCGCCAACAAGGCCAGTATCTGTCCGTGGAACCCCGACATGTACGGCGTGGATATGTCCAGGCCCGGGGCCCAGGAATACTATGATTCGGTCTTTGACCTGATCGCCTCCTGGGGCGTGGACTATGTAAAGGTCGACGACATCAGCAGGCCGTACCTCGAACACGAAAAGGAGATCGAGGCCGTGCGCAAGGCCATCGACCACACGGCTAGGCCCATGGTCCTGAGCCTCTCGCCCGGTGAGACGGCCCTGGCCGCAGCCGAGCACGTCGGTCGCCACGCCAACCTCTGGCGGATCAGTGACGACTTCTGGGACACCTGGCGCTCGCTCTACGAGCAGTTCGCCCGCCTGAAGAACTGGAACCCGCACCGCGGCCCCGGCTATTGGCCAGACGCAGACATGCTGCCCTTTGGCGTGCTCGACCAGGGACGCCGCAAGACCCGCTTCACACAGGATGAGCAATTCACAGTCATGACCCTGTGGTCCATCGCCCGCTCGCCGCTTATGCACGGCGGTGACATGACGAAGATGGACGACTTCACCCTCGCACTGCTGACCAACGACGAGGTCCTGGCCGTCAACCAGCACAGCCTCAACAACCGGCCGCTCTTTGAACGTGACAAGCTCATCGCCTGGGCCGCGGACGTGCCGGATTCCAGAGACAAATATCTGGCCGTGTTCAATGCCCAGGACGCAGTGCCTGGGCGAGAGAACGCCAAGGTCTCGGTGCCGCTGGTGGACCTGGGGATCACCGGCCCAGCCAAGGTCCGCGACCTGTGGACCCACAAGGACCTGGGCGTGGTCGAGAAGGAGATCAGTCGCGACATCCCATTCCACGGGGCAGGACTATACCGGGTCTCGCCTCAGTAGAGCTGACTCAAGATGCCACGTATCATACAGGGTGGGGTAGATCCATTGCCGGAGGGTCTCTCCCAGGGTATACTCTGACCCACATCGGGCAGGAGCATAGACCGCCCGCGGTGAAAGACCGGACATAGAGACTGCGTGGGTCTGACGATTTAGAAAGGACTGAACCGTGACACCAAAGAGAACGACTCGAACCATCCTTATGACCCTCTGTCTCCTGGTGGCTGTGGCCGGTGTGGCGGAGGCGGCGGTCACACTGACCGGCACGTTGCTCGTCGCCGGAAACCTGTCTGCCGCACAGGTCAAGCAGGTGGATGTACATGACCCCGCCATGGCCAAGGACGGCGATACCTACTACCTCTTCAGCAGTGGCCCGGGAATCACATTCTACGGTTCCAAGGACATGAAGACTTGGAAGCTGGAGGGGCGTGTGTTCCCGGGCGATCCGTCTTGGGCGAAAGGCGTGGCAAGCCGTTTTAATGGCCACGTATGGGCGCCCGACATTCTTCAGCACAATGGCAAGTTCTACTTGTATTACTCCGTGTCCTCATGGGGCCAAAACAGCTCAGCCATCGGTCTGACCATCAACAAGACGCTTCATCCGGATTCACCTGACTACCGGTGGGAAGACCAGGGCATTGTGGTTCAATCTGTCCCCAATCGCGACCTTTGGAATGCGATTGATTCCACTGTTGTGGTGGATGAAAGTGGCACGACCTGGATGGGCCTTGGCTCGTTTTGGTCAGGTCTAAAACTGGTCAAGTTGGACTCAAGCTGGAAGAAGCCGGCGGAGCCACAGGAATGGTACTCCATTGCCAAGAGAGAGCGTTCCGTATTGGTTGACGATAGAAGAGGGGGCCCCGCAGAGATCGAAGGGCCGTTTCTCTTCAAGAAGGGTGAATACTATTATCTCTTTGTCTCCTGGGGCCTGTGCAACCTCGGCAAGAACAGCACCTACCGGATGATGGTTGGGCGGTCGAAGGATGTCAGAGGGCCCTATTTGGACAAGGATGGCAAGAACATGGCCGAGGGGGGTGGCAGCCCGGTGCTGATCGGCAACAAGAATTGGGCCGGGTGGGGAGGCAACAGCGCCTATACCTTTGACGGGAAAGACTACCTCGTCTTTCACGCCTATGAGGCGGCGGACAACAACTTCCATAGATTGAAGATCGCGGAGATAAGGTGGGACGCAGCGCAATGGCCGGGGATTGATGAAAAGGACCTCGACGAGTACATCGGTGTCGAGGTGGAATGACCGTTTCGAGTGTTGATCGCCGGCCTCCTCTCTGTGTGGTCCGGAAGGCCGGCATCCATCCATGGGTCCAGTCAACAGGGGAATAGGACAATGAGAACTGCTAGACTTGGCGCGATCGAGAAGATCGGCTTCGGCGCTGGCGACGCGGCAGTGAATGTCGTCTGGTCGGCACTGGCGATCATCATCACGTTTTTCTACACCGACGTGTTCAAGCTGAGGGTCGAGCATATCGCGATGTTGGGGCTCCTCCCCAGGTTGATTGACGCCTTTGCCGATGTTCTGATGGGCATGTATACGGACAGCCACACCACCCGCTGGGGCCGTTACCGCCCGTATTTCCTCGTCTTCGCCGTCCCGTTTGGGATCTCGATCATGCTTGTGTTCACAACGCCGGATCTGTCCTACAGCGGCAAGCTGATCTGGGCCTACGCGACGTACATCCTGATGATGCTCGTGTTCACGGCCATCGTCATCCCGTACATCTCCCTGCCCGGCGTGTTGACGGCCGACCCGAAGGAGCGCCTCTCGGCAAACGGGTATCGGCTGTTCTTCGCCAAAGGTGCCTCGTTGCTGGTCAACACGTTCGTCCCCATTTTTGCGGCCAAATGGGGGCAGGAACACCTCGCGAAGGGCTACCAGATTTCGATGGCGGTGATGGCCGTCATGGCCACGCTGCTGTTCATATTCTGTTTCTTCACGACGACCGAACGGGTGGTGCACAAGAATGACCGGAAGCCGGTGGGGCAGCAGCTCGGCCTGCTCTTCCGCAACAGTCAATGGATGATTCTGGCTTGGGTCTGCGTGATCGGCACGATCGGTTACGTGATCCGCGGGTCCGTGGGATTGTACTACGCAAAGTACTTCCTCGGCGGGGGCGCCAAGCTGCAGGCCGCATTCATCACCACCGGCATCGTCGGCAACATCCTCTCCATGGTCGCCTCCACGTGGATCACGAAGACCTTCTGCAAGATCCAGCTCTTCCGCTGGTCGCAACTGCTCACCTTTGCGCTGAGCGTGTTCATGTATCTGGTGGTGAAGCCCAGCGACATTACCTCGGCCTTCGTTCTGTTCTTCCTCATCAACTTCATCGTGGATCTGCAGGGCCCGGTGTTCTGGTCCATCATTTCAGAGGCCGTGGACTATGGCCAGGTCAGGAGCGGCAAGCGTGTGGCCGGCATGGCCTTCGGCGGCATTTCGTTCTGCCAGAAGATGGGCATGAGCCTGGCCGCCGGCATGGTGGGTTGGATGCTCACCCACTACAAGTACCAGCCGGACGTGGTGCAGAGCGTCTTCACGCTGAAGGGCATCGCGATGCTGCTCACGGTCATTCCCGGCGTCTTCCACCTCGTTGTGGGGCTTTTGATGTTCAAATACTTCATCACCGACAAGTACTACAACGAGAACATCCGCGAACTGGTCACACACGAGGTCGTGAACGGCGCCAAGTAGGCGGCCGCCTGATTTCGTTCCGAGAACCCTATGACGACCATCAAAGTTCAAGCCGACAAGCCGGGCGCGAAGATCAATCCCGCCATGTGGGGGATCTTCTTCGAGGACATCAACCAGGGTGCCGACGGCGGCCTCTACGCAGAGTTGGTGAAAAACGGCTCGTTTGCGTTCCCGGACGCCATGATGGGCTGGTTTAAGATCAGCCCCAGCCTGGCCAAGGGCGAGCTGTCGGTGCGCACCGACCATCCGGTCAATGCGGCCAGCCCGAATTACCTCCGAATCCGCTCGGAGGCCGTTGCGCCGTTCGGCGTCTGCAACGAGGGCTTCCGCGGCATGGGCGTACGCGCCGGCGAGGCGTACGATTTCTCCGTCCAGATTCGCGGCGTCGAAGGCTCGCCGCGCGTCATCGTTGAACTCGTCGGCAGCGACGGCACCACACTGGACACCGCTCGCCTCGAAGGCATTGCCTCCGGCTGGAAGAAGGTCCTCGCCACGCTGCATCCCAACGACACCGACGCCAAATCGCGGCTCAACATCCTCCTGGAGGGCAGAGGAGCCGTGGATGTGGACCAGGTGTCACTCTTCCCGCGGAACACGTGGAAGGATCGGCCGGGAGGCCTCCGCGCCGACATGGTCCAGATGCTCGCCGATCTCAAGCCCGGCTTCCTGCGATTCCCCGGCGGGTGCATCGTCGAGGGCAGCGATCTCTCGAAGCGTTACCAGTGGAAGACCACCATCGGCCCCATCGCCGAACGCAAGCTGCTCATCAACCGCTGGAACTACGAGTTCAAACACCGCCCCACGCCGGATTACTTCCAGTCCTTCGGCCTGGGCTTCTTCGAGTTCTTCCAGTTGAGCGAGGACATCGGCGCCGAACCCCTGCCGATCCTCAACTGCGGCATGGCGTGCCAGTTCAACTCCGGCGAGCTGGTGCCGCTCGATCAGCTTGATCCCTACGTCCAGGACGCGATCGACCTGATCGAGTTTGCCAACGGTTCCGCCAGCAGCACCTGGGGCGCGAAGCGCGCCGCGATGGGCCATCCCTCGCCGTTCAACATGAAGATGCTGGGCGTCGGTAATGAGCAGTGGGGCCCGCAATACATCGAACGCCTGGCCCTCTTCACGAAGGCGCTCAAGGCGAGACATCCTGAAATCCTGCTCGTGTCCGACGCCGGCCCGTCGCCCCAGGACGAGCGATTCCACTTCCTCTGGCCCAAGCTCCGCGAGCTGAAGATGGACATCGTGGACGAACACTCCTACGCCAACCCCATCTGGTTTCTCAGCAACTCGGACCGTTACGACCAGTATGACCGCAACGGGCCGAAGATATTCTTCGGCGAATACGCCGCGCAAAGCGTCGCCATCTGCAGCACCAAGAACCGGAACAATCTCGAATGCGCGCTGTCCGAGGCCGCCTACATGACCGGGCTGGAACGCAACGCCGACGTCGTCCGCATGGTCTCCTACGCGCCGCTCTTCGCCCACGTCGAAGGCTGGCAATGGACGCCGGACCTGATCTGGACCGACAATCTCCGCGTCCATGGCACACCGAACTATTACGTCCAGCAGCTCTTCAGCCGCAACCGCGGCGACGTGGTGCTGCCGGTCTCGAACGACGCGCCCGTGCGGGAGATCCTGCCCTCCGGCCGCATTGGGCTGGGTACGCTCCAGGCCGCGGCCGAGTTCAAGGACGTCCGCGTGACTCGCGGCGCAGAGACGCTCTTCGCGTCCGACTTCTCCGCCTGCGCAGCCGGCTGGAGCCACGATGACGCCTGGCGCGTGAAGGATGGGACCTATCAGCAGGGCGATCCGAAGGCGACCGCCAGTGCCTTCGCGGGCGAAACGTTCTGGACCGATTACACGCTCACGCTCAAGGCCCGCAAGCTGGGCGGCGAGGAAGGCCTGGTCATCACCGTGCTCAACGACGGCGCGGGTGCCTACGCGACGTGGAGCCTCGGCGGCTGGGGCAACCAGTCCTACACCATCCAGTCGCATTACGCTGAGCAGGACCAGCTCCTCGGGCGCGTGCCCGGCGTCATCGAAACCGGCCGCTGGTACGACATTAGAATCGTCCTCAAGGGCGTGCATATGGACTGCTTCCTCGATGGCAAGCTGATCCAGAGCGCCGATGTGCTCCTGCACCGCGTGCCGGCGCTGTTCGCCTCGGCGACCCGCGATGACGAGGCGGGCGAGGTCGTCCTGAAGGTGGTCAATACCCAGGCCGAGCCCGCAGCCGTGGCGATCCAGGTTGCGAGTGCAGGCAAGCTCAAGGCCACGGGTACCGCCATCACCCTCAGCGGCGATCCAAAGGATGAGAACTCCCTGGATAGTCCCAAGAAGGTCTCGCCGGTCACCTCCTCGGTGAGCGGTGTAGGACCGCAGTTCAAGTACACCTTCAAGCCGTATTCCCTGACCGTGCTCAGGCTGGGCCGGGCGAGATAGTTGAATGGTTAAATGGTTGAATAGTTAAATGGGTAGATCGTTGGACTGGCGAACCAGCGATTCCAGTGGAAGGATGCCGATTTGCCCCTTTAACCATCTAACCTTTTAACTGTTTAACTGCGAAAGAGTGCGACACCATGCACGCTCTGCACACATCGGCCGCAACCATCGCCTCAATCGTCGCGTTGGCAGGAGTGATCGCAGCCAATGACCTGGACAAGGACTTCGTCTCGCCGCCGGATTCCGCGCGCCCGGGCGTCTACTGGTACTTCATGGATGGCCACATGTCCCGCGAGGGCATGACGCGGGACCTGGAGTCCATGAAGCAGGCCGGCCTCGGCCACCTCATCTTCCTGGAGGTCAACGTCGGCGTACCTCGCGGGCCAGTCGATTTCCTGAGTGACACCTGGCAGGACCTCTATGCCCACGCGGTCCGCGAGGCCGAACGACTCGGCATCGAGGTGGCACTCGGGTCCGGGCCGGGGTGGACCGGCAGCGGTGGACCGTGGGTCAGGCCGGAACAGTCCATGCAGCACCTCGTGGCCAGTCGAGTGGAGGTGCAGGGGCCTGGCCCCTTCCTGCAGGCGCTACCGGTGCCTGCCCCACACAGGCCCTTCTTCGGCGACGTGCCGGGCCCGATGCGGGCGAATTGGGAACGGTTCTACAGAGATGTTGCCGTGCTGGCGTTTCCCACGCCGCCGGCCGCCGCGAAGATACCGGACAGCGACGAGAAGGCCCTGTACGACCGCGCGCCGTTCTCCTCCCAAGAAGGCGTGAGGCCTTTCCTGGAGGCCCCTGCGGACCATCCCGCCTCTCCGGAGGGCAGCGCGATCGCGGCCGATCAGGTCCTTGATCTCACCAGGCGCCTGAAGGCGGACGGTACCCTGGACTGGCAGATCCCATCGGGCTCATGGACCGTGATGCGCTTCGTCAGCCGCAACAACGGCGCCTCCACGCGGCCCGCGCCCGAGCCGGGAATCGGATTTGAGTGCGACAAGTTTGATGCCGCCGCCCTGGATGCCCATTTCGATGCTTATGTCGGCAGGCTGCTGGCAAAGGTCGGGCAGCACAAAGGCGAGGCCGGCTGGACTACGCTGCACATGGACAGTTGGGAGATGGGGGCGCAGAACTGGACGCCGAGGTTTCGCGAGGAGTTCATGAGGCGCCGCGGGTACGATCCGCTACCCTATTACCCGGCCTACCTGGGCGACGTGGTCGGCAGCCGCGAATTGACGGAGCGTTTTCTCTGGGACCTGCGCCGGACTGGAAGCGAACTGGTGGTGGAGAACCACGCCGAGCGTCTGAAGGCACTGGGGCGCCAGCATGGCTTGATGCTCTCCATTGAGCCGTATGACATGAACCCGAGCGGGGATTTCGACCTCGGCGCAGTGGCCGACGTGCCGATGGGTGAGTTCTGGAGCGTGGGCTTCAACACCACCTTCAGTTGCCAGGAGGCGAGTTCCATAGCCCACGTCATGGGTCGGCCCGTGGTCGCAGCCGAGGCCTTCACAGGTGCCCCGGGTGAGGACTGGAGGATGTATCCGGGCGGCCTCAAGAATCAAGGGGACTGGGCCTTTGCCACCGGCATCAACCGCTTCACCTACCACACCTTTGCCCACAAGCCCGATGAAGGACGACCGGGCATGGTGATGGGCCCCTACGGCGTGCACTGGGATCGGGGCCAGACCTGGTGGCCGATGGTCGGGGCCTACCATCGCTACATCACCCGCTGCCAGGAGATGCTCCGCCAAGGTCGCACCGTGGCCGATGTTCTCTATCTCATGCCCGAAGGCTCGCCGAACGTCTTCCAACCGCCCGCCTCCGCCTTTGAAGGAGGGCCCGTGCTTCCGGACCGGCGTGCCTACAATTTCGACGGATGCTCGGCCCAGGCCCTGCTCAGGCTGGCCGGCGTGCGCGACGGCCGGGTCGTGTTTCCAGGCGGTGCCTCGTATCGAATCCTGGTCCTGCCTAGCTCCACGACCATGACCCCCGAGCTGGTGGGCAAGGTGGAGGCCCTGGTCGAGGGGGGCGCCACCGTGGTCGGATCGCCGCCCAGGAAGTCGCCCAGTCTGGTGAGCTACCCGGCCTGTGACCGTGACGTGGCCCGCAGGGCCGAGATGCTTTGGGGCACGTTGATCCCGCCGCCTGCGAGGACTGTCCGGTCCGTTGGCAAGGGCCGGATCATCTGGGGCGGTCCGGCGAGCACCCGGGACGCGGCGGCACCGCTCGTGCCGGGCCAGTGGATGGGGTATCCGCCGTATGACACGACCGCCGACATCCTCCGTGAGATGGGCGTGTTGGAGGACTTCGTCTCATCCGGTCCAGTACGCTACACCCATCGCAGCACGGACAACCGCGAGATCTACTTCGTGGCAAATCGCTCGGACAAGCCGGTGCAAACCACCTGTGTCTTCCGCGTGGCCGGACGTGCACCGGAACTCTGGGATCCGCAGACCGGGGCAGTCCGTGCGCTGCCAGATTTCAGCACCGCCGACGGGTTGACCACGATACCGTTGCGGTTCGAGGCCTTCGAGAGCTTCTTCGTGGTCTTCCCGAAGCCCGGGGCCGTGGCCGCAAAGCCCGTGAAGGCCAAGGCGAACTTCGCGGACCTCGCCGCAGTGGGGACGCTGGACGGGACGTGGGACGTAAGCTTCGACCCCGCCCTGGGCGGCCCGGAGCGAGTGCGGTTCGAGACACTGGACGACTGGACCGCGCGGCCCGAACCAGGCATCAAGTACTACTCCGGCGTGGCAACCTACCGCAAGACCTTCGATCTCCCGAAGTCTCAACAGCCGACTCTCAGCCCTGAGATCCACCTTGACCTCGGCACTGTTCAGGTCATGGCCCGGGTCCGTGTGAACGGAAAGGAGTGCGGCGTGGCCTGGACGGCCCCGTGGCGGGTGGACATCTCCGGGGCCGTGCGCGACACGGGCAACACGCTCGAGATCGAGGTCGCCAATCTCTGGCCCAACCGCATGATCGGCGATGCGCGGTCGCCGGACAAGACCTACACGCAGACCACGTATCGCCCCTACGAGGCCAGCCACCCGCTGCTTCCCTCGGGGCTGCTGGGTCCGGTGCGCCTGATGGAACCGAAGATTCCTGCGGAGGGTTCCCTGCGGTCGAACGCCCCGGCGGGAAGGTGAAACAGGCCGTCATGACCCATCACGCCACCACCAAGAGGCTGTGGACCTGGCAGCATCCCGACTGGGACATAACGTCTCAGGCATGGAACGACTCCTTCGGCAGGGAGATGTGGGGTGACATGTGGCCGAGGCTCGGGCACCTGTACGGGCGACTTCGGCGCGAACTGGCCTTGCGGGATTTCATCTTCTGTTATCGCCAATACGAGCACTGGGCTGGACTGCCGGTGCGCAGATTATGGATACTTGAAGTTCCGGAGGATCGAATTCATCATGTCGTGGATGGCGTTGCTTGGGATGTGCTTGTCCAAGTAAGCTTCAAGGACATGTCCGAGGAAGAAGCCTGGACGAGAGTCCTGTCACGAACTCCACCCCGAAGCGACATGACCGCTTTGGTTGAGATTCCCATCCCAGGACATTGGGTGAAAGACCGTACGAAGTTCAACAAGGGACCCCGTTTTCGCGGCGCCACATACAATGAACTGCCCGACTCAATTGAAGCGGCTCTCGCGTGCAGATCCGGGTAAAGAACATCCTCATAGAGTCTCCTCGGGTGGACTGGACTGCTGTGTCGCGGGGCGCGTCAGCCCCGTTGCAGGATGGTACAATCCATCGCAGCCCATCCCGTTCCACCGTCTTGTCGGAATCCAGGGACCGAACCTTCTCCACTGGCGAAGCTTAGAATCATGGGGCACGGCCAGAATGAACTGCCACTGTGACCGCAGTATGAAAGGCGTAAAGCGATCGCTCAGATGTGATCTCAGGCCAATCAGCCTTCGAGTGCCAAGTGACTGGATCATGGACCCAGAGTGGAACGTGGACACCTTGCCCAAGACCGTAGGTCATGGACTCCGGCCACCAGGCGACGAGAAGCAACAGATCACGCAGCTGGATGCTGATCTTGTACGAAGCCTCAGCGACTGCCTTGACTCGCGGCACGTCAATGGGTGCGGTGTCCACGACCCACGTGGGCGATTGTAGCCAACTGAAAGTATGGTCCGCGCGATGTTGTGCTCCAACGACAATTACGTTGGGGGGTATCACCGCCTCCTCGCACAGGGAGTGGAGGTGTCCGTAGGGGACCGTCCTACGGTAGTTGGATGACAGATGAAGCATCCAGATGGTCTTGCATGCCCATCGGGCGAGGCTTGTACGCTCCACGGCGGTAAGGTCACGGAGGCTGGTGGTAGAAACGAGAAGACGGACGAGGGTAGCCTTGTTGATGCCCTCAAGTTCGCTCATCCAGCCATTATTGCATGTTGTGCAGATACGCCCTTCGATCATGTTGCTGAGCCTCTGCGGACGCGTTGAGATCAACAGCCCCCTTGAAGAGAGGTGGGCGGAAACCACCTCGTGCTCGCGAATCGCAAGGTGGTCGAGCAGCCATTGGGGAAACACGTGCTCCTTTGCGCGTCGCCCTTGAAGTGGATCATTGCAGAAGAGACAGCGATTGGCCATTGTGGGACGTCCTCCAGGGTGTCTGGCGCATGCAAAACGGCCGGCTGGCGCGACGCCGGCCCTGGCACTATCACCGGGGCGACACAATGCGGCAGAAGCCGGTTCCTCAAGGGGCTGATGGGCTGGCCCTCGCCGACATCCCAGTTTCAGTGTTCTGTGGGTGCCTTATCCTGCACTCTGGCAAGTTCAACTCATTCCGTATGCTGGCTTCTGCTTCGCGGGCAAGTTCGTCACAGAAACCCCTCAATTGGCCAACGTGATTTATCAACGTGTCCCTTTCCGCCCCGTCCGCCATCTTCTCTTGTGCTGTGTTCTCTTGAATAGCAGAGTGCAGATTCAGCCTTATCGACCGCCAGTTCTCCACAAAAACAGGTGGAAGCAGAATCCGGTTGTCGGCAAACCACCTTCCGTGGCTCTCAACGAACTTGAGCGAGTCTTCGGCTATGCCCTGGATCAAGACCGACTGAAGCTGCTCTATCAACTCAAGGCCTTTGCCGTATGTTGCGACCCTTCGCTCTGCGATTGTCTCCTTTAACCTGATCGTGCCGGCCATTCTCGCTCGGTACCAGGCAGCAAAGAAACCTCCGAAAGCAGAGCAGAGGCCGCCGACCAACACAAATAGTAGATCTTTAATGTTCAGATCCCTTGGCGACCAAATGCACGGATGGCCCAACTACACGAAATGTGCTTCAGCCCGTGCCGTCTCCGGCAATACTGGATCATCAATAATCGACAGTCAGTACCCTGGTAGCCGCATCAAGGATGGAGGAAGTCGTCGCCAGGATTTGCATCGGCTTGACAACGGCGAGACTTGAGATTGACTTCGGACTAACGAAGGGATCTCGCTCCGCCCTGGGAGAGCCAAGCGTCATTCCGAGCGAAGGATCCACGGGACGAAGTCGAGGTCATCCTGGGCCCTTCAACCGGCGCCATGTAGGCTCCCCGAAGGATCTATCAGAGTTGGGGCCTCGGGCTCGGTGACGCCAATTGAGCCGCAAGCCCGATCATGGGTTGCACATGGCTTGTCTGTAACAATTTACAGCAATAATGTTGTATATTGTTACTGAGCATGGCATCCTATCACCAATGCCCTTTGACAGGGGATACTTGATGAACATGGATCAGAAACAGCAAGTGGAGGCCATCCAGCGCATGGTTGCCCGGTCCGTGGCCGTCCACCCGGCGGGTCGCAACCTACTCCTCATCGGGGGATTTCGGTACCGCTTTCTCGACGAAAGCGTCCGATGAGAGTGATTGACTGGCACAGATTCCTCCAGGGGCAGCGTGACGAGCACCGAAAGGTGGTCTTCACGACCAGTGAGCTGGCCAATGTGGCCGGAATTGATCCGAGGTCGCTGAGCGTCGCGCTGCAGCGGCTGGTCAGCCGTGGCGTCATCCATCGCTATACGGCCGGCAGGTACGGCCTGCCAGGAGCGGTCACACCCGAAGACCTTGTGCCTTTGCTGGATATCTCGGCCTACATCACGGGGATGTATGCCCTCTACAGACACCGGATGGTCACACAATCGCCCACGGAGATCACCTGTTTCACGAACCGTCGCCACAACAGGTCAAGGATTCGCCAGACGCCTGTGGGGCGTATCGTGTTCGTGTGTGTCACAGCACCTCTCTATGCGCCCCCACAGGGAACCCCCATCGCCTCGGCGGAGCAGGCCTTGTGTGACTTCGTACATGTGTGCCGCAAGCGAGGGCTTGCCGCAGCGGACCTGGTCACATTCCGCAACCAGGATCGACTTGATCGCCGGGACCTCCGCGATCACTTGGCCAGATACCCGGGAACCGTGGAGCGGGAAGTGAACCGTCTCCTGGCCCAGCAGTAGAGCCTCCAGACGGCAGGCTTGACGAGGAGACCGTCATGCCAGAGAATGATATCCGGGTGTGTGTCTGTCCCAGCAACAGTGAACCTCTGAAAGGAATGTGATGATGCGTACGAAGACGACCCTGCTCGCAGCAGCCCTGGTGACCGTGGCCCTATCCTTGAATCCCTGCTGGGGCGCAGCGGGCACAGTTGCTCTGACCGTGGAGGTCAACAAGCCCGGCCCAAAGGTCAGCCCGCTGCTTTGGGGCATCTTCTTTGAGGACATCAACCTGTCTGCAGACGGCGGGATCTATCCGGAACTGGTGCGCAACCGCTCGTTCGAGGACTCCGATAAGCCCGAGCACTGGGAGCTCGTCAACCGCGGCGAGGCGAAGGGCGAGATGGCCATAGACACCAGTTCGCCGCTGACACCGATGAACCGCCGGAGCCTGCGGGTGACCCTCAACGGCTCCTCCGTCATTGGCAACCGGGGATACTGGGGCATGAACGTGGTCAAGGGCGAGGGGTATCAGGTCCGCCTCGCTGCCCGCGCAGGGGACGGGTTCAAGGGTCCTCTGATGGTCCGCCTGGAAACCCAGTCAGGCAGGGATCTGGCCAAGGGTGAGATCGCCGGTCTGACCGACCAGTGGAAGTACTACACCCTTGAGCTCACGGCCTCTGACACCGATCCAAAGGCCCGACTGAACATCGGCTTGGACGGCAAGGGCACGGTCTGGCTGGACATGGTCTCTGTTCTGCCCAAGAAGACCTGGAAGGGCCACGGCCTCCGCCCGGACCTGTGCGAGATGCTCGCCGGACTCAAGCCTTCCTTTGTCCGCTTCCCTGGCGGCTGCTGGGTCGAGGGCGATGACATGGCCCACATGAATCACTGGAAGGAGACCATCGGCGATATCGCGAACCGCAAGCCCCTCTGGAACATCTGGGAGTACTGGGCCACGCACGGCCTCGGTTATCACGAGTATCTGCAGCTCGCCGAGGACCTCGGGGCAGAGCCCCTGTTCTGCATCAACGTCGGGATGTCACACCGCGAGGTCATCCCCATGGACCAGATGGGCCAGTGGGTGCAGGACGCCCTGGACGCCATCGAGTACGCCAATGGTCCGGTCAGCTCCGTGTGGGGCGGCCTGCGGGCCAAGAACGGGCACCCTGCCCCGTTCAACCTCAAGTACATGGAGATCGGCAATGAGAACGGCGGACCCGCCTATCAGGAGCGGTACGCCCTGTTCCACGACGCCATCAAGGCCCACTACCCGCAGATGACCCTCATCGCCGATCAGCCGACCGACCAGCGCCCTGCGGACGTGGTGGACGAGCACTACTACAACAACCCCGAGTTCTTCATGCAGCAGGCCGCCCATTACGACGGATACAAGCGAGACGGGGCGAAGATCTTCGTTGGGGAGTACGCGGTGACCCAGGGCTGCGGCCAGGGTAACCTGCGGGGTGCCATCGGAGAGGCGGCCTTCATGACGGGCATGGAGCGAAACTCCGACGTGGTTATCATGGCCAGCTACGCCCCGCTGTTCGTCAATGTGAACCACCGTCACTGGAACCCCGACCTCATCAACTTCGACAGCTCCCGCGTGTACGGCCTGCCGAGCTATTTTGTCCAGAAGATGTTCAGCGAGAACCGCGGCGACGTGGTGCTGCCGCTGGACGTCCAGGCACCGGACCTGACCAGCGGCCCCAAGGGCGGGGCCGTCGGCGTGGGCACCTGGGGCACACAGGCCGAGTTCAAGGACATCAAGGTGACCCGAGGTGACCAGACCCTGTTCACCTCTGACTTCGCCAAAGGGACCCAGGGATGGAGATTCTCAGGCGATGGCGACTGGAAGGCGGAGAATGGCGTGCTCCGCCAGAACGGCACTGCCACCGACGTCCGGGCCGTCACCGGCGACAAGTCCTGGACCGACTACACCTACAGCCTCAAGGCCCGCAAGCTGGGCGGGGCCGAGGGATTCCTCATCCTCTTCAATGTACAGAACGACGCCGAAAAGAGCTGGTGGAACATCGGCGGCTGGAGCAACGACCACCACGCCGTCGAGATGGGCGGGGTCGTCAGCAACGAGGTCAAGGGCAGCGTAGAGACGGGCCGCTGGTATGACATCCGTGTCGAGGTCAAAAACAGCCACGTCAAGTGCTTCCTCGACGGCAAGCTCCTCCACGAGGTCGGCTCGATCCAGACCGTGAAGACCGTCTACGCCTCCGCCACACGCCAGACGAAGTCCGGCGAGGTCATCCTCAAGGTCGTCAACGTCGCGGCCACTGAGCAGGCCGTGGATATTAGGCTCAACGGTGTGGACAAGATCAAGGGCCCAGCCGAGGCTGTGGTGCTGACCTCCGCGCAGTCTACGGACGAGAACTCACTTGATCACCCGACCCAGGTCGCTCCGGTCACAAAGACGATCGACGTGAGTGGCCCGTCCTTCCGCCACACCTTCCCGGGCAACTCGGTGACCATCCTCCGAATCAAGATTTGACTTTCCCCTCCGGGATTCATAGCATGAGGTCATTGAGAACCGAACTCTGGACGACTCAATCGACCTATGTTTACGGGACTGATCGAATCCGTTTGCCCCGTCAAGGCGGCCCATCTGAGCGGCACGGCCGGCATGGCCCTGGCCGTGGACCTGGGGGCCCTGGCCCAGGGCACGCAGGCCGGTGACAGCATCGCCGTCAACGGCGTGTGCCTGACCGTGACGCGCACGGCCGGCGCAGTCACCCACTTCGATGTGGGCCCGGAGACGCTCCGCAAGAGCACGCTGGGCTCCCTGCGTCCTGCGTCCAAGGTCAACGTCGAACGGGCCCTTCAGTTGGGAGATCGGTTCGGCGGCCACGTGGTCCAAGGCCACATCGATGGGATTGCGGTGATCCAGACCCTTCGCAGACAAGGTGAATTCTTGGAGATGGCCTTTGGCTTGGGCGAGGAACTGCTCGATTCGATCGTGGTCAAGGGGTCTGTGGCCGTGGACGGGGTGAGCCTGACCGTCGCCAGCCTGGATGAGGCAGGTTTCTCTGTGGCGATCATCCCGCAGACGGCCTCTGCCACCACGCTGGGGATGGCCCGCGCAGGCGATAAAGTCAACATCGAGACCGATCTGATCGTCAAGGCCGTGCGGCGTGCCCTGGAAGGCATCCTGCCCCAGAGGACCGCACTGACTGCGGATAGGCTCAGGACGCTCGGGTTCTGAGAGACGGCACCCATGACCAGAGACGCCTACAACAATGGATTCCCTGAGCCGCCGGTGATCGGCATCACCATGGGCGATGCGGCCGGGATCGGCCCCGAGGTCATCGTCAAGGCCCTCCACGACCCCCTGATCCGCCGCGCTGCGCGGTACATCATCTTCGGCATGGACGAACACCTGGGCTACGCCGCGGACGCGGCTGAGATCGAGCCATTCTGGGGCCGCATCCCGCATGAAAAGGTCGGGCGTGACAATCCCTACCGCGTCGTGGTGGCCGACTACGATGAGTACTCCGTGACGCCGTGGGCGGGCGGTCCCAGTCGAGTGGCTGGGGAGTCCTCCATCCGGTTCTGTCTGGACGCCATTGACGCAGCCCAGGGTGGCCTGATCGACGCGGTCGTGACCGCTCCGATCAGCAAGACCAGTTGGAGGCTGGCCGACGCCGAGTGGCCCGGGCATACCGAGATGTTCGCCAAGCGGACCAAGTCCAAGCGCAAGGTCATGATGTTCGTCAGCGGGCCCCTGAAACTGGCCCTGGCCACCATCCACGTGGCCCTGTTCGATGTCCGCCACAAGTTCACCATCGGCTGCGTGTTTGAGCCGATCGACCTGTTGGACGCGGCCCTCAAGGAGTTCTTTGGCCTGGACAGCCCGAAGATCGGAGTTGCGGCCCTGAACCCGCACGCCGGTGAAAACGGCCAGTTCGGCGACGAAGAACAGCGGATCATCTCGCCGGCGATCGCGCTGGCGCACGAGCAGGGCATCCAGTGCACCGGTCCCTACAGTGCAGACACCTTGTTCCTGCGAGCCGTCAGGGGCGAGTTTGACGCAGTGGTGGCCATGTACCACGACCAGGGCATGATCCCGATCAAGCTCGTGGACCCCCACGGCGCAGTCAATATCACCCTCGGCATCCCGATCATCCGCACCTCGCCTGCGCACGGCACGGCCTTTGACATCGCCGGACAGAATCTGGCCAACGAGGGCAGCATGAAGGCCGCGATCCGTACGGCCGTGGACATGGCCCGGTGCAGGCGCAGCCAGCAACTGAAGGTCACGCACTGACCCGCCGTGGAGCCTCCCCTCATCGTCTGCTTGTGCTGACTATGCAAACCAAAAACGACATCGAACAACAGTTGACCCAGGCAGGCACGGCGCCCAAGAAGCGCTTCGGCCAGCACTTCCTGATCGATCTGAATCTGATGCGGCTACTCGTTGAGGCCGCCCAGATCGGCCCTGACGACGTGGTGCTGGAGGTCGGCTGCGGCACCGGCTCGCTGACGACCGCCCTGGCCGAGCCTGCCGGTTTTGTGATCGGCGTGGAGGTCGATACGACCCTTGCGCCCATTGCCGCCGAGCACGTGGCCCACAAGGCCAACGTGGTCCTGATCGTAGGGGACGTGCTGGAGGGTAAGCACGACGTCCATGCGAGGGTCTGCGACGCCATCCGGCAGGCCAGGCAGGTCTACAAGGGACGCCTGCTTCTGGTGGCGAACCTCCCCTACGGCGTGGCCTCGCCCTTGATCATCAATCTGGTCGTGGGCCCGGTCGTGGCCGATACCCTGGTCGTCACGGTTCAGAAGGAGGTCGCGGACCGAATGCTGGCAGTCCCAGGGACCAAGGACTACGGAATCCTGACCATCTTATTGCAGGCCTTCGGCAGCGTGGAGCTCTTGCGGGTGCTCCGACCCTCGGTGTTCTGGCCGCCGCCTGCAGTGGACTCCGCCATGGTGCGGTTCGTCCGAGATCCGGACAAGGCCCTGCGCATAGCGGACGTGAACCTCCTGGTGCAGGTGGTGGACCTCTTCATGGGCCATCGCCGCAAGATGATCAAGGCCATCGCTAAATCCGCATCCCCCCAGGGGCCACTGGCCCAGATCACGTGTTGGCCAGCCCTGTTCGAGCAGTGTGACATCGACCCGACCGACCGGCCCGGCCAACTGAGCCCCGACACCTACGTGGCCCTGGCCAAGGCCGTGCAGGACGGTCTCCGCCACCTGCCCGGTCAAGAGGGAGAGGCCCCTGCTGCGCCCTGATCCGCCAGGAACGTCACCTTGTCCAGGACCGTCCACAGCACGTGTATCGGATATCGCAGCGGATCAGGCGGGCAGGTCCGGACCTGACTCAGGATCGCGGCCTTGTCGTGGCCGCTGACCAACACCATAATCCGCCGAGCCGCGCACAGGACTCGGGCCGTCAGCGTGATCCGGCACGGCCCCTCGGGCCTGACGACAGTACAGACCCAATCCTCCGCGTCCACCACCGCATACGAATATGGAAAGAGCGAGGCCGTGTGTCCGTCTGTGCCCAGGCCCAAGACCATGAGGTCGAACGACGGCACCTCGGTGCCCTGGATCAGGAATACCTCCCGGAGGGTCTGCTCATACGACCGAACCGCGTCGCAGGGCGTAGGCAGGTCCGTGGGAATACGGTGGACGTTCCGGTCAGGGATCGGGACGCTGGTTAGGAACGTATCGGCGGCCAGCCTGTAGTTGCTGTCCGCGTGGTCCGGCGGCACATACCTTTCATCGGTCCAAAACACGTGGACCTTCTCCCACTGCAGGGATCGGGCCTCGACCGACTGGGCCAGAAGCTCGAAGAGCCGCCTGGGCGTACGGCCACCCGGGACGGCAACACGGAAGACCCCTCTGGCGTCGATGGCCGTGCGCGCCACATCGAGCAAGACCTGCAGGGCTCTGCGGGCCAGGGCCTCAGGGTCACGCGCCACTGTCGCTTGGAATCTCAATCCGTCCATTCCAGGTCCAACGGCTATGAGTGACGGTCCCCGGTCCGCGATTATGCGACTGCCGTTTCGGCCTGCGCCGGCTGGGCCTCCACGCCCTTGAATCCCAGGCGAGTGCACAGCCGATACAGCATCACGTACAGCGACGGGACCACGACCAGGGTCAGGATCGTGGCAAAGCTGAGGCCGAAGATCACCACGACCGCCATGTTGTTCCACCACTGGGTCGATTCGCTCTTGGTGGCCCAGGTGAAGGTGTGGAAGTCATAGGATACCCCAACGGCCATGGGGAGCAGGCCGATCACGGTGGTCCCGGCGGTCAGCAGCACGGGCCGCAAGCGCGTGACACCGGCCTCGGCTGCGGCCGAGACCAGGTCCATGCCGCGCTCCTGCAACTTGCGGGTGTAGTCCAGCAGCACGATGGCGTTGTTCACCACCACGCCGGCCAGGCTGATGACGCCAATCCCCGTCATGATGATGCCGAACGGGAATCCGCAGATGAGCAGCCCCATCAGGGCGCCGATGAGCGAGAGGATCACCGTGGTCATGATGACGAAGGTCACCATCAGGGAGTTGAATTGGATCACGATCACCAGGGTGACCAGCAGCAAGGCGATGAGAAAGGCATTGCCCAGGAAGGCACGGGATTCGTCCTCTTGCTCCTTCTCTCCGGCGTACTTGATCTCATAGCCGCTCGTCAGATGGAGCTGGGCCAGGCGCTTCTGCACGTCTGCCAGCACCTCCGAGCTCAGGCGGCCCTCGGCATCGGCGGTGAGGGTCACGACCCGCTTCTGACTGACCCGGTTGATCGTTCCGAATCCACCGCGGTACTCGAACCGGCCGAGCGAGCTGAGCGGCACGGATTGGCCCAGGGCGTTGGGCATCTGGAGCCGAAGCAGGTCGTCCATGGTGCCCCGGTTCTCCACGGGCAGGCGGACGGTGATGTCGTATTCGTCGTTGAACTGGCGGTACGTCCCGACCTTCCATCCGAAGACGGCCATCTTGAGGTAGTTGCCCACGCCCGCCGTGCTGACCCCCAGCAGCATGGCGTTGTGGCGGTTCACTGTGAAGGCCAGCTCGGGGCGTGTGGCCTCCAGGTCGCTGCGGAGGTTGACCAGATTGGGCACGTCGGCGATGGTCTGGCGGGCCTGCTCGCTGAGACGCTCCAGCTCCCTGAAGTCCTTCCCGATGATCCGTACCGTGACCGGCGCGCCCGTGGGCGGGCCGTCCTTCTCCCGTTCGACCTTGATCTCCGCGCCGGGGATGTCGGAGACGGCCTTGCGGACCTCGGCGATGATCTCCATGGAGGGCCGCTTGCGGTCGGCGAACTCCTCGAAGACCAGGGTGATATTGGCCAGGTGCGGGCCGCCGGTACTGGCCATCATGTCCATGCCCCCGCCCGAGGAGCCCACGTTGGTGACCACGTGCTTGAGCCAGGGCTTGTACGGCTCGATCCGCTGCTCGATCTGCCGTACGATTCGGTCGGTCTCACGGATGTTGGTCCCCTGCGGCGCCCGGACGTCGATCATGGCCCGCTCAGGGTCCCCCTGGGGAAAGAACTCCGTGCCCTTGCCGATCTTGGCGTAGAGGATCGTCAGACCCACGAGGAGGAACACGGACAGAAGCAGGGCCATGCCCGGGTTGTCCAGACCGAGCTGCTGAAACCGGCGGTAGCCCCTCAGGAACCAGTGCTCCTGCTGGCGGGGCTTGGGCTGACCCGCCCACACAGAACAGATCGTCGGATTGAAGACCAAGGCCACAAAGAGGGAGGCCATCAGGCCGATGGACAGGGTGATGGGCAGGTATTTCATGAAGTCACCCATGATCCCGGGCCAGAACATCAAAGGCAGGAACGCGACCACCGTGGTCAGCGTGGAGGTGGTGACGGGCCAGGCGACCTCGCGGGCGCCCAGGATGCTCGCCTCCACGCGGCCGTACCCAAGCTGTGTATGCCGGTAGATGTTCTCCACGATCACGATGGCGTTGTCCACGAGCATGCCCAGGACCAGGACCAGGCTGAACAGGACGATCATGTTCATGGTGTAGCCCAGCCACTGAATCATGAAGAAGGTGATGAGCATACTCAGCGGGATGATCAGGGCCACGATCGTGCTCGGACGCCAGCCCATGGACAGCAACAGGATGCCCACCACCAGGATCAGGGCCGCCACGATGTTGTTCTCCAGGTCGGCCACGCTGTTGCGGATGTACTTGGACATGTCGAAGGTGATGTCGAACTTCACGGCCCCGGGGACCTGTTCTCGGGCCCCGTCGAGCAGGGCCTTGATGATGTCGGAGACCAGGACCACGTTCGCTCCCGCCCTCTTCTGGATGCTCAGGGTGACGTTCTCCACCCCGTTGAGCCGGGAATAGCTGGACCTGTCCTTGAAGGCGTCACGGACCTTGGCCACGTCCGTCAGATAGATGGGCCGCCCCTCACGCACCGTCAGGAGCAGATGGTCCACCTCTTCCGGTGTGACGAACTCCGCAGGGACGCGGACGTTGAACTTGGTGCCCTCGGTCTCCAGGCCGCCCGCCGAGATGTTCACGTTCTCCGAGGGGATCAGGGCCAGGATCTCCGGGATCGTGAGGCTGTACGAGGCCAGCCGGTCCGGGTCGAACTCCAGCCGGATCTCCCGCTCCAACGCCCCCAGGACGTCCACCTTGAGCACCCCCGGCACGGCCTCCAGCGCGTCCTGCAGGTCATCGGCAATGACCTTGAGCTGCACGGGCGACACGTCCCCGGAGATGCTGACCTGCATGATGGGAAACTCGGCAAGACTGATCTCCTTGACCACCGGCTCCTTGGCGTCCTGAGGCAGGTCCCCCTTGGCCATGTCCACGCGGTCGCGGACCCGCTGCAGGGCCACGTCCGTGGGCACGTCCGGCGTGAACTCCACATCGATCATGGAGAAGCCCTCGGCGCTGCTGGAGCGGACCTCCTTGACCCCGCGGACGCCGTTGAGCTCCTTCTCGATCTTCAGGGTGACCGAGGTCTCCATGTCCTCGGGCGAGACCCCCTCATAGGTCGTGCTGACGAGGATGTGCGGGATCGGGATGTCCGGGAAGGCCTCACGGGGCAGCCGCACGTAGCTGTATACGCCCAGGATGACGATGATCAGGCCCAGGACGGCGACCGTGGTCCGGTTTCGAACTGAGACATCGGTGAGGATCATGGCGTCACCTTGTCTGCGGATACGATCTGCACCTTCTGCCCTGGCGCGACAAAACGATGGCCTGCGACGATCAACTGGTCGCCTGCGTGGAGGCCCTTTGTCACCTGGACCCGATCACCCTTGAGGATTCCGAGCTCGACCTGGCGGCGCTGGGCCAAGGTGTTGGGGTCGACCACGTACGCGGCCTTGCCCTCTTCCATAGGGATCACGGCCAGCAGCGGGATCATCACGACGTCCTTCAAGACCTGACGCGTCAGGCGAGCCCGTACGATCTGACCGCTCCGCAGCAGACCCTCGCGGTTCGGCAGGCTGATCTCCATGCGTGTGGACCGAGTCTGGGGATGGGCCACCTCGCTGATGAAGGTGATCGTCCCTTCCAGGGGCTGGGTCTGCCCCTTCGTGTCCAGGATGGCCAAGGCCTTCTGGCCGACCGCAAAGAAGGGTATATCCCGTTCGGGCACGTCGACCACCACCTTGACTGTGTCCGTGTCCACGACCTCGGCGACGGGCGTGCCGGGCTGGACGTACTCGCCCTCTTCCACGAGCCGGCTGTTCAACGCTCCGGACGTTGGGGAAAGGATACGGGCACGGTCCAATGTCGCCCGGATCTCCGCCAACTGGGCCTTGCTGATGGCCATGCGCGTGGTCGCGTCATCCAGGTCCTTCCGGGAGGTCGCGTCCTTCTTGACGAGGTCCGCCATGCGGTCGAACTCGATCTGGTCGCGTTGGGCCTGGGCCTGGGCCACGTCGAACCTGGGACGCACCAGGTCCTCGTCGAGCTGGATGAGCAGGTCCCCGGTGCGGACCCTGCTGCCCTTGCTCGGCACGATCTTGACGACTCGGCCCGCAACCTCCGCAGAGACCCTCACGACGCGGTTGGGCTCGACCACGGCCGGCAGGTCAAAGGTGTCCGGAAAGCTCGGCTCTGCGACCACCTCACGGACAACCACATTCACGGGCGGGGCATCCTGAGGCTTGGTCTGCTGCTTGTTGGCCGGCATCGCCCCGACCACTGCAATCCCTGCCACTGCCGCCAGGCCGATGAGCACCTTGGCGCCATAGCGGCGAATCCATCCTGGGCGCGTCTCAATTCCAGCTTTTGGATCACTCATAGGCTGAACAACCCCTCTTGTGTCTTGCTTCTGTCGTGTAGATCCCTCGGCCATGCTCGGGATGACCGCTACTGTTCTCAACAGATCCCTCGACTATGCTCGGGATGACCGCTGCGCGGTCACTTTCTCTTGCCTCTTGCTTCTACCTGCTTCCTCTCAATCCCCCAATCCCCGCCCAGGGCGAGGTGGAGCTCGATCCGCGTCAGCCACAACTGGCCCTGGGCCAGGGCCAACTCGTTTTCCGTCAGTCGCAATGCACGTTGTGTCTCCAGGAGCACCAGGATGGGCTCAGCCCCCTGCCTGTAGCGATCGTCAGCCATACGCTCGGACTCCTTAGCCAACTGCAGGCGACGCTCGATCTGCTCGATCTGGCGCAACAGCATCTGGTGCTTGACCAGGGAATCCTCGACCTCCCGAAGGGCCGTGAGGACCGTACCGGCATACCTCTGAGCGGCCTCTTCAGTCGCGGCCTTGGCAGCCCTGACGGCCGCCCTGAGCTGTCCGCCCTTGAAGATCGGGGCGGCCAGACCCATCACCGCAGAGTAGGTGCTGAAGTCGGTATTCACCACGTCCTTCATCTGGTCGGACATGAACCCGGCCGATCCGGTCAGTGAGAGATCCGGGTACATCTGGGCGATGCTGACGCCCACTCGCTCGGTCGCAGCGGCCAGGCGGAGCTCCGAGGCCTGCACGTCCGGCCTGCGATCCAACAAGGCAGCAGGCAGACCCGCTGGGACCGGCGTCAGCGGAGGCATATCCGGCAGGCCCTCTGGCGCTGCCTCGCCCCGTCCAGGGCGCTGACCACAGAGCACATCCAGGGCATTGCGGGCAAGGGCCAGGGTCTGTTCTATCGCGATCCTCTGGGCCTTGGCACCCTCCAGGTTCTGCTTGATCATCTTCACGTCCAACGGGCCAACCAGTCCCCCTTCGTAGCGCTGCTGGGTCACCTCCAGGGAACGCTCCCAACTGGCCAGGGTCGCGTCGGCGATCCGCAGGAGCCGCTGTTGCACGGCGACCTGGACCCGCGTCTGGACCACCTGGGCCACGATGGCGTGGGCCAGGGTCCGGGCATCCGCCTCAGTGGCCAGCAGATCCCTCGCCGCGGCCCGTTCGGACCGCCTCAAGCGACCAAAGAGATCCACAATATAGCTGATACTGATCTGCTGCGAGTAGGTCGTGGACAGAGACGTCATCCGCCCGCCAAAGTCCCCCATGGGAGTAGAAATGTCCGGAAGCACGAAGGACATCTGGTTGCGGGACCGACCGGCATCATAGGAGACGTCCGGCAGCCTCATGCCGTGGGCCTGGGCCAGCAAGGCCACGGACCGCTCCACGCCCGCGACGGCGGCCTTCAGGTCGGTGTTGTTCTGGAGGGCCTTGTCGACCAGGTCGTTGGTGACCGGATCATTGAACGACTGCCACCACCTGGACGACCCGTTCGGCTCGTTGGCCTCGGACCAGCCGGCGGGCAGCCACTGATAATGCTCGTTCGGCTCCGCCGCAGTCTTGGGCCGCTTGTAGTCCGGACCCAGGTTGCAGCCGGTTACCGCCAGCATCAGACCCGCGATCATGACCCATTGACCCAGTCGTCGTTGGCTGCTGATCGCTCGCTGCTCGTGGATGATTGGACCCATGTCCCTAACCCACAACTCCCAACTCAAGACTCAGAACTGCCGGCCAGTCCGCGAATGGCGGCCACGTTGAACTGCACGATGTGATCGATGAGCTTGTCCACGTCCAGGCCGTCGATCCAATCGAGGTAGTACTGCATGAACAAAAGCGGATGGAACACGGTCGCCTCAGACGAGAATACCACGAGCTTGGCCCGGTATCCGTCCAATCCGGGCACCAGCCTCTGGATCGCCTCGCTGAAGTGCCTGACAAAGACCTCCTTGAGGTCCCGCATGACCAGGTCAGGGTCGATGTGCCGGTTCAGCACCTCCCTGGTCATCAATTGCATCACCGCCCCCCGCGGCTCATTGCGATGGACCGCCCTCAGGGGTGGGCTGACCAGCTCCCGCAGCAGGTCCTCCAGGCAGGGCGATGGCCCGGACATGACCCTGGCGATGGTCTCAACATGGCCGTCGATCATCTTCTTCATCTGGCGTCGGAACATCTGCTGGTAGAGCCGTTCCTTGCTGCCAAAGTGGTAGTTGACCGCAGCCACGTTGCACCCTGCCAGCACGGTCAGGTCCCGCACGCTGGTGGCCTCGAAGCCATTCTGGCAGAACAGCTCCTCAGCCGCATCCAACAGGCGATCCTGCGTGTCGTCCCTGGGCTCGTGGCCTTGTGCCCTCAATTGTCCTTCAGACCGGTCCATTGCACGTTATTCAAACAGCTATTTCAAACGGCCATTTGAAATGAGAGTGTAATACAAACGCCTGGGACAGTCAATTGGCTTCAGCAGACCCTTGCCTTCTGGCAGTACCACCAGTATTGATATGAGCCTTGGGCCGGTCGGTTGACAGCCCGCAGGCCTGTGGCATAGGATACGTTTCTAACCCAATTGTAGGGTGAGTCTCGACGGACACTGGGTCCTCGCCTTGGAGGATGACCCAGGCCGCGGGTTGATCGTCCCATGAAGCCGACTATCCTTCGTCGTCTCAGTTCGATCCTCAGCGTCTCGCTGATCATCGTGGCCATGGTCATCATCCACGACCGGCTCAGGCACGTCCGCTATCATGACATCGTGCGAGACCTCAAGCAGATCCGGTCTGCGGCCCTGTTCCTGGCCGGCGGTCTGACGATCCTCAACTACCTGGTCCTGACCCTCTATGACTACCTGGCCCTGCGATACATCCGCCATCGGCTGGCCTATCCCAAACTGGCCCTGGCCTCTTTTATCAGCTACGTCTTCAGCAACAATGCCACGGTCCTGGGCGGCAGCGCTGCCCGGTATCGCATCTATTCGGCCTTTGGCGTGCCGGCCAACGACGTGGCCAAGCTCGTTCTCTTCTGTAGCCTGACCTTCTGGTTGGGCCTGTTCGCCGTTGCCGGTGTGGTCTTTCTTGTTGGCCCTCAGCAGATCCCATCGGCCCTGCATGTACCCCTGGGCTCGGTCTGGCCCATAGGCGTCGTCTTCTTGTCCATCGTAGCGGCCTACCTGATCGCCGTGGCCTGGCGGCGACGTCCCATCACGATCCGAGACTGGGAGTTCTCGATCCCGTCGGTAGGCCTCTCGTTGGGTCAGATCGTGATCTCCTCGGTGGACTGGCTGCTGGCCGCCGGGGTCCTCTATGCGGTGCTGCCAGAGGGGATACACCTGACGGTCTCCCGATTCCTGGCCACCTTCATGCTCGCTCAGGCTGCCGGGCTCTTGAGCTACGTGCCCGGGGGCCTCGGTGTGTTCGAGACGGTGATCTTGATCCTGCTCAATGGAACGGCCGAGCCCTCTGCCCTGGTCGGGTCGATGCTGGCGTATCGACTGATCTACTACATCGGACCGCTGATCGTGGCGTCGATCCTGCTGGCTGCGCACGAGGCCTGGCCCAAGATCGAACGGCTCCGCCAGTGGGCCGCGGCCTTTGGCCAATGGAGTGCGGCCGTCACGCCGCACGTGCTGGCCTTCGGCACGATGGTGGCCGGGGCCATTCTATTGTTGTCAGGGACCATGCCTGCCACCCAGGACCGCTTGGTATGGCTGCGGACCGTTCTCCCCTTGCCGGCGATCGAGCTGTCGCACTTGCTGGGCAGCGTCAGTGGAGCGGGCCTGCTCATCCTGGCACGCGGGCTTCAGCGGAGGCTCGATGCCGCCTACCCCCTGACCATAGGGCTGTTGGGGGCCGGGATCGTCTTCTCCCTGCTGAAGGGTCTCGACTATGAAGAGGCCATCCTGCTTGCGATCATGCTGGTGGCCTTGATTCCCTGCAAGCGGCACTTCCATCGCAAGGCCTCGCTGCTGTCGCAACCCCTATCTGCCTCCTGGGTGGTGCTGGTGGGGACCATCTGGGTCTGCGTGGTCTGGCTGGGTGTGTTTTCGTACAAGCACGTCGAATACAGCCGTCAGTTGTGGTGGCAGTTCGCATTGGACGCCGATGCCCCGCGGTTCCTCCGCGCGACCACCGGGGCTGCCGCCGCGATGACGCTCTACGGCCTGGCCCGATTGCTGGTCCCCGCGAAACCGAGACTGGTCCTGCAATCG
>Ga0209777_10001292_pt1 | contig 36980 bp, 36 predicted proteins | sample FrelakmetHBP12HB_FD_187147 | JGI IMG/M metagenome (GOLD analysis project Ga0209777, IMG submission 187147) | Freshwater lake sediment microbial communities from the University of Notre Dame, USA, for methane emissions studies -HBP12 HB (SPAdes)... | ecosystem: Environmental > Aquatic >...
TAATTTCCATGACCGTCCATTTAGTTCCATGGGACTCCGGAAAAAACCTGTTGGAGGAGGCAAACCGCCTCTATAACGAAGCCAAAACCTTCGACTGCATACAGAAAGGCGACCTCGTAGCCGTTAAACTGCACGTCGGCGAACTGGGCAACCCCTACTATGTCCAGCCAGTTTTCGTCCACGACATAATCCGCAGGGTTAAGGAGGCAGGCGGCAAACCGTTCCTCACAGACTCCAACACCGCTTACCTGGCACAACGAAACAACGCCTGCGACCACATGAGAACCGCGTTGATGAACGGCTTCAACATGGCGCCCTTCATCGTTGCAGACGGCTTAAAAGGCGAAAACTTCCAACTTACAAAAACCAAGGGCATCCTTAAAGAAATCGAAGTTTCAGGCTCAATCGCGCAGGCAGACGCTATGATCGTCGTTTCACACTGTAAGGGCCATGAACTCAGCGGGTTCGGCGGCGCCATAAAAAACTTGGGCATGGGCTGCACACCCAAAACGGGAAAGTTCCGTCAGCACCGAACAGTAGACATAGAAATCGACGCATCCAAATGCGTGGGCTGCGGCAAATGCAAAGAAGTCTGCGCACTGCATCTCCCGGACATCATCGAGGGAAAAGCGCACAATACCTCGCCGCTGTGCATGCGCTGCCCAATGTGCATAGACGCCTGCCCCATGGAAGCCATACACTTCATCGATAAACAGAACCTGTGCAAAGCACTGGCTTCAGCCGCTTACGGCGTGCTTTCAACCTTCAAACCCAAAAAAGTCTCCTACGTAAGTTTCGCTAAGGACATAGCGCAAGGCTGCGATTGTTTGCCCAACCCAGGCGAAATCATCATGAAAGACGTGGGTATTTTCGCTTCTGACTCGCCAGTTTCCATCGATGCCGCTTTCCTGCAGTCAGTTGATTTCAAATTGTTCAACGATGCCTCTGAAGTGGATTGTATGTTACAGGTAAAAGAGGCAAAAGCGTTGGGCATCGAAGGCGACGTTAAGCCTGAGATAAACATCCTGAGTTAATTTTTCCCAACGTTTTGGGTTTGTACTCGTTTTTTTCTTCTCCGCACCACCAAATAACCCACAATCAACATAGCCAAAGCAGCTATGACTGCGATAAGTATGTAATGGGAAATGCCTGCGACTTCTGTCCAGTGACTTCCCAAGTAATAGCCTACATAAATTAGAAGGCTGTTCCACAAAATACATCCAGCAGTGGTAAAACCCAAAAACTTTGCCAGCGGCATCTTTGCAGCTCCTGCAGGGAACGAGATTAAAGTCCTAATTCCAGGGATTAAACGTGCAAGAAAAATCGCGAGAGAGCCATATTTGTCGAACCATTTGCTGGCAAAAGTCAATTGATCCACAGACAACAATACTCTTCCCAGCACCTTACGCTTCGTTAGCGCTTCAATACCTTTCAAGCCTATGTAATAATCTATCAGTGAACCTGCTATGGCGGCGACGGTTGCAACCGTAACCGTTACAAAAAAGTTTAGTTGACCTGTGGAAACCAAGAAGCCCGAGAAGGGAAGGATTACTTCGCTGGGCACGGGCAGTGAACTGGATTCCAGAACCATTAAACCGAAAATTCCAGGGTACCCCCAAGATAACACCGTGGACTTTACGTTGCCTGTGAATGACATAAAGGCGCTAACCAACGGTCCACTTGTGAGAGGGGCACTGTCTATGAACACGTCTTCTAAAAACTCGAACGAGACATAAACTACAAGAACGATGATTATTGTTGCAGCGATTATTTGTGGCGCTTTCCGTCTAAGAAACGGGAACCTTGAAGTAAGCTTTGCCAATAGTCATCGGTTTAAATTATTGCGGAACTTGAATTTATCTTAGCTTATGGACAGCCGAATTTTCTAATAGTTTTTATACAGGTCAACATTAACCTCTTTCAGTGTTAACAGGAGAGTGGTTTGATGGAAATTATCGAAGGCATACACCGCATAGATGAAGCCAGCAGCAACATGGCACACAGCAACGTTTACCTCGTAATTAACGGAAAAGACCTGGTGGTTGTTGACACTGGAATGAGTGGAAACGCCAAAAAAATCGTTAAGTACATCGAAAAAATTGGGCACCAGCCAACCGAAGTTTCAACGATTGTTTTAACACATTACCACATGGACCATGCGGGCAGCGCTAAAGATCTTAAAGACTTAACCAAGGCAAAAATAGCCGTCCAAGCTGAAGACGCTGATATTGTTGCAGGAAAAAAATCTCCGCCCAAGGCAAAAAGCGTGCTAATGAGGGCAGTTTCATCTCTCAACAAGCCAAAACCAGTCGACGTCGATACTATTCTAAACGATGGGGATAAGATCGGAAGCCTGACTGTCGTAGCTACTCCTGGTCATTCACCTGGAAGCATTGCCCTGCTTGACGAACAGAGAAAAGTATTGTTCGCAGGTGATACCTTAAGGTCCGACGGCACCAAAGTTACTGGTGCACCAGCTCAGTTCACTTGGGACACAGAAAAGGAGAACCAGTCAATCCAAAAAATATCAATGCTGAACTTCGACGTTATGCTACCCGGCCACGGTGAAATCCTCAAGACCAACGCTTCAAACGCCGTCAAAGAATACTATGCGTCCATTCAGAAAGTCTAAAGCCGTTTAACCCGAAAAAAGGAACAAAAAAATCTTCAAACAGGTTATTTGTCCGCCTTAATCTACCCGAAATGTTAAATTTTTGGTGCCATCTGCTAATCGGTTAACTTTTTAATTGGGCTGATTGAGTCCACTCCTATGTTATCGACCAAGAAAACAGAAGAGTGAACCCATGATATCAGTTCAAACCCAAATAGAAATAACTGGCGATTTAAACCTTGCCAGCATATCCCAAAAAATAAACGAAGTAAACATCCCCAAAGAAATCTTAACTTCTGTCCTGGTTAAGTTGCAGAATGAGATTGTCCTTGATCTCTGCGGACCAAAGTATCTCAGAGGAGAAGATAGGCAGTTCAAAAGAGCAGGAACAACCGATAGAACATTTAGAACACGCCATGGCAAGGTTAGCTTGAGGCTTACTAAAGTGTACTCAAAAGAATCCGGCGGCATTATGAGACCTTTGCTGCTGTACGTTGGAGTAGAACCTAGAAAAAGAATTGTTGAGGATTTGGTTTTAGAGTGTGCAGAGGCAGCAACTTACATGACATATAGGGATTCTAAGACGGTTATTGAGAATCTAACTTGGGCAGAGGTTTCACGGTGTAGGATTCATGAATGTGTGCAGAAGGTTGGTGCTTTTATGAATGGGGAACGTCTCAAGACACCTGCTAAAGACCATGTGTTGATTGAGGGCGACGGCACGAAATGTCATGGTTTGTATGGAAAGAAGAATGAAGTCAACGTTATTTTAGGAAAGGACCAGAAGTCGGGTGAGAAGTGTCTTTTGGGGCTTGGGGTGAATGAGGAATGGAAGAAGACTGCTGAGCAGTTTAAGGGCAAAGCTGACTTGGCAGTGTCTGATAATGAGCCTTCGCTTAGGATTGCTCTTTTAAAGAAAGCTGATACTTATCAGGCTTGTGTTCGTCACTGTGTTGGTGATGTACGTTTTTATTTGTGGAGTGCTGGTTTGCCTAAAGAGCAGAGAAAGGAGATTACGAATAAGCTTGTGGCTATTTTGGAGATGCTTCGTAACTCAGTTAGGAAGCATTTTGTAGACAAGGATTTTGAGAGGTTGAAGTGGAGAATTGACTGGGCGCTTTCGGAGTTGAATGTGCTTAGTATGGGGCTGGTAGAGGATGGCTTGGATATGGTTGGCAGATTTATTAGAAATTCAGCTAATTATATGGTTAAGTTTGCGAAGCTTGCTGTGAAAGAGGTTTTGGTTCCTATTACGAATAATTTGGTTGAGCGTTTGATGGGGGAGATTGCTAAGCGTATTAAGAATAAGTGGATGTATTGGAGTACTGGAGGTCTTTTGAACTTGCTTAATATTTTGTTGGCAAGGTACTGTAACAGGCGTGTTTACGGTGAAATGAAAGAAAGATACTTAAGTCGTAACAAGACAATCATTAAAATAGCGGTAACATAGGAAAAAGCTAGCCGATTAGAAGACACAACCAAATTTTTTAGGGTTCTCATGTGCTGGAAGGGACAAGTATGACGTGGATAGATACTCTTGCTCTAAGAAAAGACGAAAAAGTTGTTGATTCATGGCAGGGCATCCGGGAGGTTGTAGGCGGAACCTTCGAAGTCACACTTGAAGAAGAAAAAAACAAGAAAGAACAAAAAAGAGCAATTATTTTGATTTTTCCTGTCTTCGGGTATTTTGGACAAGACTTATAGGTGGGCAGTGTTTCCTTCTCTTGGTTTTTGAAATGACTACATACATATTTGTTAGAGAAGAAGAAGAAGACTGCGAAGACTGCGATTGTGAAGACTGCGAGGACGAAGAGTAAAGCTTCTTCCAACTACTTTTTTTCGAGCATTTTTTTGTATCAAGTATCCGTTTTTGGCTAGTTTATTGTGAGTGCACAAACTTGTCTTTTTCAATGGTTATCTTGCAGATTATCCGCTCATCCTTTGTTAGTATTTGCTGTAATAATTATGTTGCCTATTGATTTTTGGTATTTTGTTTAAGCACTGTTTTTCTTCTTTGAATTGTCAGCTTGGGTCTGCCTCGAACTATTGGCGTTGGCTTGCTTCTGTCTCGAACTATTGGCAGTATTTGCTTTTCTTGCTATACTGCTCCTGTTTGGGGAGGTTGTATTTCCTTCTTGTCTGTGTTGTTTACGCAAAACATTCACCTAAATTATATAGTACTTTGTTCTTAATTTGTCTTACATTGAGTGCTCGAAGTGTGTAATTTTGAGTTTTGCTTCATTTAAATAACTACCAAGGCTTTAGAGCATTTCTCGTTTGCGTCAGTTATTTTAAACAACAAGGGGTAACCTGAAAGGTTATTCTTAATTAAATTCTAATCCCAAAACAAAATCTAAGGTTCGCTAATAATACTTATGAAAAAGAAAAAGAGCGGTCACGTTTCACTATGTGATAGTGTTTATTTGCTTAGGCCAAGTTGTTGCATGAAGCCGACTACATCGTAGAAAAGTCTTTCTTCAACGATTTCGCCTTCTTTCCACGTTGCAACGGTGCAGAATTCAAGTTTAGCTGTCTTGTCCGTTGGTGGAATCATTTTGCCATCTGGTCCTTTCATCGGTCCCTTCATGGTTACTGTCCAATCTGCAACTGTGCATGTGTAGTTTTCTGAACCGAACATTATTTTGTATGGATTGTTGACAAGTTTGTTGTCGAAAGTTTTGAAGAATTCGGTGGCTTCAACATCATGATTATGTCGTCCCACAGTTGGTAGTGGTTGGGCCGGCCAGTATACTTTAACATCTTCGCGGTGCCGTTTTTTAAAGACCTCCCAAAGTGGACTGTTTGGTCCCGCATTCCAAGCATCGTCTAAAGTTTTCATCAATTCAAGATTTTCTTTAACGCCCATAGAATTTCACCTAGTTAAGGTTGTTTCTGCAGGTAATAAACTGTATAGTGTTTTAACGCGCTTTGTGAGGTCGAAAATCTAATAGAATTTCGTGAAAAACAAGCTAAATTTGTCTTGAGCGCGCGCTAACTTTGCTGTTATCTGTTCTCAATGTTGATGGAGTCTAAAGAACCTGTTCGGAATTTAAAGAAAAGGTACAATTTAAGTGGGTACACCAAGCTGATGGTCGGTTGATAGAACGTTTTAAATTGCTGGCTATTAGCTTAGGACTTAACGCATAATTATAGGGAATCCCCAACATAATTCTTATTTAGGGACAGTCTTATATTTTTTGGAAAACGAGGTCTTGGAATATGGAACTTGAAGCATGTATTAAGTGTAGACGAAGCGTTAGGGCGTATACCAGATGAACTCGTTTCAAAAGAACAAATCGAAGCTATAATTGAAGCTGGCACATGGGCACCTACCGGTATGAATAGGCAACCATGGAAGTTCATAGTTATCCAAAACAAGCAATCCATGAAAGGTTATTTCAGATCAAACTAAAGCCTTAATCAAACAAATGAGGCCAGAATTTGCAACTCGATTTTCAACGGAACAAGATATAATTTGTTACGATGCACCAGTACTCGTGCTAATATGCTCAGAAAAAGACAAGCAATGGGAAAACCTCAACCTGCTTGATTGCGCACTTGCCGCACAGAACATGTTTCTGAAAGCCTACGAACTTGGTCTTGGAACATGCTACATGGGATTTGTTAGCTACTTAAACAGTAACCCAGAAACCCTCAAGAAAGTTGGTGTTCCATATAACTATCAGTTAATGGTCCCCCTAATTCTTGGAAACCCAAAAACTAAGCAAGGGAAAGGCAAAAGAAACAAACCAAAAATCTTGACTTTTTAAATCTTTGTACCTGCCAAAGATTCGCACTAAAACCAATAATTATTCATCATTTTTTCAGTATAATTTTAAATTATGTTGAGAAAATATCGGATAATTATTGGTTTGGCGCTAGTGGGACATGGACGTGTTCAGTTTCACAGCGCCGCGAATGAGGGTCTTGAAGGCGTCCCCGTCAATCATCTCATCTTTATGTAAGTTGATGGCGCGCCTGACGGTCCCGTCCTGGTTAAACAGGTGAGAGGGGTCCTCTAGTGAAGCACCCTTGAAGAAAGTGAGCTTGACCACACTCTTGTAGGTCTCACCTGTGCAGATGCCGCCGCCGTGGGACCAGACTGGAGTCCCAGGATTCGTTGGTTTTACCCACTTCCACTCTTCAACTACTTGCGGGTCCGCCTCCTTGATGAGCAGACGCACTTTAGCTAACGTTTCTCCCCGCCAGTCGCCCAGTTCCTTGATTCTCGCGTCGATAAGCTGTGAAGGAGATCCATCCTTCTTCTCGACGTTCTTCCCCATGTTGCTCACCTGTCACTCAGCCTCTTCCCTATTCAGGGAAAGCGCGCGCTAATTAAGAATTATGTTGGTAATTCCCTTGATAATTATGCGGTTTTTTGTTACAGCTTTACAATTACATGGATGAAGTTTAGTAAAATTGATCCGCACATTCAAGCTAAATACCAAACAAGCAAAAGACTCCTAAACCTTGAAGAAGAAGCTACCCCTTACTGTGAAGTCTAACAATTTAGCTCTGATTACCAAACAAATCATAACCAGAAGTCTAATCCATTGGCATAATCTTCCGAACTAAAAAAATTTTGTGTTTGGGGTTGTTTATGTCGGAATTCTAACGGAAATTCTTTACGAAGTAGGAGCTGGTATAGCAGCCGCAGTAACATCGTAGTTGTGTTTCTTTTGATAACGAAGACAAGAAAACCACAAGCCTAACAGAAAGGTCGGATCCAAGCCGACCTTCCTGCTCTTTTTCTGGAGCACAAACTAGACTAATGGTAACCCTGCTATGTTCCAGTATCTGGACATCTTGTTCGTGTGCTTAGTAATAAATAAGCCCGCAGCCATATAGGCTATCAAGCAAAAAAGCAAACGAGGAAACTAAAATGCAAAAAATCAAACTAATCGTTATCTTCATCTTCACAGCGCTTGTAATATGCAGCGCATTCTCTGTTGTGGCTGCTCAAGAAGAAACCGCCACTTCGACACCAGACAGCGTACCCTCAGCTACACCAATTAATTCACCCGACCAGGTAACGAACAGCACAACAGACAACAACTCAAACCTTAACGACGGCAACAGCGTACTCTATGCAATACAGGGCGATAACAGCACAGACGCCAACACAACCAACCCAATCATGCCAGGCGCAGAACGGGCCACAGGCACCCCAGATAACATCTGGATGACCACAGCAATCGGCGTTGTCTTAGCAGTAGTAGTCGGCAGCGTGATTGGCGTCGTCTACTTCCAAAAGAGCAAAGCCAAAAACTAAACTAAGCCAATTTCAACCCCTTTCTCTTTCTTTTTTCCGGTTTCTTTTTACCGGTTGGTTGTTGCCAGCCTACAATCACATATTCATATTAACAATCCAACTCGAAGATTATTTGTGGCACTAAAATATCGACACATAAAAGAAGACTTGGAAGCTAAGAGAATTCCCCTGCACATTCAAGCAGAAGCTGAAATCACTAAAGGAAAAAACCACGATTACGATACCTTCATAAATGCAGAAGCAAGCCAGCTACTCAAAATGTAAATTGCTGACAGGAGACGCGGCAGCAGATACACACCGCCAGAAGAAATCACCGACGAATCACCACTGATCCGAAGCGAGCATAACGCCAACAAAGTTGTAGGTGTAAGTGAAAAAACAATAAGAAAAATCGTCCATACAATCGCCGTCGAAGCCGACGTTTCACAGAAACTACCAAACAGCTGGATGTATAGCGTTAGAACTCACAGTTTACGGAAATGGTTTAGAACACAAATGAGCGCAACAAAAATAGACAGCGAAATCGCCAAGTACTTTATGGGAAAAACAATCGACACTTACGAAGATGTCCAAAGCCTAGGAATAGAAACCCTGCGAAACCTCTACGTTTCAGCAGGATTAGCAATAAGACGGAAAACTCAAGCAAACAGAATAGATCAACTCAAAGAAATCATACGCGCATGGGGACAGAACCCTGAAGAAATCTTAACCAAGGATGCTTTGCTGCGGGGAAACATCACTGAGACCCAAGAAGTATACCAGAATCATCAATTGTCTCTTCTGGCAGACCAGCTTAAGCAGCTGATCAAATCGGAGGTTTCAGTCCAGTGAACGAAAAAACTGGTAGTTTTTCCGCGTTAGTAGTGGCGCCGCCGAAAGGATTCGAACCTTTGACCTACTGATTAACAGTCAGTTGCACTACCGGACTATGCAACGGCGGCAAACCATTGGTGCTTCTGCCATTTTCAGTTCCACAAAAGTATTTAAGCTTAGTCGTTGCTTTTGTATTTTTACCTATTCTATTTGTCTTACTTTATACTTTGCAATCGCAGAGAAGCCCTTGTAGAAATCCTTCATGATACCCGAGTACCATTTGCCGGAAAACGACCAGTCCAGCAGGTTATCAACCCAGCGGAAGTCATGTTCAGCACACTGAATCAGCAGCTGCTTGTGCAGGTTACTTAGTTTTGTGTCGTTGAACCAGTCTTCGCTCTTCAGCTTTCCCAGCGGCACAAAGAACAGGGGCACGATGAGACTGCGCATTTCTTTTAAGTCAGCGACTAAATCCATGGTTTTGATGACGTCTTCTTCGCGTTCATCGGGCAACCCTACAATCAAGGTACAGGCAGGAACCAGCTTGTTATCATGCATTAACCCCATGCCATTAACGACTACGTCATGCCAGTCTTCAGCTTTGAACGGATGCGCTTTCGCAGGCATAATCTTCTCAGCCACTTCAGGCGAACCAGTCTCTATGCCCACTTCTGCACCCCACCACGTCTGCTTCTGCAGTATAGTCTCGGACAACTTCGAAAATAGCTTGGGTGCAGACGCGACTGCGGCGAGTGAGCAGTGGCTCCAGCTTATGCCATCCACCTTTTTCAGCACTGCCTCATGTAGCTCCACGAGTTTATCCTCATGGGGAATTGTGTTGGTTGATCCGTACAACATCACGTCTTCTGAATGAATACAGACACCCTTAACTTTACCCGAATCAACGTTAACGTTTAGTTCCCGCTCAATTTTATCGAGTGGGTACCATCTTAAGGGCCGCGTGGTGACGTTACAGAATTGGCAGCCTCGGCAGCATCCTCTTCCAATCTCGATTAAGCCGTTGATTGAGGGCTGACCGATGTCGGGGATTTGTTCTAAACTGGGGACTTCGCCGATGCCGACTTCGTAATGCGCTGGGATTTCCTGTCCCTCAACTGCCGCTTTGAAGAGTTTCCCCACGACGTTTTCTGCTTCGCCTTCAACGATGCAGTCTATACCTAAGTCTTTGGCAGCGTTCTCCCGATACTGGAATTGCCATGCACCTGGTCCGCCGACTATCACTTTTAACCCATTTTGTTTTGCTTTCTTAATAGCTGGGCTTTTTAGTAAAGCTTGAAAATGCTTTGCTAAGTAGGGTTCTTTTTTGAATATGAACGCGAGTGTTGTTGAGGCTGGACCTAAACCAAACGGGTCCATAGCATGGATGCCGAGGACTTTTGCGTCTTTTAAAGCGGTTTCCATATGGTTTGGGCTTACAGTTTCCGCTTTGAAGCCTTCTTTTAGAAGTTGAGCTTCAATTTTTCTCAAACCGTACGGGGCCATAAATGGTTGTCCGTTGCTTGTTTTCAGCGGCGGAAAAAAAAGGTAGCTGTAGAGCCATTCTGGAATAAAGTTTGGAGGAGCGCATGTACCAAACCCTAAAAATTCATTATTATGGTAGTTGCTCATTAACGTTCTATCAGCGGTTAAAAGCACATCTGCCATTTCCTTTCCCTGCCCATCCTTTAAAACTGCTTTTTGAGTGAAAAAGTAGTCTTCAAATCGGGAAATATAACTTTATCCTAACTCATTTGGTTGATTGTCCATATTTTATTCGGTAACTTTTAGGTATGGTCATGACTGACATCGGTAGTTTTTATGTCAATGTAACCTGAGGTTAATTTTACATTATTTTGAAGCGGTTTTGCGTTTTAATGCAAAAATGTATATCAAGGTATGTGCTAATTTAACTAGAAAATACTTTAGTGAAGGGGATTGCTTTGAAAAGTATGGTTGAGTTTAGATGGCATGGTAGAGGCGGACAAGGCGCTTGGACAGCCAGCGAACTTTTAGCAAGAACATCTCTTGACGAGGGCAAATACATTCAATCTTTTCCAGAGTTTGGACCCGAGCGAATGGGTGCGCCAGTAACTGCCTTTACACGAATCAGCACTGAACCCATAAGGTTACACTGTGCAATCTATGATCCAGACGTTGTGATAGTTTTAGACAACACGCTACTGAAATCTGTCCCAGTTACCGCTGGATTAAACCGCGAAGACAATGTACTAATCATTAATTCAAGTGAGGACCCTACGGTTTTAAGAAAAAACCTCGGCGTGACCAAGGGCAAAGTCTGGACGGTCCCAGCGACCGAGATTGCCCTGCGAATTTTAGGTGCTCCAATCACAAACACCGCGCTTTTGGGTGTTGTCGCTAAGTCCACCGGAATAGTGACTTTAGAGGGTATAGAAAAAACCCTGAAGGGACGTTTCAGACCAGATTTGGCGGAGAAAAACTTTGCAGTTATCCAGGAAGCCTACAGGGAGGCAAAGACTGAATGAGCAGTAAAGAAAAAACTTGGAAAGAAATATCCATCGCCGGCATTCCCCCGAAATCCAGCATCGGATTCATGACTGGCGACTGGAAAACCTACATGCCGGTGCGCGACCTCGAGAAATGCACTATATGCTTAACCTGCGTAATGTTCTGTCCTGAAGGCGCAATAAAATGGCGTCCCGAAATGGGAAAAATCGAGTTCGACTTCAGCTTCTGCAAAGGATGCGGAATTTGCGCCAACGAATGCCCAACGAAAGCAATAACGATGAAGATGCCCGAGGAATAAAAAATGACCCTAAAAACTAAACAAGAAACCACCGCCATGAACGGAGACGAAGCAGTTGCCTTCGCAGTGAAGCAATGTGACGTTGACGTAGTTGCCGCTTATCCGATTACACCTCAAACAATAATCGTTGAAAAATTCAGTGAATACGTCGCAAACGGCGAAGTCCAAACAGAATTCGTCTGTACCGAATCAGAACACAGCGCCATGACGGCTTGCCTCGCAGCGTCAGCGACGGGAGCAAGAACTTTCACCGCCAGCGCCTCAGCAGGTTTAGCGTTGATGCATGAGATGCTTTTTGTAACTTCAGGTTCGAGGACGCCAGTTGTGATGGCTGTTGCCAACCGAGCATTGTCTGCGCCGCTGAACATTCACGGTGACCATTCGGACAGTATGGCTGAACGGGATAGCGGATGGCTTCAGATTTACGTGGAGAACGCTCAGGAAGCATACGACTCCATCATTCAAGCCTTCAAGATAGCTGAAGAAATCGGTGTTTCGTTGCCCATAATCGTGGGTTTAGACGGATTCACAATCAGCCACACTCTTGAAAGAGTAGACGTACTCTCTGAAGACGTAGTCAAGAAGTTTGTTGGAGAACGCCAGTTTCCGATGGTGCTTACTCACGAGGGAAAAACAGTGCCCTTCAAGCTTGACCCCGAAAACCCCATGACCATGGGGCCGAACGCGTTGCAGAACTACTATTTTGAGTTTAAGCGCCAACAGCAAGAAGGCATGAACAACGCATTAAAGAGCATACCAGAAGTCAACAGTGAATACGCTAAAATCAGCGGCAGAAGCTACGGCAACGGACTCATCGACCCTTACAAGCTAGAGGACGCTGAAATCGCAATCGTCTGCATTGGCTCAACGGCTGGAACCCTGAAAGTGATAGTTGACCAGCTGCGGGAAGAAGGCGTGAAAGCTGGAGTTCTGCGTTTGCGCACGTTTAGGCCGCTACCGGTTGAAGAGCTTAGAAATGCATTGAAAAACACTAAGGTCGTTGCAGTCATGGATAAAAGCATGAGTCCAGGCGGGTTAGGCGCCGCAGTCTTCCACGAAGTCAGAAACGCACTCTACGACCTAAATCAGCACCCGATTATGGTGAACTACATTTTCGGGTTAGGCGGCAGAGACAGCAACCCGCGTGACCTGCGAAGAATCTTCGAAGACTTATTAAAAATCGCTAAAACCGGGGTAGTGGAGAAGCAAGTGCATTATTTAGGATTAAGGGAATAAGGAGACAGAAAAATGACAACTCAAGAATGGAAATTCAACGCCAAAGACATCGCGAACAAACCCGACCTTTTCCTTTCAGGCCACCGAGCATGCGCCGGCTGCGGACCAGCAGCGATGTTGCGACTGATTATGAAGGCAACCCGCGGACCCACAATCGTTACGCAGGCGACTGGATGCATGGAAATAGTGGGTTCAATCTACCCGTACTCGTCTTGGGCGCTGCCTTGGCTTCACACCGCTTTCGAGAACGCAGCCGCTAACGCGTCGGGCATCGATGCCGCCTTGAAGGCATTGCGCAGGAAAGGCAAAATCAAGCAGGAACACATCGACATCATCGCCCTTGCGGGCGACGGCGGAACCTGCGACATTGGCTTGCAAGCGTTGTCTGGCGCGGTTGAACGCGGACACGACTTCCTATTCATCCTCTACGACAACGAAGGCTACATGAACACTGGAATACAAAGAAGCAGTTCAACGCCGCTTGGCGCCGCAACCACGACAACTCCCGCGGGTTCAGTTAACCCCGGCAAACTCGAAAAGAAAAAACCCATCACCGAAATCATGCTCGCCCACGAAATGGAATACGTCGCCACCGCCACACCCTACTACTGGAAAGACATGCTTACAAAAGTACGCAAAGGCTTAGAAGTTGAGGGACCAGCGTTCCTGCACGTCTTTGCGCCCTGTCCAAGAGGCTGGAGAAGCGAACCGGCAAAAACCATGGAGTACTCGAAGCTGTCGGTTGAGTCATGTGTGTTTCCAATCTGGGAAGCAGTCAACGGCAAACGAGAGCTCTCGACGCCCAGCAAACTCATCGCATTGGCGCCGCAGAAGAAGAAACCAGTCAAAGCGTACCTTGAAGGACAGGGCAGATTCAGGCACCTTTTCACGCCAAAGAACATGCACATCGTCGATGAAATTCAACGCATAACCGACGAACGCTGGGCAAAGCTTCTAAAGAAATGCGAGCAAGCCTAAATCATCTTTTCTTTTTGTTTTCTATATTTTTTTGCGCAAGTCTCTTCTGCTCTTTTGTTTCTATAGCCCCCTTATAAATAATCGGATTTGAGCCATGTTGAAAAAGGCAACATATTGCTCGCCCATCGAAACGTGCCAATCCCCGACGTAGTAATCGCTTCGTATGTAAAAACTGGAATAGCAGAATACGTTCTCACCGATGACGCGCACTTTAATATTTGTCTGCTAGAACTCTGATTTTCTTCAACGCTACCAACTTATCCATGTCAGAGCCATTACGTCAAGTTTTGAAGATAAAACTTTCCGTTGACTTCAAACGTTCCAAATAGGTCCGCGTATTTACCCAAGTGTTTTAGGGGTCTTCGGTTTCCCGAAGTGAAGTTCTAGGCTTTTCCTATAGTGACTGCCACTGTTTGTGTTTGTCCGCTTCGCACCACGGTGAAGTTTACGGTTTGTCCTGGGAGTGCGTGTTGTTCGAGGTATGATAGTAGGTCGTCGGTGTTGGTTATTCTTGTGTTGTTTATGGCGGTTATGATGTCGCCGCCGATGATTACGGTTGAGCCCAGAATGGATGTTTGGGTGCTGCCTGCTTTGAGGCCGTTGTTTGCTGAAACCTGTTCGACGAGCCAGCCGTAGGTGACGGTCGTGCTCATGGCTTGGGCGATTTGGTAGTTCATGTCTGTTCCCTGTGCGTTTATGGATGGGTGCTGAGTGTACGAGCCTGAGTTGACCAATGAGACTATTTCGCGCTTTATGGTGTCGGAGGGAATTGCGAAGCCTAATCCCTGGGAGTTGGTAATGCCGGCTGTTGTTATGCCGATGACTTCGCCGCCGTAGGTCAGGAGTGGACCGCCGGAGTTGCCGGGGTTGATGGCTGTGCTGGTTTGGATAATGTCGGCGATGGTTTGGCCGTTCTGGTTGGTGCTCGAGTCTTCGGTGATTGTTCTTCCCGTCGCGCTGATTACGCCCGTAGTTAAGGTTCCTGACAGCCCGTAGGGTGAACCTACCGCAACGACTGGTTCGCCGACTTGCAGGGTGTCGGAGCTGGCAAGTGTCAGGGGCGTTAAGCCGCTGGGCAGGGGAGTTATCGAGAGGACGGCAAGGTCAGATTGCGCGTCTGAACCCAGCACTTTTGCGGGGTAAGCGTCGCCGTCTGCGAAGGTTACGGTTTCGTTGACTGCGCCTTCTACTACGTGGTTGTTGGTGACGATGACCAGTTGATTGTTTACCTGTGTTATGAAGCCTGAGCCCTGCTGGAGACTGTAGGCTCTGCCAAAGAAGCTTTGTTCTGGCACAAGGTCTTGTATTACAACTACTGAAGACTTAACTTGCTGGTAGAGGCCGGAGAGGGAAGTATTGTCGTTGAATAGGAATGTTTGTTGTGAACCGTTACCTGCACTTTGAGAAAAGTCGATTTGGGCTTGCAGGTTATTGAGTTTCTGGTTGAAGTCGGAGTAGGTAACTGCGTAGCCGATTAAGCCGCCTGCCACCAATCCAACCAGCAAAAGCGCTAATATCATGACTGCTGAAAAACGCTTTGCCTTCTGAGGAGGCGGAGAAGGAAAAGGAGGATTAAACTGCGGAATTTCCATCATAAAACCTCAAACTACTAGCTTGAAAAGACTTCGTCGCTTGAGTAAATGGATTTCTTGCAGGTGGGGCAGGTTTCGTCGTTCACTTGGATAGCGGCTCCGCAGTGTGGGCATTTGTTGTTCTTCTTTGCCAGATGTAAGCCTTCTTTTTCCTTTATTATCTTTCCGTCTTTGAGCAGGAGCATGCGTTCGGTGTGGTTTGCGGCTTGGCTATCGTGGGTGACCATGATTATGGTGGTGCCTTGGGTAAGGTTTAGGTTTGCGAGGAGCTTTATGATTTCCTGTTTGTTTTGACTGTCGAGGTTTCCTGTGGGTTCGTCAGCGAGGATGAATGCGGGGTTGTTTGCGAGTGCCCGTGCGATGGCGACGCGTTGCTGTTCACCAGCGCTGAGGCGTTGGGGCCTGTGACCTTCTCTTCCTGAAAGGCCAACCAGTGCTAAGAGTTCACTTGCACGTTTCTTTTGTTCACTTTTTGATTTGCCGCGTCCTTCCATGGGTAACTCGACGTTTTCTCGTGCGTTAAGGTAAGGTAGCAGGTTGAAGGTTTGGAACACGAAGCCCATTTTGTCGCGGCGTATCTTGTAGAGTTGGTTCTCAGGCATCTTTCCAACGTCTATACCGTCTAAGAGCACTTGACCACTGGTGGGTTTGTCGATTGCGCCTATTATGTTTAGCAGGGTGGTTTTGCCTGAGCCTGAGGGTCCCATGATTGCCACGAACTCGCCGGCATTCACAGTGAGATTTAAGCCCTTTAGGGCTGGAACTTCACGTTTACCTAGCATGTAGGTTTTGTTTAGGTTTTCAATTTGTAGTACGGGTTTACTCATATTTCATCGCCTCTGCGGGTCTTATTTTTGCTGCTCTCCACGCTGGGTATAGACTTCCTAATGTTCCAAGTAGAACTGATGCACCGAATAACGCCAGTATAAGTTCAGGATTCAACGTTGCAACTGATAATCCGCCGATTCTTGATGTGCCTGAAACGACTACAGCCCCTGCAACGGCCCTGCCGCCTAGGCCAACGCTTGGAAGCAAAAGGGATGAAATCGTGGGTGCCGCTATGAGGCCTATGGCGATGCCAACTACACCGGCAATTATGCTTAACAGGATACCTTCAAGCATAAACTGGCTCATGACGGTAGAGTTGCTAAACCCAATCGCTTTAAGCGTGCCTATCTCTTTGGTTCTCTCCTTAACCGTGTACAGCATGACAAAGAGTACTATCAAGCTTGTTGCTACAACAACTATAGCAATTTCTTCAACTGCCGTTGAATAAGTTTGATTATTAGCCGATTGTGCAGTTGCCAGTTCAGTATTATAGGTGGATTGCAATGTTTGAAGTTGAGTTAAACGTGTTTGATCTGTGGTGACTGTCAGTTCTGGATGCATTGTACTTAGGGTTGTAGCTACTTGGGATACAACATCACTGTTTTGGGCAAAGACTGCGAGACTAGTAATATAGCCAGTATTGTTAGTTATGGTTTGGGCGTCGGACAGGTTCATGAATAATGTTTGCGTTTGAGAAACTGATGAAGGACTATAGATACCTACTACAGTAAATGTTTGACCTAAAATTGTAACTGTGTTCCCTACTCCCGCATTGAAGTATGCTGAGTTATTTTCGCTAAGCACTACTTCCCCCGTAGCGCCTGCCTGTAAGTTGTTTCCAGCAGTTATATTTGTTGGCAATATGGGATAACTGTTCACCATAGAAGTTAGTGGAATGCCTTCAATCGTATACTGGACGTCGAGTCGTGTAATGCTTCGGGTGTATCCGTTAAATGACAAGTTTTGTGTTACATTTTGTCCTTCAGAGGCTTGCAGTATAGGCTCAACAGCGGCAACTCCCGAAATTGTACTATTGATATCGGTGTATAGGCTTTCATTCATAGGGTTTGATTGACCACCATTGAATGCGCCGCCGCCAAACTGACCACCTATAGTGCCGCCACCGAATTGACCAGGTTGGAAGCCGCCGCTGTTGCCTGATGCGCCGCCACTGAATTGACCGGGCGTAAAACCACTTCCGCCAGATGTGCCGGAACCGCTGGAGTCACGGAAGCCGAAACCTGAAAAACTCGGCGCAAGACTACAGTCTATTTGAGTTGCTGTTTGGTTAATTGATGCACTAGTTTGGCTAATAACATTGCTCAGGTTTGTCGATGCCGTGCTGGCTGTCTGCTGATTAGCCAACACACCTGCAGGAATTGAAACCATAATTGCCATAGAAAAGCCTAATGCGATTATTACCAGTAACGCTCGGATTTTTCTTCTTGAGATATTTCTTATTGCTCTATTGATTATTCCCATGTTTTGTACCTGCTTTAATTAATTCATTATTTTTTGGCAACCAAGAAGAGTCTTGAAGGGGAATCTAACTTGGGCAGTTATTGGGCTTATGGCCTTTTCCATTTTTTTCAAATCCCTTCTTGGCTGCCTATGCGAGCTTAACCCAGATGTATTATTAAATAATATTTCAAAATTTCACCCAAATCTAACCCTAATTGCCAACGGCTTTTCGGTTGTGAGTATTGGAAAAAAAGTTTTTTAAAAAATATTGGAGATAAAGAAAAAATTGCCTTGGAGTTTACTTGTCGATTTCTGTCCTAGTCATCGTCACTATCTTGGTAACTTTTGCTTGTGAAAGATCAACTACAACGAGTGCGTGACCATTTGTGCCTACCAGTGTTAAGTCTGCGGTTGAAGCTTTAGTTACTACGTTGCCGTTGCCGTCGATTGTTGTGCTGATTACTGGGCGGATTGAGGTTATGTTGTAGCCTTGGTTGAGCAGGTTTTGTACGTCGCTGTCGTTTTTGGCGATGTTAGTTACGTTGGCGGTGAAGTCGCTGCTTACTTGAACTGCGCTTGTGCCAAATCCTAAGGAGCCCCTGTCCATTCCGCGGGGACCCATACCGAATCGCGGTTCAGCTCCATTCATCATAGGTCCCTGGCCAAAGCCGTTGGGGCCGTTGTCGGTTACGTTTATGGATGAAGGCGTAGTTTCCGAGTCAGCTGCAACTGAAGCCGTTGTGTCAGCTTTAGTTAACTGCGTGGCAAAAATAAATGAACCTGCAACTGCCGCGACAACTAAGACTAAAAGTAAAGCTAAAGATTTAGTTTTTGTGTTCATATCCTGTTATTTCACCTCCCGTGCTCAAAGGACGGTTGCTCGACAGATTATTAAGGGGTTTTTCAGGATTACACCCAAATTTACTCCTAATTCGAACACAAACCAGAATAGACTGGAAGATGAAAGAACACATTTATAACTTAAGTCAGGGTACCTTTGAAGAAGAATCCTTTGAGACACGGAGACCAAAAATGTCTGCAAATGCGCGTTCGCTAAAATACCTGCTAGGATGGCTGATTGCAGGCACCAGAGGCGGACCTACCCGTGCAAAAATAATGTTGGCGTTGAAAGAAACTCCGCAGAACGCAAATCAACTCGCGACCCAGCTGAAGATGGATTATAAAACGATGCGGCATCACCTTGACGTCTTGGAGAAGAACAAAATAATAACTTCTGTCGGAGACAGGTACGGCGCAACGTATTTTTTATCTCAAACAATGGAAGACAACTACGTCCTGTTTGAGGAGATTATGACGAAAATCGGGAAAAAGTAGAAAAGGAAGTACACCAAGTTGGAGAAACATATGAGCAGTAGATTCAAAATCGGAATAATTCTCACTGTATTGGCAGCAGTCGCTGTTGTAACGGCTCTTTGGGCATTAGTAGCATTGCACGAGTCGCCCTTCCTAATAAGACGCGTTCCACCGCCAAGCGGATTTGTTCCAGGCGACTTTGAATACTTCTACGTCGCCTTTACAATCATTTCAACGGTAAATATTGCTCTACTTGTGATGGTGCTGTTAACGTACATAAGCATCTACAACAAAACACGCTCTCCCTTCACGATTGGACTGATAATTTTTGCGTTAGCTTTCCTGCTCAAAGACATAGCGTCCCATCCATTCGTAACAGGATTGTTCAGCTTTAGAGAATATGGTCTTGGCCCGTTTGCGTTTCTCCCCGGGCTTTTTGAGTGTGCGGCTTTATCAGTGCTTCTTTACCTCAGTATAAAATACTAGCACAGCGGCGGCCTTTTCTAAAAAACCGCTCAGCCCTTTCTGCAACTGATTGGGTACAATTTGGAAAAAAACATTTAAGCCAAGGGCATCTAAAGTAGAGAAAAGCAGATGGAAAGATGATCCAAGAGATTCCAGTTCAGAAGAAAAATAACATGAAAGTCATCGCATTAGCAGTTGTATGCATTATACTCGCAGCCAGCTTAGTCGGAGTAACCGCGGTTTACGTAAACAATCAATCGCAGATAACAAGTAGAGACAAAACTATCGCCGCGTTGAAGGATAACATTACGAGTCGGGAGTTGGACCTTTCCCAAGCACCCAACGCTACAATATATGAAACACAAATAGGATACCTAGAGGAACAACTAGTCAGCTTGAACAAACATTAACAGCGTTAAGCTCATCTAATTCTGACTTGCAGCAACTCTTACAGCTTAGCGATTCAGGAATATTATACCAAGACTCTTTCACCCAAGACGCTAATGGCACAACAATCCTCTTTGACGACACAATTGGATACTCTGGATTCGTTGTTATCCAAGAACAAGCCTCAGCTGCCTCAACTTACGCTCAAGTAATATACAGCTACGGAAACTACAACTTCAACTACAACCAAACGTTAGGAACGAGCGGAACAGCCAGTATTCCCAGTCCTACTCGGTGCATTACAAGTCATAATCGGCAACGTAAACCAAACAAGCAGCAACAGTGGAAACGCAACAGCAACATACTACTATTAATCTTCTTTTTTAAGTTAAGAACTAATAAAGTGCGGCACACTTATGTTTAGGTAGGAGACCGCTTTTTATGATAAACGCCAATCAACCCGAGAAAAAACCCAACCGCCTCATTAAAGAAAAAAGCCCCTATCTGCTCCAGCACGCCCACAACCCCGTCGACTGGTATCCATGGAGCATGGAGGCTTTTGAGAGGGCTAGAGCGGAGGATAAACCTGTTTTTGTTTCCATAGGTTACTCAACGTGCCACTGGTGCCACGTCATGGAGAAAGAATGCTTCGACGACGAACAAGTGGCAGAACTCATGAACCGAACTTTCGTGTCCATTAAAGTTGACAGAGAAGAACGCCCTGACCTTGACGCGGCGTACATGGCTGTTTGCCAAGCCATGGGGCGAAACTGCGGTTGGCCCCTAAACGTCATAATGACTCCTGACAAAAACCCGTTTTTCGTGACCAGCTACATTCCCAAAGACAACAGGTATGGCTCGGTTGGGATGCTAAGTCTTGTGCCCCAGCTTGGGGAAATCTGGAGAACCAGAAAAGACGAAATGGAATCAATAGGTAAGGAACTCAAAGAGCAAATAGAAACCCAATCGGAAGCAGAAACAGAAAACCAACCCGACAAAAACACACTCGAAGATGCCTACGAACAACTTTTCTTGCGTTTTGACCAGGAAAACGGCGGGTTTGGAAGAGCCCCAAAGTTTCCGTCGCCGCACAACATTCTTTTCCTCTTAAGATACTGGAACAGAACAAAAGAGAAGAACGCGTGGATGATGGTGGAAAAAACCCTGCGTGCCATGCGGTTAGGCGGATTATTTGACCAGATCGGTTTTGGTTTTCACCGCTACTCCACCGACGCGCAGTGGCTGGTTCCGCACTTCGAAAAAATGCTCTACGACCAAGCATTACTCGCGTTAGCCTACTTGGAAGCTTACCAGGCGTCGGGTGCGGCAAAATTCAAGTTGACAGCCAAAGAAACACTGGATTATGTTCTAATGGATTTAGTTGCGGTGGAAGGCGGTTTTTACTCGGCGGAAGATGCCGACAGCGAGGGGGAAGAGGGCAAGTTTTATCTTTGGACGCGAAAGGAAATTGAGCAGGCCCTGTCCCTGGAGGATGCGGATTTAACGGTTAAGCTCTTTGAAGTTAAACGTGAAGGCAACTATTACGAGCCACCAAAGGGATTTAACGGCAAAAACATCCTTCACTTCGCTGCGCCGCTGGAACAGTTAGCTACCGAATCCAACTTGACAATCGACGAACTCATAGGCAGGCTTGGAAAAATAAGGAACACCCTCTTTGAAGTTAGAGAAAAAAGGGTTCGCCCGGGAAAAGACGACAAAATCCTGTCGGATTGGAACGGCTTAATGATTGCTGCGCTGGCGCGGGCAGGCCAGGTTTTAGGAGAACCAAAGTATCTTGAGGCGGCAGCTAAAACAGCGGATTTTATCCTCCAAGAAATGAAAACGCCAGAAAACAAGCTTTACCATCGATACGTCAAGGGCGAGAGGGCAATTTTAGGGTTTTTAGATGACTACGCTTTCGTGGTGTTTGGGCTGGTTGAACTCTACGAGTCAGTCTTCGACGAAAAATACCTCCAAAACGCCGTTGACTTAACTAAATCTATGATTAAGCATTTTTGGGACACAGAAAACGGCGGCTTCTTCTTCACCGAAAAGAGCGCAGATCGATCAGTGCCGAGGTTGAAGCAGACTTACGATGGAGCGGAACCCTCGGGAAATTCGGTGGCACTCTACAATTTGCTGCGTTTAGAGCGTTTAAGCGGAGAATCATCTTTTGAGGACTACGCGGCGAAATTGCTAAAGTCGTTCTCTGAAGAAGTCAGAGGTCAGCCGCTTGGACACATGTTCATGCTGCTGGGCTTAGAATTCGTTCTGGGACCAGCCTTCAACGTGGTTTTGGCCTGCAACCCAGCGGATAATGACACTCTTGGGATGCTTGCGGCTTTAAGAAAAGATTACCTGCCAAACTTAACCGTGACGATGTGGACGCCTGAAAAAGCCATGTTGGCCGTTTCCGGCGCTGTCTACGAGAAAATCGACGGCAAAGCCACCGCTTACGTTTGCCGTGACCAAACCTGCATGCCGCCCACAAACAAGATTGAAAAAATGCTTGAGCTACTCAAAACCTAAATGCAAAAATAAAAAAGGAAGTTGGGGAGCTCTATTTAGGGCATTTCAAGTTAGTGTTTAGGCTTGAGACACGTTTTGTGGGGTTGGAGGAACCACTATAATCGGCGGGTGCGCATTGTAGTCGATGGTGCAAATATCTGACCACGCTGAGCTGCTGTTTTGGAATTTGCCTGTGTCTGAGCTGTCAGAGGTTGAAAGCAAGTCTAAACATGAAAATATTTTCTACCGTTATGGTGAAATCGAAAAAATGGTGAGAAGCTGTATAAGCGACTTATGACACGTGTCATATCAAGGTGATGAGATGTTATCACGAGATTGTGACGGATGCGAAAGACAACTATCAGAATGTAAACGCCGCTTCGCCCGCGTAAATGTAGGCGAGAAGGTCCTTTGTCCAGAAGGCACAACCCATCTAGTTGACTGTTAACAACCAATCTCTTAGAATAGTATAGTACGAATCAATTTGCATAGAATTTCTTGATTAAATCCGAGAGCAATTTTCATTTTTATGTTTGCTAAGAGCTTCGCACAATTTCATTTAGCATCATTAAATTAACAAGATTCAGTTAAGCCGTTGTCGTCATATCAACTATTATAGTACTAGCCTATTTTAGTATTAACAGAGAAACTTTGAATCTGTTCAAGAAAACTTTTCCTTTTCTTGCTATCATTACTTTGGTCTGCGCTATCTTCTCACCAAGTATCATAGCTGTTTCATCAAGTAGATATCCGATTTATTGGGGAGCATGGGTAGGAGACTCACACATAGGAAACTATGGTTTGCTTACAACTTTCGAAAATCAAGTAGGTAAAGGAGTTTCAATCTGGAATTGGATACAACTTTGGACACGTCCCCAAGATAGCGATAACATTCCAACTTTTGATGTTGCCCAAATGAATCAAGCGCGAAATGCAGGCATAATTCCAATGGTTAGCTGGAGCCCAGAGCAAAATGCGCAATCCCAAACAAGTCAAGCCGGAATGTTTTACAATTTGCAAAGCATAATCAACGGAAATTTTGACCAATAACTAACAGCATGGGGGAAAGCATCCGCTCAATGGGGGTACCCATATTTTGTTCGTTTAATGTGGGAATTCACAGGCGGATGGACAGCCGCATCAAATAATGGCTATGGAATTTACCCTTTTGATGGAAGTGGAAACGGCAATACCCCAGATATGTTTATTCAAGCATGGCAACATATAGTTAATGTTGTGCGCAATGCAGGTGGCAATCAAATAAGCTGGGTTTGGTGCCCAGGTGATGTTGGAGATTCAGTTAGCACATTGCAATCTGTCTATCCAGGCGACAACTATGTTGACTGGGTTGGCACAGATATTTTGGCGACCTGGTCCATTCAGGTGACGTTTAACTTGCAAATATTCATGCAATGACAAATAAGCCTGTAATGATTCCAGAAATAGGTTGGTCTGGTGCAGATAGAGGACAGTATTGGAACACATTGCTAACTAATACATTGCCAAATCAGTACCCTTACATTAAAGCGGTAGTTATATGGGAGATGCCTTCGAATGGTTTAACCGTAGTAGACTCTACAACTCTATCGTCTTTTAAAAACGGCATCGGAACAAATTATTACCTCTCGAACACCTATTCCTCTTTGAACGTTTCTCCTCTTAACGCATTAAATCTAACAAACCCTATCCAGGATTCACCGTTACAATCCCCAATAATAAGGGCCGCACCCTCAAGCAGCAATAATTTATCAATTATCGCCGCAATCACCGTTTCAATAACAGTTGCTGGAGTTGTACTATTAGCATTAGCGAAGACGCAGATGAAAACTAAAAAAGTCAAAAACTTCCTAAATTGGCTCCATCGATTTTCGTCCAAGATGGTACTTTGGAGCAAGTTAAAGATTTTTGATATATTAATAAGCTTAGGTTCAAGCTTCAGATCAGCATTATGTCAGTATAATCCCATCTTCCCCTCACATATTATTTAGTGAATTTAGGTCTACTTACTTTACTAGATTATTTTCGGGTTAAGGGAGATCAAAGGATAAATAAACCGGAAATATTTTTTTAGAAACTATGAAATTTTGCCCGAACTACAGCTGAGTTATATGCATTGAATAAAGTAAAAAGCTGAAGTTTTTCCTAGCTTAAATCTATTATTTAAAGGTCGGAATATCAAAAGTGCAACGAATTAAGCACTCCGGAAGACTGTAACATACTACTAAACTCCAAAGCTAAATATAACATACAGATCACAAATCAGGCCTAGTAATAAAATTGGGCGCCGAGGATGGGATTCGAACCCATGCGGACTCGAGAGTCCACGGGCTCTCAAGGCCCGCGCGTTAACCACTCTGCCACCTCGGCACAAACAAATCAACAGTTCTAGTCACTGTGTCTTAAATGTTTACCGAATCCTGAGTGAACGGTGTTGGGAAAAAGTACTTAACGCACAAACATAACCGTAGTTAACATGCCAGCAGCCACAACCATAAAGGTACCAAGCAACATTTTAGACGCCATCTACGCAGGAGCCAAAGAACTCTATCCGCGCGAAAGCTTCCTTCTGCTACGGGGCAAAAAACACAAAGGCGTCATAAGCATCACAGATTTAGTCTTAGCGCCGTTTGCCGCTCATGAAGAAAGCGCCGTCCACTTCAACCCCTACATGTTCGCAGGCGATTTTTCGCTGGTTGGAACAGTGCATTCTCATCCTTCCGGCAACATTTCACCAAGCCACACCGACCTGAACTATTTCTTCGGGCGAATCCTGATGATTGTGGGCTACCCGTACCAGGGAAAAAGCTGCATCGCCGCGTACGATTCAAACGGCGACAAAGTGCCCATAGAAGTAACGGCGCCGCTGGAATGCGACGACGAAGATTTCTATTGAATGTAGTCTTGGGCTTTTTTGGCGATTGTGACTATTTGATACTGCGTGATGAAGTCTATGGCGAATTTGTCGGCGCCCTTCTCGGTTCCCTTGTGCATTCGGTCCACGGATTTGCTGCGCAGATGATGATAGAATTCGTGGATGACCACGAAGGGGTTGACGAGTACGTCGCTGTTTAAAACGGATATGGTTTGGTTTTTGGAGGTGTAGCAGCCGTACGCTGTAACTTTGTGTCCCTTTGGCAAACCCACTTTTAAGTCGGGAACGCTGACCTGGTATTTCTTGGCTAAGAGTTCGAGGGCTTCCTCTGGTTTTCCGCTGAGAATCAGCCAAACAATCAGGGGTTTAAAGTTGTCCTGCGCCATCACAAGTCACACCTACTAGGCAACGCCGCTTAATTAACCGTTATTGGCCGTAGGTTCCCCTGCGGATTTTCTCCGCCAGCAAATGGATGAATTCAATCGGCCAAACATCATCGCAGACATCGTCGGTCAATATGTTGCGTTGATGGTACATGGATATCAAGTCGTTTTTCAAAACAAGAATCAAGAGGAATTTGTGGCCGTAAGTCCGTTTGAAGAGCGCGTATTTCCGCGCCTGTTTCTTAGTCATTTCAAAATGCGGCTCAAGAACAATTTTTCTCCCCTGAACAGTTTTTTCGAGTATAAAATCAGGAGTGTAGACTTCGTTGGGCAGGGGGAAACTGATTGTTTCGTAACCGAAGGGAATATGCATCCTCAAAAGGGTCAAGGCAGTTTTCTTTTCCCATCCGCTCTTGTAGCGGCTCATCTTTTGGTAGTAAGCTTGCGACTGCCCCGTGATTTTCTGCATGCGGTCCAGAAAATCCAGTGCTGTCTTCAACGTCCAGCGGTTTAGGGTTTTTTGTTTAAGCCATCTGCCCAAGAGGAAAAACGGGTAATCGACTTTTGCAGGGTCTTTTGGAAAGAGGCTTTTTGCAAAATCCGTTAATTTTTGCCGGGCTTCAGCCGCGGATTGTTCATCGCGCCAAAGCGAGGGCGAAGCGGAGTTTATTACGCTCAAACTGGCGGCGACGTTAGCGTTCTCTTTGGTTAAGGGCACGTAGAGGTCTTCGGGGAGGAAGTGGTCGTATATCTGCAGGTCAGGCAGCGGACGCACCATCCAGCGCATGTAAATCCAAGCGCGGTCCCTGTGGGGTCCGCTAAGGGCAGGGAGGTTTTGCGCCATGTCCTCGATGAAGTCTTTGGGTTTTGTGAATTTTTGAGCGTATTTTAACAGGTTCCTTTCGGCTTTAAGCTTAACGAACAGGTTGATTTGCGCCATGATCTCTGAGGCGGCTTTTTTGTTCGGTCCTAAATCGTGGTAGAAGTCGGCTTTGACGATTTCTTCTTCAAAGAGGTGTGCTTTTTTGATTTCGAAGAGGTTGCTGCCCAAGGCTTCATGCAGATAGACCATGAGCATTCGGGCGTTTTCCGGGTACCCAACCACGGTATCGTCAAGGATTGAGGCGGCAAGCAAAAAATAGTGGGCTACGGTTTTTCTTTCTTCGTACTTTTCTGAGTAGGGGTTAACGAGCAGGCGTGGGCTCATGCGGCGGTCCCATTGGGCGTCGACGACGTTTGAATTCTTGTTTATGAATTCTACCAGCAATGAGAGCACTTCGTCGGTTGCAGCCATAGCCATCTACCCAGACCGTACATATTATGTGTGAGGAGTCTTAAAACTGCTGTCATCGCGACAAGCGGCTGGGAAATGGTTTAATACAGGCTGGAAAATCAAGTATTGCGGCGCATCAACAGATGAAGCGCCTATGTAGGAAAACGTCGTAGAAAAAAGATGCAAATGTGTGGACCGGTCGTCTAGCCTGGTTAGGACATCTGCTTGACGTGCAGAAGGTCGCCGGTCCGAATCCGGCCCGGTCCACTCTATCTTAGGTCTGAGTCCTCACAAAGCTTTTATGATAAACACGTCAAAACGTCAGTTAATTCGCCCGCCGCAATGTCATCTTCCCCAAAACGCAAGTACCAGTCCTTTTTAGAGGATGTAGACGTAAGCCGTTGGCAAAATAGCAATAAAAGCGGCGGGTTTTACTTGGAGACCGTACATGCTCAGATGCTATTTTGATACAATGTTAATGCTTGCAGAGTCAAAGGGTTATGTGCTTAGGGATTACAGGCAGTTTTGGATGGGGCACAAAGGCGATATTGAAAACCGCTACACAACCAACAAACAAAAACTCCCAGAAACAGTTATCGAGGACATGCGCTCAGCCTACGCAAAAAGTGGGGATTTCCTGGTTTACTATGATATTGATTCGACTAAATTTGAAATTGCCGCAAGTTAAGATTCGTTTCAATAAATAGTCTCAATGTTTTACCTGTTTGAGCAGGAGAATTCAATAACATTTTGAATTATTCTGAGAATAGATTCCCAGTTAACAATATTTATTAGTACTCACGACTTATGGTTTAAAGTGTTGAGTGAGCACTATGGCAACAATAAACAGGCCTAACATTCAAAGAAAATTGCGATTCCTCATTCACGGTTTGGGCTTAAGCAGTTTAGGTAGTGCATTACTCCTTCAAAGCACAGTATTTACAAGTATACTTAAAAATGGGTATTTTAGAGGAATAGAGCAGAACCACATCATACTATACTCCGAGATTGCTTTAACAGGCTTTGCAATAACCTATTTTGTATATATGCTAATCCAGTTCATTTTTCCCAAAGCATGATCAGCTATTGCTAAGTATCACCGCTAATTTTTGACCAATAGGGATTTTTTCTAACCAGTGAATATGGGAAAAAGTTTGTTTTTGTTCTTTGCGATTTTATTTTAGTAGTAATAGTGCAATAACAGTCACCAAACCTTAAACCAATTTATTGGCTTTTTGATTTTTGTAAAGACTGATGCTTTTGCCTGAGAAAAATACGAACTTAATTAGCTTTTTTTCCCGATTCATATTTTTACGAAAAAACGTCCCAATAATTATTTTGTTTCACACAGGGGGTTTAAGCGCTTTAGGATCGTCACTTTTTCTGCAAAGCTTTGTACTCGACGGCACACTTGAGAATGGATACTTTAGAGGAATTGAGCAAAACCTTTTTGTCTTATTTTCTGAGGTACTCTTAACTGTTTTTGCGATTTCGTATTGTGGTTATCTTCTTTGGCGTTTTGTTCTCTCCAAATTGACATATTATAAAAAGTTATTTTGTTGGTCTTTGAGAAAAAAATAACGCTTTAAAAAAGGAAAAAGGAAAGTTTTTAGCTTTTCGGAGTAGGTATAGCAATGGGGTTTGCTTGTTTGTTTTGTTTCTTTTTTCTTCTTCGGCGCCATGCTAGCAGCAAGATTGCGATGAGGAGCAGTACCAGTATGATCATTGCTGATTCAGCTACCGTGATCAGGACTGTGGATTGTTCCCAGTTTGCCGTTTCCGTTATTGAGTTGTTCATGGTTATGGATGGGGTGTTTTCTGTGCCTGAGTATGAGCCAGTTCCTATTCCAGCCCAGCCTGTGAACGTGTATTGCGTGCCAAAGCTATCTGTGGTTTGGGAATCTACGTTAAAGATTGCTGTTGAACCTGCAGCGTACCAGCCTTCTCCCACAGGACTACCATAAGGCGAGTTAATTGCCAAATAGTACTGTGTCACGTACGAGATATTCTGTGATGTAACGGTTGGTACATGGATCTTCACTGTGTTAGTGCCATTCACCATGTATCTGGTTGTTGCATCTTCATTTATTGTGTTGCTTGTCGTCCAAGAATAATCTCCGGCTTGAATTACACTAAAGGCTATGGTCGATGTTGCTGAGGTTTTGGTTTGTCCGTTGAATGTTATGTTCCATGATTTTCCTGAGGGTAAGCCTTGTTCTTTGAAAGTGACGGTGTAGGTGGTTGTTGGGTTAGTTGCAGTTGGAGTTGGAGTTAGGGTTAGTATCGTTATGGGTTCTGGTGTAGGTGTTATTACTGGATTAGCTGGATTTACGGTTGGGGGTGATGTTTGTGTTGGGCTTGGGGTTGGCATTGGGGTTACGGTGGGAATTGGGGTTGGTGTGGGAACTACTGTTGGTGTTGGTATGGGTGTTGGCGATGTTGTGGGTGTAGGTACTGGGGTGGGGTTTGTTGTGGGTTGGGGTGTTGGGGTTTGTGTGGGTGCGGGGGTTGGAGAATCAGTTGGTGCTGGAGTGGGTGTTGGCGCTGGGGTTGTTGTTGGAGCTGAAGTTATGAGTTGGTTATAGAGAACAGTGTATATTTGGCCACCTTGATAGGAACTTTGGTAGGCACATATTACCCATTGATATTGGCTTGCAGTGCTGGGGTTGGTCAGGGTGATAGTGATTGAAACGGTTTGGTTAGTGTTAAGTCCTTCTCCTGATCCATGTAGAGTTATCGAACCGTTGCCAGTTGTTGTGGGTTGCGAGATAACTGTTGGCGTCCATGTTTGTCCTGTGGGAGAATTTGTAACTTTTAGTGATGAAGAAACTAAATTCGTGTAGCCTTTAGGAATTGTTATATTTACTGAGCTTATTTTTGATGAACCAGTGTTGGTTATCGTTATTGTGTAGTGGGCTGTTTGGCCTATACCCACGTTATCAGTAGATATGGTGGCGGTGCATGTAAAACTAGGTGTTGATGAACATGCTGAACTTAGTTGAACGGGGACTACAATTGTTGGTATTAATGCTAATATGAGGACGATTAATAATGTTGTTGATTTTTTATTGGCTAATATCATATCAGGTTTCTTCCTATTCAAAGTTTAATAACTCAACTGTCTCAAGTCTTCTTATAACCATGCTTGAGATTTTCACAATATATCGAATTTCAGAGTATTGTTGCTCTACAGTTCAGGCACAATATCTTAAATATTAACACTTATATAGCACTATACACACTGTGAATTCCAGTAAACAGTACGCTCAACCCATAATTTAACAGCCACTTAAGGGGCAAGTAAAACGAAATGGTGAAACAAATCACTGTTGGAAAAATGAAAACATCTTACCTTACTGAAGAAGACATTGTTGAAACTGAAGAGTACTTTCAACAAGCAGTAGTAATAAGCAGCAAACAACCAGAAGGTTTCGAAGAAACAACAGCGCCACAGTTCAAAAACACCATTTCCGTAGAACCTACACCCACACAGGCTAATATTTTTGATGAGAAATTCAATCAGTATCTGTCGGAAGCCATTGATGAAACTTTAGCTTCTCTTGGCGAAGTTGTTAAGAACGCGGTCTTTGAACATTTAAAAAACGATTTCAAAATAACTAAAGCCGATCTCCCACAAAAGATTTGTGAATTCTCCAAGATAGTTCACAAGGTCTTTGGATTAGGCGCAGATAGATTGGAGCTTAAAATTGTGAAAAATTTAAGTTCCAAGCTTCAAGTCGACGTTCAATTAACTGAGTATGAATGGCCTCTCTCTAAGTGGATTGTTAGTGACGTTTCGTTTACAGATTATGTTGAAGATTTACGCTACAACTACGCCAAAAAGAAGAATTTGTAATTTTAAATTTGTTTTTTTATTGAAAGTTATTGACTAATTTTTGTTTTGTAATTTGAGTATTTATTCAGGATTCATAATGCTTATGTTCTTTTTTGAGGCTACCATTTAACATTACGAGAGTTGATGAATATCACACAAAAGGCTAGCTCGATCAGTGGCATAAACATCTCCGATATTGCAAGAGACGAAGAGAACTTTCAAGTCATAGCTAACTCACTCAAGGACGCTGTAATAATAGTTGACGATAAAGGCAAAATTTCATGCTGGAATTTTGGCGCTGAAAAGATGTTTGGATACAATAGTACTGAAGCCCTGGGAAAAAATGTACATCAACTAATCGTTCCTAAGACCATGTGCCCAGAAGCTAAAGATCGAATTCAAACTAGCATGGAAATCTTTGAAGACACAGGAATGGGCTACTATACTGTGGGAAATGTAGAGTTGGCGGGCTGCCGAAAAGATGGATCCGAAATCGCAGTTGAGCTCACAATTTCGCCCGTGAAAATCACGGGCAAATGGAACGCCGTTGGAGTAATCAAAGACATTACTCGAAGAAAACAGGCTGAGGATAAATTAAGAGAGGCAGAGCAACGTTACCATGCACTGTTTAATCAAGCCCCTGCAGGCGTCCTAGTTGTTGACCCAAAGACCACTGGTTTTGTTGAATTTAACGATCTTGCGCATAGCCAGCTTGGATATTCAAGGGAAGAATTTGAAAAGCTTTCACTAATCGATATAGAAGTCAACAAGCCGGGCAAGATTAAGAAAAATATCGTTGAGTTATTGAAGGCTGGAGATGGAGAGTTTGAGACAGAACATAAAACCAAAACATCGGAGACAAAAATTGTTCTGGTAACCACAAAGACCCTGAAGCTAAAGGGCACAAAATATCTCCAGTGTATCTTCCGTGACATAACCGAAATTAGACGCGTCCAAAAGAGTCTGAGCGAGAGCGAAGCTAAGTACAGACTACTCGTTGAACTTGCTCACGAAGGTGTCTGGGTTTTATCTAAAGACTACGAAACAGTTTTTGTTAATCGCAGAATGACAGAAATGTTGGGTTACAGCAACAGCGAAATGGCTGGAAAAACCCTTTTTGACTTCATGGAAAGCAGAGAAGTTCCTTTAGCGAAGGATTTCTTTGGAAAATATAACTGTGGGGTTAGCGGAAATTTTGAGTATTCATTCAACAAAAAAGACGGCTCCCACATATACGCAAGCATAGCGGCATCTCAGATTACTAATGATAAAGGGGATTATTTAGGAACCCTCGCACTCGTAGCTGACATTACGTTACGTAAAGATATGGAAGACAGGTTAGAGAAGTATTCTAAGAATCTTGAAGAAATTATTGATCAAAAGACCAGGGAATTAGAGAAAGCACAGGTTCAACTGTTAAAGTCTGAGCGACTAGCCGCGATAGGAGAGCTATCTGGCATGATTGGTCATGACTTACGCAACCCTTTAACCGGGATAAAGAACGCTGCCTACTTCTTAAAAAGAAAGAATGCTGATTCTTCTCCGCAAGAAAAAGAAATGATCGAAATAATAGATCGTTGCGTTGAGTATTCAAACAAGATAATAAATGACTTGCTCGATTTCTCAAGAGAAATTCGGTTAGACCTCAAAGAAGCTTCATTAATAAAAATGATCCCTGAAAGCTTGATAATGGCAAACATTCCGAGTACGATTAATGTCGTAAGCGATCAAATCAGTACGGCCAGTTTTATGGCTGATGTCAATAAATTAACTCGTATTTTTGTTAATTTAATCAAGAATGCAGTAGACGCGATGCCAAATGGAGGCACATTGAGCATTAGTAGCGTAATAGAAGATTGTAAGGTAAAAATTCATTTCTCCGATACAGGTATCGGAATTTCGGAAGATGTTTTACCCAAGTTGTTTGTCCCATTGTTTACCACGAAGGCTCAGGGCATGGGTTTTGGGTTAGCAATTTGCAAGCGCATCGTTGAAGCACATGGAGGAACGATAACTGTTAAGACAGCCCTGGAAAAGGGAACAACCTTTACGGTAACTATTCCAATTGAAGCTAAACCTCGAAACGGAGGTGACTAGTTTGGACCAAAAATACAAAATATTACTCGTTGACGATGATGAAACTATCAGATCTACGATGACAGCAATCCTTGAAGATGAAGGATACAGCGTTGATAGTGCACCTAATGGAAAAGAAGCAATTAAAAAGACTCAGGAACAATCCTATAACTTAGCGTTACTAGACATAAAATTACCTGACATGGAAGGCGTTGAATTGCTAAAATTAATGAAGGAACCTATTCCGAGAATGCGGAAAATTATGGTGACAGGATTCCCATCTCTACAGAACGCCGTTGAAGCAGTTAACAAAAACGCAGATGCATATTTGATTAAGCCTGTTGACGTCGATAAATTACTCGCTACAGTCAAAGAACAGCTGGCAAAACAAGAAGAAGACAAAAAATTCGATGAGCAAAAAGTCGCTGAATTCATCGAAAGTCGCGTCAAAGACATTTCCGCAGACCAGGTTTAAAAAAATTTCGTAGTTTTTTTATTTTTCACTTTTTTAATCAATTTAAGATAGAAGATTATCCAAATTTTTCTATTCAGCCAAAATTCTTCGTTAATGTTGATTGCTGATAAGTATTTTGAGTATTTTAGATTTATATATCCTTTAGCGGCTTATACATTAACGGCCGTTGAGGAGAATAAAACCCACATGAAGGAAAACGCATGAGTTTTACAATGACTCGGGAAGATTCTTTAATTCCATTAACAAGTAGCGATGAGTCATATCCTTCTCAAAATATGACTATAAAAACTAACGAAATGGCGGATAAACATTTGAATCAAACGCCCTCAGATGAATTTGATCATTTTTTGATAGAGTCTATCGACGAAGCAATTACTTTGTTAGGCAAACCAGTAAAGAACGAGTTTTACCTTCGCTTGGAAGTTAACTTCAACATGGGAAAAAATGATATCCCTCAAAGGTTGGAAGAATTCTCAGATATTTTGCAAAAAGTTTTTGGCTTTGGGGCAAGTCGGCTCGAAGTAAAATTCTTAAGGAATCTTGATTCAAAAATTCCGACTGGTGCCAAATGTATTGATGCTGATTGTTCAGTTTCTATGTGGATCGAAAAAAGGAAGTCTTTCATTGGGACGATAAATACCAAACGAAAAGACTTTCTACTAAACATCAAGTAGCAACTTTTGCCGCCATACTCTATTTAATTTTTAGTTCTTGCTGATGAAACCTTTTTGAGGCTTTAGACCTTGTTTTCGTTTTCTTGTAGGAATCTCTGTTCGCAGCTATCAAATATTTTTCCTCTCTTTGTGGTGTTTAGGTAACTGATTAAGGAAAACTGCAGTATACCTCTGCAGCGCTAGCGATTAACCAGGTCATAGTTTCAAAAGTGCTGAAAGCAACCGCGAAGATGGCGATTCCGACGAGGAAAACAATGAAACCTATAATATTGAATTTAATGAAGGCGAAAAGCCACTTCTTTGCTCTTTCACCAAACTCTTCTCAGATGGCCTACCCAGACTTATCATACTCAAAAACTTGATTCATAATACTCATTGCCGTAGACTTATTTAAGTAATCAATAACGCTCTTTTTTTTCTCATTGCACGTCATCAGCAGGGTTTTCAAAATTTCGGGCAACTATGCAATTTCTATACCAAGCATAAGTGCGTAAGTATTGCGAAATTATAGGTGTCCACCGATGATGCCTGCTACTGTGGAAACTATAAACAGCACGATAATGCCGATGACTATAATTTTTTTAGTAAGTCTTCATTTGATATGGTGTCTCTCTTATTTTAAATGTTTCAATGTTTGCTTTTAACATTTGCTGTTTTTAAATTCGTAAATCTTTGCAGATAGGAAACCCACAAAATCTTCAGCGGTATTCCTGTTTTCATGATTCCAAAAAATAGAGTGAGATGGCGGGTTTGATTGTGGATTTAGGGAGTTATTTCTTCTTCCCGATAAATTTGTCCATGAATGATTTCTTTTGTGTTTTAGCTTCTTCGGGTTCTTTGTCAGATAAATTCTCTTGTGGTTTGGCTTCTAGGCTTTTTTCGATTTCAGTCTTTATTTTTGCCATTACTTCTTTTTCGTCCGCTGAACCCTCTATAAGTAGAATGTTGTGGCCTTGAGCGATTTTTTTGGCGGTTTCGTTAAGTTGGGGCATTGCTACGAAGATGGGAACGTCGACTTTGACTTCTGAGGTTTTGTATATGTAGAGAATTAGGGGTGATGTGGAAACTTCAGATTCGCTTACCGCGTGATCAAGTGCAATGACCTTTTCTTCACCATTGACTATTTTTTTGGCGATTAGACTAAAATGATGTTGCATTCCACTTTTTTGTCCCATCACTAAGCCTGGAATTTCAACTGAAAAGCCCAAGTTTACGAGGAGTTCTTGGATATTCTCTAAGCTGGCAACGTTTTGTCTAATTTCTTTTTTCCTCAGCTCGTTCAATGAGTACTTTGGTATGTCTAAGACTTTAGCTTCTTTTATGCTGAAGTTTTTTGTGCAACTTCGACAGATAATGTCTGATTCGGTGTTTTCGAATCGTTCTCCACATTCTTGGCATACATACCAGCGTCCCATGTTACGGTATTGACCTTCAATTAAGGGTTCGCCGCATTTCGGACAGCGATTGTCTATGTATTTATCTCTTTGATCTATGTTTCCACATGGGATGTGCTCGGTTAAGCTTGTTTTTTGTACGTTGTGACTTCTGCATTTGGGGCAACGGTCGTGTAGAGTGAGTGTTGTTGATTCACAATTTGGGCACACCGAAACTGACTCATAGAACGTTCTTTTTAGGATATCTAAACGTGCAAGATTTTCTAAAAGATCTTTGCTAATTATTTTTGTTTGCGGATCATTAAAAGCTCTGGTGGATGCCTGGTATACGAATCCTTGCCCCTGGACAAACTTAGGAATTATTTCTTTTTTGTCACCGCAATCGAGAATTTCTCTGAGGAGATCGCGTGAGTTAGGCTCAATGTAGGCTTCTCGTCGTTCGAGCTCTATTTTGTCTTCGATGTCCAATGTCTTAATTGGCTCTTGTTTCTTGTTTGGAAAAATCTTACTTACCAGTTCCGTTGGCTGCGTTGCATCTGTACTCTGTGTGTTTTTTTTCATTTAAACGACCTTTCTTTTGTTTCAGTTATGTTCATGATCATTTATATTATTTGGTTTAATGGAGGAATAGATAGAATGCTAACCCCGAAGCAACGGCTAAAACAGTTACGTGCTTTAATCCGTCAAGAAATGAATCTTCGTTGATTTTTCCTGCGATTAAACCTCCGAAGAGTGCTTCTAGCAAAGTGGCATGCAGAAATAGTCGTCTTGAAGATGCTTGTGATATTATTGGCTTAATAAAAGATACGCTGCCTGCTCCGGATTGGCTTAGAGGAGTAAACATCATGTTGGAGATAATTATAATTATGAATAAGAAAATGAAGACGGAGAAGTAGAATATTAGAACGTATGGAGTTGTTTGTTGTCTTCTTTTTGTTGCCCATGAATTGATGCTATCGAGGTATTTTGCGGTGGAGTCAAAGATGTCTGATAGGTCTCCTCCATGTCTTGATGCTTCATTTATCAGGACGGTTGCTTTTCTGATTAAGGGTAAATCTATCCTATCGCTAAATTCTATTAGGGCTTCGTTAAAGTTCATGCCCCAGCTCATGTGGGATACTAGTAGCTTTAGTTCGTATGTTAGTGGGCCATACATTCGTTTGGAGGCATGTTCTAGGGCTACTTGTAGGGGGATTCCCGTTCTTGATGCAGTGGCTAAGTCTCTTAGAAAGTCCGGGGTTGCTTTTTCAATTTTGATTTTCCACCTATTGTGTATAATGCTTGCGACGCTTGAAGGTGCGACACCTATTGTTAGAGCGATTACAATCATGTAGTCTAATGTTGGAGACGTTAGGTAGAAAACTGAGGCAATAATGAAGAAGATTATGGCTGCGGCTGCTGAAATGATGGATATTCGTTTTATTGTTTTTTTGGTTACTCTCATTTTGCGCTCACTTTTCGAATGTTGACATTATGACCATCATTATTGCACCCAGTATTGGGATTCCAAGGTAGGTCAGTAAGTAGAGAACCAGTGACATGCTCATGCCTCCAATTGAGCTGCTGCCTATCATGCCTAGTGTAACAAGAAGAACTATGAAGAGTAATGGGGCGGCGACTAGCATCATGATGTAGATTTCTGCCATGGCTGCGAGTGATTCTAGCATCATGTCTAGTTTGCCTATTCGGTCTTTTGTTATTGTTTCGGTGGTAATTTTTAGGTATTCTGTTGGGTTTCCTCCTGTTCT
>Ga0209777_10001293_pt1 | contig 36980 bp, 38 predicted proteins | sample FrelakmetHBP12HB_FD_187147 | JGI IMG/M metagenome (GOLD analysis project Ga0209777, IMG submission 187147) | Freshwater lake sediment microbial communities from the University of Notre Dame, USA, for methane emissions studies -HBP12 HB (SPAdes)... | ecosystem: Environmental > Aquatic >...
TACGCCGACAGTTGAACCAACTGCGACACCGACACCTGTTGAACCTACGCCTACGCCGACAGTTGAACCAACTGCGACACCGACACCTGTTGAACCTACACCTACGCCGACAGTTGAACCAACTGCGACACCGACACCTGAGCCGACAGTCACGCCGACGCCGGAGCCGACAGTTGCGCCTTCGATTGGTGGTGTCTGGTATATATCGCCCACGCTGACACCGTCGCCGACACCTGTGGTGACGCCGAAGCCGACACCAGTGCCGACGCTGACGCCTGAGGTGACACCGACGCTCACTCCGACGCCTGAGGTAACTCCGACGCCAGTGGTGACGCCAACAGCGACGCCGACACCGACGCCAACTCCGACACCTGCACCAGGAGTACCTGGAGTGCCCTGGTCCCTGATAGGCGGGCTAATCGGTGCGGCGATAGCTGCAGGGCTGTTGTTCTTCTTGCTCTGGCGCAGGAGAAGGGGTGCAGAGCCTGATGAAACAGTATAATAACTAAAGCCTGATCTAGAGTAAGGAAACCCTCCATTCGATGGAGGGTTTCCTGTTTGTGTCATTGCGAGCGCAGCGAAGCAATCTCATCGTCCCTTGAGCAACTACAAGCACGTGGAGATTGCTTCGTCACTGCGTTCCTCGCAAAGACATACCAAGTGGCAGCCTTTTGTTTTGTGTCAACGAGCACATGGAGATTGCTTCGTCGTCCTCCAGAGGCGGACTCCTCGCAATGACATGGTAGAGAACGGGTGCTCCAACCTACCCATAGGTTAGCTAGTGCTCTGAAGATACAGAAAGTCCCCCAAGATTGGGGGACTCACGTGGTTGATTTCTGTTGTTTAATCAATATAAACCGGCAAACACAGCCTTATCGCTGAAGTAGAGGCTGGGGTGCCTGCCTTCTTTCCTTGTGGTCGGCAGAGTCTTGCTTCTGCACTTTGGCAGTGGAAACGGCCGACGCTTCTTTATTGTACTTCTTGACCGAAGTGCTTATCAGACGCTCAAAGCCGAATCCGATAATACCGACGCTCATCAGAGTTTCTATGGCTAGGATGACCTTATTGCTCTCGTAAATGAAAACCCCACCATATATCCAGAACAGGGTGAAATGGATGATGAGGATCAGGCCGAGAGCGACCACTAAACAGTAAGCTATAATCTCTTTGAGCGTCATAAAACTAACTACCTCTTACCTCTTGGGCTTACAATAAAAGTGTATGCTGCCTCATACCGGAGAACAATCACCCAAACGGCGTTTTCAAGCTAGGAAATAGTAATAGTACTCCTGCCGCCTAAAAGGCTATTCTGAGTGGGCAGGTTACTACTTGTGCTATCTGGGTGCAGCGTAATAATCTGAAACTCTTCTGAATTTGAAGGAGGCCGGTGCCGCTCGAGCTGTGGGATTGTGGCCTGTTAGCTTGTATGCTATAATTTGCATGCTGAGAATTGTGAAAGGAGACACAAATGGTAGGTATTAGAGCGTATGGTGCCTATATACCACTATATAGGCTGGACCGGGCTGAAATAGCCAAGGCATGGCGAAGCCCGTTCCCTGTGCCCGGTGAGAAGGCCGTCGCTAACTACGACGAGGATAGCTTGACGATGGCTTGTGCCGCTGCCATCGATTGCGTTAGGGGTATCGACCGAGGCGAAATCGACGGCTTGTTTTTCGCTTCAACAACCCCTCCCTATAAAGAGAAGCAGTGCTCGACAATCATAGCCGGCGCTATGGGTCTGCGCAGAGACATACTTACGGCGGACTTTAGCGGCTCCCTGAGGTCCGGAACGATTGCCCTTCGAGCTGCACTCGATACGGTCAAGGCTGGGTCAGCTAAGAATGTTATAGTGACTGCCGCTGACATCCGTTTGGCGGGCGCGAACGGTTTGAACGAGATGTTCTTCGGAGATGGCGCTGGCGCAATTCTGGTCAGTAGCACCAAGGTAGCTGCGGAATACATAGGCGGCTACACTATATCCGAGGATTTCATGGACCAGTGGAGGTCGGATAAGGACACCTTCGTACGTGCCTACGAGGAGCGTTTCATCCGCGAGAGCGGGTATACGCGAATAGTTCCAGAGGCAGTCAACGGCGCGCTGAATGTTTGCGGTTTAAAGCCCCAGGACATCACCAGGTTCACCTGCAACACCGATGACCCCAGGCATCTTATGGGGGCCTCGAAGATACTCAAATTCGATACTGCTCAAGTCCAGGACACCTATTTCATGAGTGTAGGCAACGCGGGTACTGCTGTCCCGCTGATGACTTTGGTGGGGGCGCTGGAGGAGTGCAAGGCAGGCGATACCATCCTCGCTGCCGGCCATAGTGACGGCTGCGACGCCCTGGTGTTCAAGGTGAAGCCACAGATAGAGAAGGTGCGTGACCGCGGCGGGATAAAGAGACATTTGGAATCGAAACGCATGATGCCCAACTATCAGGCGTATGTGCTCTGGCGCGGCCTTATGTATATGGAGCCTCAGTCCCGTCCGGGCCGGCCAACCGAATCCCTCTCTGCTCTGTGGAGAGACCGGGATTGGGGGCTACCCTTACGGGGCTGCAAGTGCACCAACTGCGGAACTCCTCAGTACCCGATGCAAAGAGTATGCCAGGTGTGCCAGACTGTAGATAAATATGAGCCTTACTCTTTTGCCGATAGGAAAGCCAAGCTTACCAGCTTCTCCAATGACAACCTGGCTATCACTGAAGTTCCGCCGCTTACTATAGCGGTGGTTGATTTCGAGGGTGGGGGAAGGCTTACCTGCAATATGACTGACCGCGAGCCAAGCGATGTTGTAACTGGCATGGCTGTGGATATGACCTTCAGATGGATGCACTATGTGGGCGGGGTTCATAGCTATTGGTGGAAGTGCAAGCCGGTGAGATTCTAGGAGTATAAGGAGACAAAATGGAGAGCATTAAGGATAAAGTTGCCATAGTAGGAATGGGTTGCACCAAGTTCGGTGAGAGATGGAATGCCGGCGCTGATGATATGATAATTGAGGCTGCTCAAGAGGCCTACGCAGATGCTGGCATAGAGCAGAAGGATATTCAGGCTGCCTGGGTAGGCACTATGTTCTCGGGCGATACAGGGAGGTGCCTGTCCGAGCCTTTGAAGCTCAATTACATCCCTGTTACCAGGGTGGAGAATATGTGCGCCACCGGCTCTGATGCTATGAGAAATGCAGCCTACGCAGTGGCTGCCGGTGTGTACGATGTTGTGCTGGCTCTGGGCTTCGATAAGCTCAAGGACACAGGCTGGGCTGGCCTGGGCGATGTCCCCTTCCCTGGTACCGGCAGAGGCTTGATAGGGTCGCAGGGCGGAAGCGGTCCCAGTGTCTTTGCCCTGCTCGCTACGGCCTATTTTGCCAAGTACAAGCTGAGCCCGCAGGAAGGCAAGAGGATGATAGGCATGATCTCGGTGAAGAGCCACCACAATGGGGCTAAACATCCCAAGGCGCATTTGCGCAGAGAGGTGACTATAGAGCAGGTGATGAATGCGCCCATAATTGCCTGGCCTCTGGGCCTGTTTGACTGCTGCGGCGTAACAGACGGCGCTGCGGCGGCGATACTTGTCCGTGCGGACATGGCCAAGAAATACCGCAAGGACCCTGTACGCATTAAGGCACTGCAGATATCTGTAGGCCAAAATCAGGGCTTCTGCAGGTCTGACTTCGAATATACCAGCGTATATGAGACTGTGCATGCGGGAAAGAGGGCCTATGAAGAGGCGGGTATAAAGAACCCGCGTAAAGAGATAAGTATGGCCCAGGTGCATGACTGCTTCAGCATCACCGAGGCAGTTATCATGGAGGATCTCGGTTTCAGTGCCAGGGGGCATGTGAGGGATGATATTGAGGCTGGATTCTTCGAGCTGACCGGAGGGCTGCCCACCCAGACCGACGGTGGCTTGAAGTCCTTCGGGCACCCCATTGGTGCCAGCGGCCTGAGGATGATGTACGAGGTTTACAAGCAGCTTCAGGGCAAGTGCGGTGAGAGGCAGTTGAAGAACCCCCAACTGGGCTTGACCCACAACCTGGGCGGGTTCCCTGCTAGTGCCACTGTAAGCTGTTGCATCGCTGGCCTTTAATTGGAGTATGCCGTTCAGGTTCGACAATCCTTCGACAGGCTCAGGACAGGGTTCACCACGAACGGCGCTCAAGGCGAACGAATTAAAAAGGTGGTGCTTCTCGGAACGAGAAGCACCACCTTTCTTTTCTGCTTTTAGTGGCTAGGCCCTTATTTCCACTGAACTCTTCCTGGAAGGCCCTTGTCCAGGTTGTCTATCGCTTCTTTGATCATGTCGTCTATAATCTGCTTGGAGGTCCTTCGCCTATTCAGGAGCCTGGTGGCTTGACCGCACGGGGTTACAAGCATCTCGTTGTACATCTTCTCGTCTTTATGATCAAAGCAGTAATCTATAATGTCCTGCATAAGGATGAGGTGCAGCGGCCAGCCCAAAGGAGGCAGTGGTCCCTCATCCCAGGCTCTGGTTATAGCCATCCTGAGCTGACGCATGGTCTTGCCGCTGAGACCCTTGGTGATAACGGCATCGCGCTCGGTGGCGGCGATAACCCTGTCCTTCTGGCCTTCAGTAAATGTTACCTCGGGAGTAAGCAGGAACATGGAGCCGCACCAGACTCCTTCTGCTCCCAGAGCCAGGGCAGCCACTAGGCCTCTGCCGTCGGCGATGCCACCTGCGGCAGCCACTGGGGTTGGCTTCACGGCGTCTACTATCTGCGGTACTACAGACATGGTGCCGATATTGCCGGTATGGCCGCCTGCGTCGTAGCCCTGGGCCACTATAACATCGCATTTATCTTCGACGTGCTTCAATGCCATCTTAACGTTGGCACCGATGCCGATGGTCTTTATGCCGCGCTTCTTGCACTCGGCCATTACCCAGCCCAGTCTGCCCAGACCCGCTGCTATCACCGGCACATTGTTATCCAGGCAGACCTGGAGCATCCTCTTGGTCCCCTCCATAGTCCACATATCCACCTGTCTGCTGCTAACATAACTGGGGGGAACTTTGAATTTCTTTCTCAGTTCCTTCTCGTAGGCTTTGTATTCCGGAGCGATATACTCCCTGAGCTTCTCTTTGTCTACTCCGGCCATATCCTCCAGGGAATCCGGCAGTAATATGTCGATAGCGAATGGTTTTTTAGTGCCTTTTCTGATCTGCTTGATCGCTTCATTAAGCCCGTCGGCGGTGTAGGTAGCTCCACCTAACGTGCCCAGTCCGCCGGCCTCCGATACCGCAATGACCAGCGGTGGGTCAGAGAATCCACCCATGCCGGCCTGGATTATGGGGTACTCTATCCCGAGTATATCGCAGATTTTGGTGTGAAACTTCGGCTTCGTTTTTGCCATTATTGATTACTTTCCTTTCTTTTTAGATGGCAGCGCAACTGTAGCTGTCCCGGGGGTGGTTACCTGTCCCTTGCCATTCTCCAAACCAATCTCGAGGTCTACCAGATGCTCGTCTTCCTCAACATACTTTTTAGATACCTTGCCTTTGCATTGCCAGGTCTCTCCATCGACGGGTTCATTCATTGACTGCATCTTGCGTGGAAAATCCAGGCCGCGGTACTGGCAGGAGAACTTTTTGATAGTACCATTTTCTCCCATCCAGCCAGTGACAAACTGGATAAGCCAGGCATGCTTGAGCAGACCATGTACAATGACCCCTCCAGTGCCCTGGGTCATGGCAAATTCGGTTTCATAGTGATGCGGGTTGAAATCGCCGCTGGCGCCTGCCCATTTCACCAGCATCAGAGAGTGTGCAATCTTTTCAAGGATGGGCATTTGGTAGCCTACTTCAATATCTTCCCAATGTATCTGTTCTTTTGCCATTTCTTTTCTCTCCTTCACAAGGTTAGAGTTGACGGCCAATCAGGGTTTGGTACGACTTAGCAACAAGATCGCCGTTCTGGTTGGTATAGCTTGTCTCGAAGCGGAGGATCATCATCTTGGTCTTGCCTTCTTTTAACGCTATATCCGCAACTTTGGGGCTGCCTACCAGAGTGTCACCTACACGCACTGGTAGATAGAAATCGTAGGCCATGCCTCCGTCCAGAATACCAGCGTACCCCGCCTCGATCATGGCACCTATCAAACCGATCAATCCTTCTGATGAAGAAATAGTCTTTTTGGCCCAGCCGAAGAAGCCTGGCGGAGCGATGATGCAACCGTAGCGGGACTTCTTGGCGTATTCTTCATCATAGTATAGAGGGTTGTCGTCACCTACGGCATCGGCGTACCGTCTGATGGCCCCCTTCTCTACTTCCCTGAGATGAGGTGGGTCTACTTTGCCAATATACTGCTTAAGTGAATCTGGAACCATTCACTACCCCCTTGTTATATTTTTCTCCTTATTTTATCGACCTTTTTTGCTCATGCCTGCAACAGACATAGTGAACTCTTGTGGGATTCAAGGCTTGAAAAAATCGTTATTCCGCATGTTCGATGCAAGCAGACAGCGTATATATAATAATCCCAGCCCGTTGCTTTTGTCAAACACGCGGCCTTTTTCTCCGATGCTAATCACCTTTAGCGAGAAACCTGCACCACGGTGCAGGTTTCTCGCTAAATTGTCTCTATTACGGTTCACTTACTAAGAGAATTGGGGTCGGGGCAAGAGCCCTGCCTGCTCCACGATTTCAGGAACCACCTCTTCCCATTCGATTGCCATAAGGTGGATTCCAGCTACTCCCTTAATCCCTTTGATCTGATTGATTATGTCTATGCACTGTTTGATGCCTTCTTTGGCAACCTGTTCCTTGGGCACAGCCTTCAACTGAGCGATGATTTTCTCGGGAACATCCATGCCCGGGACTTTGTTCTGCATGTAACGAGCCGCGCCTATCGATTTTATGGGGGCTACGCCGGCGAGAATCTTTATCTTCTTGTCCAGACCTGCATCCCGAATTGCCTCCATCCACTTGGCGAATTTCTCCACGTTGTAGATGATCTGAGTCTGGATGAAGTCAGCGCCTGCGGCTGCCTTCTTGGCCAGGCGAGGCGTCCTGTACTCCAAGGGGTCAGCGAAGGGGTTTTCCGCTGCACCGATGAAAAGCCGTGGCTCAACAGTCATAGGGTCACCACACTGGAACTTCTTCTCGTCCCTCATGGTCTTCACCATCTGGATGAGCTGTATAGAATCTATGTCGTAAACCCCCTTGGCCTTGGGGTGATTGCCAAATGTCTGATGGTCGCCCGTGAGGCACAGCATATTATTGAGCCCCAAGGCGGCGATGCCCAGAATATCCATCTGCAGGGCGATGCGGTTTCGGTCACGGCAGGTCATCTGACAAATCGGGTCTATGCCTATCTCCTTGGCGATGAGACAGGCGGCCCAGCTTGACAGGCGGACCACGGCGGTTTGACCGTCAGTGACGTTTGCAGCGTCAACATATCCCTTCAGTATTTTCGCTTTCTTTCTGACTACCTCAGGGTCAGCGCTTGCCGGGGGGCCAATCTCTCCGGTGACAGCCCACTTACCGCTTTCGAATACCTTTTCAAGATTACTCTTTGACTTCATAGCATTCCCTCTCTTTAGCGTTTGGTTGCCGCGCCAGCCGTGAGACTTACACTCCAATCTTTAGGAGCCACGATGGTTTGCATTTTGTCCAGGCGCCCGAGCTTGGTTAATCTATCGATTATCAGTTGCCAGGCACACGGTATATCCTGTGAGACCTCGCATTTACCTTTCGTTGAGCCACCGCAAGGCCCATTCATAAGGTACTTGGAACATCTGGCTACGGGGCAAATACCCCCCGTGTACTCCAGAACACAATCGCCACACTCCATACAGCGCTCACCCTCTCTCCACTCAGCATGGCGGCCACCCATAGATACTGTATTGCAGCCGGGATGAACCATCTTATCCACCACAAATGAAGTTGCCTGCACTCCGACACCGCAGCACAGCGCCAGCAGCGAGTCGGAGGCTATAATCTTGCTTTCATGGGCATGCAGCGTCGCTCTGACCAGGCCCTCATTGCACATAAAGTCAATAAGGGATATGCCTGTGACAGTCTTGCCTGCCCCCTCAAGCTTCTGCTTTATGTCGAGGACTTCCTTCTCGCCTCCGGTGTGGCAGCCCTCGGCGCAGCCCTTGCAACCCAGCAGAAAGATGTTCTTTTCCTTATCCAGGTACCCCAGTATTTGCTCGAGCGGTTTTTGCTTGGTAGTAAGCATCTTTACACCCTCGTTTCGTTTATACTTTCGTTTCTATGCAGGAGGAAATCTCCTCTAGCACAGTTTGTATGATTTTGGGCATTCTCTTTTGTAACTCAGGAGATAACTCCAGACCGGGCTCCAGTTCTTTAGGCTCTACCCCGATGATGACGGTCTCTTTAGGTTTGCCTCCCACAAGTTCCATCAGGCTGAGGTTTTCCAGGATGCCCATCTGATGCACTGAGGTGATTAATCCTCTATCGGCAACTATCTGCTGCGGAGTGAAGCGGTATATCGTTCCCGGCTCGCAACCCCCTCTCACAGCGTCGATTATGATGAGCTTGTCTGCGCCATCGATCAGTGACCAGATATCTGGTGATGTGCCGCCATCGATGACCTCGACATCGCTGCTGGAAGTAGGGAGCTTTGTTTGCAGGATGCGAGCGACGTGAACTCCAACTCCCTCGTCCTTAAACAGCTCGTTGCCGGTGCCTAGAACCACGGTCCTTTTCATTCGGTTATTCTACCTGGAACTCGCTCAGAGTCCTGCCTTTGGGTGTAATCACGTGCACAGCGCAAGCTATGCAGGGGTCAAAGGAGCGTATTATACGCACAATCTCAAAGGGATTATCAGCGTCCTTAATCTTTGTCCCTGTAAGCGCTTGCTCCAGAGGCCCTGGTTGACCCTTGTCGTCGCGAGGAGACATATTCCAGGTGCCGGGCACTACACACTGATAATTCGCAATCTTCTTGTTCTTTATCTCAATCCAGTGTCCCAGAGCTCCACGGGCGCCATCAACCAAGCCCATGCCTGTTGCCTCCTCGGGGATTTGATAGGGCTGATACACTGGCTCGCCCGGCTTTAGCTGCAGCAGCCAGCCTGGCATCTCATCTGCTATGATTTTGCAGCAGAGCGCCCGGGCCAGGTGGCGTCCCAGAACGGAGAACAGTACATCTGGCTTGGCCTTGAATTTAGCCAGAGCCGGGTCTACTAGAGCTTTGACCTTCGGGTCCCCTGAAAGATATGTAGTCACTAGTCGGGCCAGAGGGCCAACCTCGTAAACCTGCCCATTGTAGCGAGGCGCTTTAATCCAGGAGTAAGCTCCAGCCTTATCATCTTTAGGCACTGTATCGCCGTTGAGCGGCTTTCTGCCGGTGGTGGAGTCTTCATACCAGGAATGTTTGACCTCTTCGGTGATGGCATTTACATCAAGATGGCCCAACTTAAAATCGGGGCTGACAGTGCCTTGCTTGAATAGCCTGTTCCTCTTGGTGAGGTCAGCTTCTTTGCCATCGAGGTCGTAGTTACCGTAAGAGAGCAGATGGCGGCAGCCAGCGCCTATCTCAAAGTAGTCGCTGTACGCTCCCGCTGCTGCTATCACATCAGCAATGTAGACGTTATCGATGAAAGTCCTTAGTTCGTTAAGTCTCCACAAGAAAGAAGCTATCTTATCTATTGTGGGAATCTCAGTGACCCCACCGGGCACTATGGTCATATTGTGAGGCATCTTACCAGCGAATATGGCGCACATCTCCTGGGCTTTGCGGCGCATTCTGAGGGCATCAACGTAATGCACTACAAGTTCCTGGTCGACCGCAGCGGGAAGGCGATAATCGCCTTCATAGCGTGGCACGAAGGGGCCGAGCTCGCCGCGCTGTATGAAATCCTTCACTGAGTTAAGAGTAGCATTATTGCCTTCGTATGTGGCAACTTTGGTCACATCCACATAGTCAAGGGCAGCCAGATGGTAGAAGTGAAGGATGTGGTCTGAGACATGAGCTGCGCCCAAAATCAGGTTGCGGATAATTCTACCGTTGTCAGGTATGGAACCGCCCAGGCCAAATGCGCTGTCCAGACACAGGTTGGATGCTGTGGAATGGCTGGTGGGGCACACTCCGCAGATTCTCTGTGTTATGACGGCGGCATCGCGAGGGTCTCTGCCTCTGAGTATGAGCTCAATGCCTCGGAACATGGTGCCTGAGCTCTTGGCCTCTTTCACTTTGCCATCGTCCACTATGGCTTCGACCTTCAAATGCCCTTCGATACGGGTTACGGGGTCAATTACAATTTTTCGCATCTTACTAAACCACCTTCTGCGCGATATTCGGTAGTTTCACATCTGCTGTCTTCTGATATAACGGCGAGACCCAATCGGGGAATCCCTCCGAAGCACAGCCGATACACATGCCTCCACTGGCAACGCACCAGTTGGTACCGTGATTCCACATCCTGGTGGCGCAATCGGCATGCGTTACCGGGCCTTTGCAGCCCAACTCGTAGAGGCATCCAGGGTCGCTGAGCTTCTTGGCGAACTTCTGCTCATCGTAGTAGGCACGTCGTGGGCAATTCTCGTGAATCAAATGTCCATAGAATGCCTTGGGACGGAGCAACTCGTCAAGGTCGCTGGCCTTGGGCAAGCCTCCAATAAGGACGCTTGCCACTGTACTCACAAACCAATCGGGGTGTGGCGGACATCCGGGGAGGTTTATCAATGGGGTAGCAACATTCTTGGATTTGAAAAGCTGTGCTACGCTAACGCACTTGGTAGGATTGGGTTGGGCAGCGGGGATACCTCCGAAAGAAGCACAGGTGCCTAGCGCGATCACTGCCAGCGCATCGCGGCCCATTGCTTCTACTCTGGAGGCTATGGCTATTGGCTTGCCATCCTTATCCTCGCCTATGGAGCCGTATTGGCCCTTCCCTAATGTAGGTATAGCACCTTCAACTACCAGGACGTAGCCGCCCTTCTTCTTGTGCCAGGTGTCCTCCATGGCATGGATTACCAGCTCTCCCGCCCCGGCCATCACGGTGGCTTGAAATACAAGATTAACGTGCTTGCTGGGGATTACTTCGTCGACAAGCACGGTCTTGATGTTGGGGCTGACTGTGTTGAGAACTGATACCGAACAACCTGTGCAGGTAGCTGTTTGTAACCAGATCACGGGATATTCTTGACTCTTACGATTCGCCATAATCCCTCCACATTTCGTATAGCTCGGTATCTCTACCAATGTGTTATTGTAGCATATCTCTTTTGAAGTTTCCACCAGTGGGTGATAGAAATCACAATATTCCGTTGCCGATGCAGGTTCTTTACTAAGTTGTGGCGAAGCTGTGGCGGCTGACTTTATTTAGGCCGCGACAAGCCTTAAAATAGCGATGAGGTAAGCATGAGCAAAGTCAAAGTTGTCTCTTTCGATGCTGACGGGACGCTGGTCACCCCGGACTTCAGCCAGGCTGTATGGTATGAGGGGGTCCCCACACTTTACGCCAATAAGAATGGAATAAGCTTTGAGGAAGCAAAGGCGTTTATTGAGAGGGAGTACCGGGTAGTAGGCGACCTCCGAGTTGAGTGGTATGACATCAAGTATTGGCTTCAGCGCTTCGGGCTGGGCCCGCCTCTGGCGGGCCATCGGCAGATACTGGAGGACTACCGGCACAGAGTATCTTGCTATCCCGAGGTAACTCAGGCATTGTCCTCTCTCAGTAAGGACTACACCCTCATCGTGGTCTCCTGTTCCACGAGGGACTTCTTGCCTTATCTGCTGGATGGGATTGAGGGGTATTTTGCCAGGGTATTCTCCACAGTCTCAGACTACGGTCAGATAAAGACCCCGGAGTTTTATCTCGAAGTGTGCCGTCAGATGGACGTCTCTCCCCAAGAGATGGCCCACGTCGGCGACTTATGGGAGCAGGACTTCCTTGCTGCTAAGGAAGCGGGGCTCATGGCTTTCCACCTCGATAGAAGGGGCGAACGAAAAGACGGAAGATCATTGAGGAGTTTGGGGGAGTTGGAGAAAAGGTTATTGGTAAAGTAGCTACCTTTTGTCCTGCTATATTTACGGTGGAACTTAGGGGATTCGAACTATTTGCATTCGTGAATAGATTGGTGACAAAGTCTGCAAACCGCTATTTTAAATGAGTGAAAATGTCAACTACCCAGATTTGTTGTCCCTGCCGATCTTACGTATCGAACAGGTTCTTTTGATTATTTGAGGTTGAGAAGAAACGAAGTGGTCTCTGTTTTCGTTGAAGTACCCCCTCTTTCACTAAGCGCTGCAACCATTGTCTAGCTTGGCTTTTTGAAACGTTTAGGTCGGTAGCCACTTCATCGATAGTCTTTGGCATTTTCATTTCTCGAATAATCTCTCTCACCTTTGCAAATAGTTTGTCCTCAGGAGTAATCCAGGGAGGGGCTACTTGCTCCAGAAGTGGCTTTGGCGCTTGAATTGCTATAGTAGGCACGAACTCAAATGGTTTGGCAGGTTCGTTACTCATAGTGAGAGGAAGCTCTTTCTGTCCAGACGCACCTCTTGCAGTACTAACCTGAATGCTGAGCGCTTCGGCGAACGCTTCAGGACTCGATGGATTAGGCCATGGTAAAGCACCTTTTCCTAGAAGTGCTTTTAGACCTTTCCCGATGTCTCCATTAGAGCGAACATACACTGGAACGAGGCGCAGATGCTCCAGTTGCTCGATAGCTCCTGCCCAGGTACCACCACTCTCGTAATCCGAGCTAACAACGAGTGCTGCATCTGCCAAGGCATAGATTATCTTGTTCCTTTGCATCGCGTGACCTATATCAAAACCCGCCGCTGGATCATAGGCAGAAATTAGAACCAACCGTTCATTCATTAAGAATTCACGATTATCACGAGCCAATGCTAGCCGTTCTAAGCTGTCGGCTAATGCTCCTATTACGCGGCCACCCGCCTGCAACGCACCGCGCATAGCAGCTTGGTCGATGCCACGAGCGCCTCCTGAGACAACTGTCTTGCGGGCTTCTGCAGTCAGTCGACCGATGCTCTCGGTGTATTCAACGATCGCGTCGTCCACGTGCCTCGACCCGACGATTGCTAACCCGCCGGACTCGAGTATAGCCGCGTCACCACATCCGTAAAACACTGCAGGCGCAGCGTCCTTGAGCCGCGTCTTCAGCCGACTAGGATAATCAGGATCCGCCCGGCTGACAACCCAAATCGACCGGGCATGCCATCGCTCAATAGCCTGGCTTAGAAGGAAGCCACGTCCCAATAGCCGCATTAGTCGCCCGCTGTCAATTATGCCATGAAACTGCGTTAATAGTTCGCTAGCATCGGGCCCCAATAAATCTGCTGGTTCGCGTTGATTGTCATAAAGGATCCGTGCCAACCGATTGTACTCGCCCGGTGACAGCAATTCTGATGAATATTCTCCACGTCCTACCATTAGCGGCGCAGTCAGGAGTAAAATCGTTTGAGTGTTAGAAGACACTGAACTGTTCATTCGTCGTGCCCCGTATATGATAGAGCTAGAGGGAATACCTCGCCGCTACCGTGAGACCTAAGTAACCAGGTAGCGATAGTCAATGTCCACCGGGAATCAACCATGTCGTCTATTAATAAAACTGGCCCAGTTGGAATATCACCCCCTACGATAGCGAGAGACCCGTCGACGTTTCGCGCTTGCTGGCTGCTATTAGCCATGCTTTTTTGTTGCGGACGTTCATCCGTCCTTTCTAAAACCGCGTGGAAAGATAATCCCAAGGATGCTGCTAGGCGTCGGGCAAAGTCTGGAACGAGATTGGGATGTCGCCGTGAAGGAATACATGTTACCCAAGTAGGTGAAGGCTCTGGGTTCCAATTGCGAATGAGCTCGATGCACGCACCCACCAATTCGTTAGCAAATCGATTGTCCTGGTATTTACCTTGACGTACTAATTGGCCCCATCCAGCGTCGCCCCATATGCAAAGTGCTCTTCCCTGTTCAGCCTGGTACCCTGGCTCGATTTTCCCCCTTTGATCGATTGCCGGTAAACCACCTGCTGGCCACTGTTTACGTGGCTCAATAGGAAGGCTAGTACGACGCAAGAATGCTACCGCCGCTTGAACAAGCGCCGGGTCTGCAGTCGTAGGTAGAGCCGGTATGTTGGGCAGTTGGACATTAACTGGGTTGCTGTCCAGGGCTCGGATTAGGAATTCCATATGTCCTGACGTCAGGCGCACGTATTCTTGCATCTGTCGCTGCTCTTCATGTCGAAGAGCAGTGAGGCGCTCTGCCCGTTGCCAGAACTCTTCGCTTAACGTTGCTGCGGTCAGCTGCCACTTAGAGCCTTGTTTTACCATAGGCGCCGGCGACTCCAGTGACAGTAGCGCGATTGTTTTCTCAATCCGGCCCTTACTCAAATTCAACAGGGTCAACAATCCGGGAACAGAGAGACCACTTCGAACACTAAGTAGAGCGCTGAGGACAAAGTTTACTTCTTCTCGTGTCGGGAAAGCGTTCTCGATAAAGTAGTTCGTAATGTCTGTTTCTTCTTCACCACTTAGTAATATTCCATAAGCCGCATTGAGAGCGCGGCCAGCTCTTCCAACCTGCTGGTAGTAGGCAATGACTGAGCCTGGCGTTTGGTAGTGAATTACAAATCCCAAATCAGGCTTATCGAAGCCCATACCAAGAGCAGTTGTGGCAACCAATGCCTTGACTCTATTCTCCAGTAATGCATTCTCGAGTTTCTCACGGCGCTCTCCAGTTTCGCTTGTGTATGACTCAACGTTAAGACCTTGTGACTGGAGCCATTCGGCTACCCGATTAGCGTCCCGCACTGTTAGAGTGTATATGATGCCACTTCCCGAAAGCGTAGCTATCTGTGCGGCTAACCAAGCTAGGCGTTCGGATTGACTAGCCAGTTGAATAGTCTGAAGCCTGAGTGAAGGTCGGTTCAAATCACCACGCGAAATGCTGAGGTTGGGGCCCAATACCTCTTTAAGATCGGAGATCACCCTGTTGTTTGCCGTAGCCGTTGTGGCTAGCAATCTCAAGTTGGCAGGAAGGGTTTGTACTATCCGTTGAATCAGACGGTAATGTGGACGAAAATCGTGGCCCCAGTCCGAAATGCAGTGAGCTTCGTCGATGACTAGCAGTGCGATTTGTGCTGCCACACCTGCTAGGACTTCAGTGCGGAAATGCTCATTTGCAAGGCGTTCGGGGGAGATTAGAAGGATATCCACATTATTTTCGCGAATTGCTGTCTCTGCTCTTTCCCAATCATTCTGATTATCCGAATTAATTGTTACTGCCCTGATACCCATTCGCTCAGCCTGAAGAATCTGGTTGCGCATTAGTGCTAGTAACGGCGATATTAGCAATGTTGGGCCTGCACCAGTTTCGCGAAGCAATTTGGTCGCGATAAAATAGACGTAACTCTTGCCCCATCCTGTTTTTTGTACTAACAAGAGCCGCCCGCGGCCATCTACGACATGAGCAATTGCTTCCTCTTGCCCTTCGCGAAACGAGACATCAGGTTGGCCTGTTCCAATAATCAGGAGTTGCCGCGCGTGACGTGAATCGTAAGTCATGCTGTCTCCAGGATAATACCAGCACCCATTTTTGTTAGCATTTTGATCGCCATCGAATTAATGAACAAATCCGTGCCGATCCCTTTACCACGCATCTTCCGACTAAACAAGTATATTGCTTAGCTGAGAACCGAGCGTATATGACCCAACTAAGTTATCGGCATGTCTCATTCTACAACGCTTGCAAACTGGTGGCAAGAAAACTGGTTTTGAGGGAAGATGAAGATAGGTAGCTCTTGAAGCGGCTTTTGCTCTCATTTTGACCGAAGGCTCATTTGGCCTTACAATTGACACGTGACTTCAGGAATTGGGGCCATATTATCGGTTGTCCTTGGTAGCTTGGCCGCTCTGGGGTGCCTGATCGGCGTGTTCTGGGCTCTGCGGCACAAGCGTCTCATCGATGACCTCCCGACATCGAAGACACAGGGCGTATTCATCGGCTTAGCCGAACTTAAGGGCACAGCCGAAAGTGAAACGCCGCTGACCAGCTATCTGGCGGGTGCACCCTGCGTACAGTATGCCTGGCAAGTTGATGAACACTGGTCAAGGACAGTAACAGAGACCTATACCGACTCTAAAGGGCACACCCAGACCCGCACGCGCACAGAGAGCGGCTGGACCAAAGTTGCCGGCGGCAGCCAGTCTATTCCTTTCTATATGAAGGACGACACCGGCATCATACGTATCGTGCCTGAGGGCGCCAAAATCCACAGCATCAAAACGTACGACGAGACAGCTTCGCGGAGCAGCAGTCTATACTTCGGAAAAGGTCCGGAGCATGAGATAGCTAACTCTACCCATAAGCGGCGTTTTCATGAGACTGCGCTACCTCTTCATACTATGCTGTATGTGATGGGGCAGGCACGCGAGCGGCAGGATGTCGTCGCGGCTGAAATTGCTTACGATAAAAACGCTCCCATGTTCCTTATTTCTACCCAGACCGAGAAGCAAGTCAGCGCCGGCTACGGTCGCTGGTTCTGGCTGTTTCTTGTCCTTGGACTAATTTGCGCTATCGGTGGTGCGGTGGCGAGTGATATGCTTGGTAATACTGACAAAGGGTTAGGCTGGCAGCCTTTTGTTCTAGCCTCACTCGGGTTTCTGGCTGTGCTGGCAATGGGCTGGGTCTGGACTGTGTACAACAGCCTTATCAATCTCCATCACCGGTTAGAGCAAGGCTGGTCACAGGTGGATGTGCAACTCAAGCGGCGTCATGACTTGATTCCCAATCTTGTAGAGACTGTCGAAGGGTACCGCGACTACGAAAGCGAGACGCAGACGCTGCTGACGGAACTGCGAGGGCAGGGGGAGGCAACACCGCCGGGCGTGTCTGGCCCCGACTTCAAAGGTATAGCGCCGATGTTACGTGTCATAATCGAGCGCTATCCGGACTTGAAAGCCAGTGAATCTTTCCTGCGCCTTCAACAAGCGCTGGTGGATGCGGAACAGCGCATCGCCCTGGCGCGCGATTATTTTAATGACATTGCCACGTTCTATAACACGCGGCTTGGAATTGTTCCGGACCGGTTCGTAGCTGGCCTGGCAAGGCTCCATCCGGCGACCTTAATGAGTGCCGCAGATTTTGAACGGGCTCCTATTCAGGTCAAATTGGCTTCCTGAATAACGCCGGCCTGGAGTGGAACTGAGGGGACTCGAACTTCTGATTTCTTCTGTGGTGAATCTGCCAATAAGGCGAGGTCTGATTTCAGGTGACGATGGGTATCTCTACCACGAAAGTTGCGCCCTGCCCAGGTCTATTCATGGCGTATATGCAGCTACCGTGGCTTTCAAGTATGCCGCAGCATATGCTCAGGCCTAACCCTAACCCAGTCTCCCTGGTGGTGAAGAAGGGGTCGAATATATTCTTGAGATTGCTCGATTTGATGCCCGGGCCGTTGTCCTCAAAGGTTATTCGAATTATTTTGTCCACAACCTGGGCCTTGATGTAAAGCTTGCCTTTGCCCTGAGCTTCTGTCATAGCCTGCTCAGCATTGGTGATAATGTTCGCGAAGACTTTTTGCAGCTGATGAGGGTCAGCCATAGTTCTGGGGATATCGGGTTGTAGTTTCACGACCAACTCTATATTGTTTGCCCTTAAGTGGAGGATGTGGAGTTCGAGGCTTTTCTGGATAACTTCTTGGATTGAAATGAGCTGTTTCTCAGGCTTGCCTCTGCGGGCAAAAGAGAGCAGGGCAGCGGCGATGGCGCTGGCGCGTTGTGCCTCTTTGTATATGGTTTCCAGACCTTCCTTGCTTGATTGATCTAAGTTGCCTTTAGCAAGTAGAAGCTGGACATAGACCAGGACTGTGGCGATGGGGTTATTCAACTCATGGGCAATACGCGATGCAAGTTCTGCAACCTTGTTCTCGAATAGTATTTTTTGGAGGGTGTATTCCGTTTCGCGGGGCGACTCCTTGGAGACCTCAGATGGTATGTTGCCAGCGGGGGCGTCTTTAATTCTCTCATCATGGACAATGAACAGGTCTACCTCGGGTTCTGTACGGGCAAATACCTTGCGCTCTTCCTCGGATGGTCGAACCGACGCCGGCAGCGGCCTATTTTGCAGCGGTTTGTTTCTTGTCACCATGTTTTATCTCCGCATACTTTTTTGCCACGGGATGGGCAAGTTATTAGGACTACTACTGTATTACCTAAACGTTACCATGCCCACCATCGTGTGTACAATGGGCCTTTCGGGCCATAATAGATGGGAAAGTAGTACTGTAATGTCTGGGGGAAACAGGTGGTACCTAAGGTTCCAGGCTTGCCATCCTCTGGCTTGGTGATTTGCCTTGGACGGAGTTAATGCATGGAGCCGGAAATATTTAGTTTAGGTGCAGGTGTTGGTATGCTGGAGCTGCTATTAGTACTATGTCTGAAGCAGTTACTATTCTGCCGTAATAAAAGTCAATTATGCCTATAGTCTAATTCGTGATATGTATGCTAGTATTGAGCCTGGTGTCGCGGATAGCTGGAATGTGCTGGAGGAGCCAAAGCGTATGAACATGCAAGTGGATATTTATATAACCGATAATAATCAAATCCAGGTGCTTTTACAGGGGCCTGCTCAAGGAGTTGCTACTTTTCGCGATTTCGATACATTCACCAGATTTATTGAAGGATGCCAAGAGTTCATCAACAAGCGCATTCTAGAGCGTGATAATTCAACCTCTATACCCAGGCCTTTTCTGGATGCTTTTAACGACGCGGGCAATGCTTAGGACACCTCTCTGTACCTTTTGCTTCCTCGTATATCCTGCACATGCTCCTTGATTGCGGTTTGAAGTAGCCTCGTGACTGCATGCGAAACAGTGAGTAATTAGCAAGAGTGCTTGGGGCATACTCAGTAGAAGGCTACTCTAAGGGACGTGGTTTTGAAGAGGTCATGGTGGGGAAGGGGGGACTCGAACCCCCATGCCTTTCGGCACATGATCCTAAGTCTTGTGCCCACGCCCCAGCTTCGAGGTTGATTTCCTCTCCAAGGTTCCTTTATAATTCTCCCCTCAGAATGTGCGATAGAATAATCTCGGAGGCCTCAGCATGAGGACTGAGGCCTCCGTTTTAGAGTTCCTTCATTCCCGCGACGTTAGCCCTGCCACCCTGTCGTGGTATAAGCAGAAGCTGACCCGCTTCGCTTCCTCATACCCTGAACTTCCGTCCGACCCCGTCCCCATCGAGACTTTTCTGTCCACCTTCACCGGTAAGCCCTGGACTAAACACGCTTACTTCAGAGCTCTCCGTGCTTTCTTTCGCTTTATCTCTAAACGGCACAAGCTCCCCAACCCCATGGACGACATCCTCCCGCCCCGCCGCCCCAAGAAGGTCATGCCCACCCTGCAGGCTCACGAGCTCATGCTCCTGCTTGCTTCTGCTTCCACACCCAGGGATAGATTAATTCTAACGCTCCTGATTGACACTGGCATACGCTCCACCGAAGTAGTCAATCTCAGGAAGCAGGATATAAAGCGTCAGACTATCATCGTTAACGGCAAGACTGGGGAGCATGAAGTCCCCATGAGCGAAGAAACGGCCAGACTCTTCGCCGTCGTTGCGTCTCAGAGCCCCGACCAGTTCGTCTTCCACGGCCTCCAAGGTCGCATGACAAGGTCTGGCATTTATAAAGTTGTAAAGCAACACATGGAGCAGGCAGGCATTTCAGGCCCCAAGTTAGGCGGGCACCGTATCCGCCATGCCTTCGGTAAAAACTACCTCGTAGCCGGTGGGGATTTAAGGTCCCTCCAGAAGCTCATGGGGCATGCCAACATACAGACGACGCAGCAGTACGCCTCTCTGGATATGACCGACCTCACGGCCAAGCATCATCAGTTCACGCCTCTTAAGCTTGCTCACGCCGCAGCCCAGGGCGAACTATTCAAGGAAGAAGCCCTTGAGGAAGCCGAGTCCCTGTTCCGCAGAAATCGAGGGGGTGAGTAATGCCAAGGCGCTGGGCGACGCAGACAAGGTACTGGGCTTACCGTTTCCTGGTACTCCGGGACGGCGAGGTCTGCCGGGACTGCGGCGAAATCCCGACTACACGAAATAGCCTTGACATAGACCACATAGACGGCGACCAGCACAATAAAGAGGAGTCGAATATGCGCCTTCTTTGTCGAAGGTGCAACGTAGCCAGGGAGAACCGCCGCCGAGCCAAGAACCCAAGTGTCCAAGAAGAGAGAGAGAGAGAGAACCCCCGAACAAGAGTTCTAAAGCAGGCTATCCCCTACCACGAAGGCAGCGCAGAGATGCAGGCCAACTTCCTATTCGAGATTGACTATCGCTCATGGCTTCTTAAGTTCATGGATGAGTACGAGTTCATCACCAAGAAGGAAGCCATCAACGCAGGTGCCGAGGTTGCAGGGTGTAACCCCACGACCTCCGCCAAGTATCTCGCCAAGCTCACGTCGCTGGCGGGTCCGCTTACCGAGACTAAGGACATGACTGGCGAGGTTGTCATACTCTACCGACCACGACCCAACGGGAACGGCCACCACCCCACGGCGCAGTCCTTCCCCAAAAAAGGATCCGTGCCCACTCCAGCCCGTCCTTCAGGGGAAGGACTAGTGCAGCCATCGAATGAACCAGGGAAGGTGCAGGTATGAAGGTTATCGGGACTGGCATCATTATCCAGGACATCCGCCGTTTCCCAGTTGACCAGTGCATCGGCTATCAGGCTGTTGGACATCAGGTTGCAGGGGCAAAAAAGTGGACAAACGATGGATTCGAGGTTCTGATCTACTGCCTTAAGGACGCCACCCCTAATCCCGAGATTCTCCCCTGCTTCAACGGCGCCGTCTGTGTCTGGCACGGCATCCAGAAGAAGCAAGGCCAGGTGATAGCCCCCCTCCCCACCGCCCCACCCGCCAAGCAGTTGTCGCTCGATGAAGCCTTAACCACGCAGGAGGTAAAATCATGAAGCTACTTACCCTCGCTGTTGAGAGGCAGGACTGGAAGCTCGCCGCCCACATCGTCGTCTACAAAGCAGCCGAGGTATTACTAAGCAGAAAGAATGGAGCGAAGCCCGATGTCCCGACGCCGAAGGGGAGCCCCGCAGGGCAACCAAAACGCTCGTAAGCATGGCTTCTATTCGCTAGTACTGGACGAGGCGCAGAAGTTAGACTTTGAGATTGCCGAGGGCGTGGAGGGACTCGACGACGAGATAGCCCTGCTTCGGGTGAAGATTAAGGCGCTCATCGAGAAAGACCCCGAGAACCTGCTGCTTATCATGCAGGCATCAGGAACGCTCGCCCGCCTGCTTCGCACAAGGTACACCATAGAGAAAGGACAAGGGAAGGGCATCAGGGACGCCATCCGCAACGTGCTTACCGAGGTCGCCGTCCCCTTAGGGATCGCCGCCATCGCTAAGAAGCTCTAGTGAGCTAGTCGAACTATGTTTAAGTTCAGACCGTATCAGGCCACCGTCGCCAGGGCAATCTTGGAGAGCGTTCTCTTTCGCCGAGGCTTGACCATATCGGTTGAGATAGCACGCCAGGGCGGGAAGAACGAGCTTTCAGCGCAGCTCGAAGTCTTGCTGCTCACCCTATACATGAATGTAGGGGGGAATATCGTCAAGTGTTCGCCCACCTTCAAGCCGCAGACTATTATCTCCATGCAGCGACTCAAGGAGCGTCTTGACGAGTGGGGCTTCGCCGGGTACTGGCATTCAGACATGGGTTACATGATTCACCTATTGAACGCCTGTGCTATTTTCCTCTCGGCAGACGAGAGCGCCAGCGTCGTAGGCAACACCGCCCACATCCTGCTTGAGGTTGACGAGTCCCAGGATGTATCAAAGGAGAAGTACACTAAAGAGTTTAAGCCGATGGGAGCAACCACGAATGTCACCACCGTACACTACGGCACGACATGGGACGACTCCACACTTCTTGAGGAGGTCAAGCAGTCGAACCTTGAGCTTGAGAAGAAAGACGGCCTGCAGCGACACTTCCGCTTTGCCTGGCAGGAGGTAGCGAAGTACAACCCCGCCTATCAGTCCTACGTTGAGGCCGAGAGAGCCAGGCTGGGAGCAGACCATCCCCTATTCTTGACCCAGTATTGCCTCGTGCCCATCCGAGGGGGAGGCCGCCTGTTCACTCCCGCCCACCGAGCGCAGTTGCAAGGCACGCACGTTCGCTGCTCCCACCCCGAGCTAGGCAAGGTGTATGCCGCAGGCCTTGACCTTGCAGGGCAGATAGAGCAGGACGACGACGTGATCAAGATTGCCTTAACCCCGAGCCGAGACTCAACCATCCTCACGATAGCCGAGGTATCTTCCGGACCCGAGCCAACCTTGCACGTCCTCGAACACTACGCATGGATTGGCCGACCACACGCCGAGCTGTACCCGCAGCTCGTAGATTTACTCAAGAATACTTGGAAGGTTCAGGCCGTCGCCGTGGACGCCACCGGCATCGGCGAGCCCATCGCCGCCTTCTTGACTAAGGAGCTGGGCAGCCGGGTCCAGCCGTTCAAGTTCACTCAGCAGAGCAAGTCGCAGCTGGGCTTCGGGCTTCTGGCCGCCATAAATAGCGGCCGCCTTAAGCTCTACGCCCGAGACCACAGCGACGAGTGTACCGAGTTCTGGCATCAGGTCGAGCTTGCCCGAAGCCAGTTCAGGCCGAACCAGACCATGAACTTCTTCGTCGAGCCCTCAGAGGGGCACGACGATTTCCTGATGAGCCTGGCATTACTCGTGGAATCAGTCAGAGACTATAAGCCGAGAACCGCAAAAGGCTTGTCCCCGACTCGATCGGGGAGGAGGGTATAAATATGCAAGAGTCATTGATGGCCGAACTCGCTAAGAAGGACATGGACAGAAAGCGGAGGTATCAGGAGCATCTCGATTTCTATAATGGCCTGCAGTGGACACGGCGAACCAAGAGGGAGAAGCAGCTCACTTTCAACTATGCCAAGGTCTTTATTGACAAGATAACCTCTTATCTCATGGCCGACGCCGTCTTTGCCGTTGACCCCCTCACCAACAGCGAGGCAGACTTTCAAGCCGCAGAAGCCGCCGAGAAGGCAATTAACCAGGTCGTCGTCGACAACAACCTTGAGGAGCTGGACTTTGCCACCGAGACAGACGCAGCGATCCTCGGCGATGGCTGCTACAAGGTAACATGGGATACCCTACAGAAGCGAGTCCGCATCACCGCCCCCGATGTTCAGGGCGTCTACGCTTGGTGGCAGCCAGACGACCCCTCAGTTGTCTATCAGGTGGCCTCCCGCTACAAGCTTGCCCCCGCCCTGAGCGGGGGGCCCGACAACTGGATCACCGAGGTCTGGACTGATAACACGTTCGAGCTTTACACCAACGAGGTACGCACCCTTGCCCGGAAGAACCCGTACGGCTTCATTCCTTATATCATCTACCCCAACTTGCGCCAGCCTAAGCAGTTCTGGGGCTTGTCAGACATCCCCGATATCTCCGAGACACAGCGAGAGTTGAACCGAGCGCTGACTCAGGTCTCAACCATCCTTGAGCTATCAGGCAACCCCATCGCCGTACTTGAGAACATCGAGAGCGCCGAGGACATTGCCGTTCAGCCAGGGGCAGTGTGGGAGATACCCGAGAAGGCCAAAGCCTATCTCCTAGACCTCTTGACAGGCGGAGGGGTTGCGCTTCATATCCAGTATGTCGAGCTTCTCTATAGAATCCTGCATGACACGTCGGAGTCCCCGAAAGCAGCCTATGGACGCGCAGACCGAGATCTCTCAGGCGTAGCCCTTGAAATCGAGCTGCAGCCCCTCTTGCAGAAGGTCAGACGCAAGCGCCTCATTCGCACCACCGTCTATCGCAGGCGCAGCTTTATGATTCTACGCCTGCTTAAGATTTTCACCGGTGCCGATCTAACCAGGGTCGAGCCTCGGATGACGTGGGGCACCGTCCTGCCCCAGGATAGAGCCCGCATAGTAGGTAATGAGACCGCCCTCGTTCAGGCAGGCATCCACTCACGACGCCGGGCGATGGATGAGCTGGGAGTCGAGAACCCCGAGGCCGAGATGAACATCTGGCTTGCGGAGCGAGAGTCAATCTTAAAACAGAATCAGAGCTATAGCGTTAAGGTCAAAGGCACAAGTGAGAGTGCTGCCACAAGCCCGAGCGCTTAGTAATAAACACGCCCCTGAGTTTCATCAGGGGACAAGGAGAAATCAACCATGATAGATGAACAGATCACCCCGTCCCCCGTCCCCAATCCCCCGTCCCCCGTCCCCAGTCTCCCGTCCCCGGAAACCGATGTCGCAGCTGCGACGATCGCAGCCCTTACCCGCCAGCTTGGGGAGAGAGACCACGCCTTCGGAGCGTTGAAAGCCGAGCTTGAGCAGGCGAAGGCCGACGCAGCGGCGTCCAACGCCAGGACAGCCGCCGAGTCAGCAGCGGCAATCACCGCTGCCGTAGCCGACGCCGCAGCCAGGTATCAGGCGCTCATCGTGCAGACCAACCCCGAGATTCCAGCGGAGCTTATCGTGGGGAATACCATCGCCGAGCTTGAGGCGTCGTTGGCCAGAGGAAAGAGCATCGTCCAGAAGGTAAAGGCCAACCTCGATGCACAAGCCCAGGCCGTTGACTCGGTCAACCCTATCCCCGCAGGAGCCCCCCCACGCCAGGGCATCGACCTATCCAGCCTGAGCCCTCAGGAGAAAATCATCGAGGGCTTGAAACAGCGAGACCGGAAATAAACCCGCAGTAAATGAACAAGGAGGTAAACCCTAATGCCATTACTAATAGCCGAAGCCGCCAAGTTGTCGAATGACATCCTGTTGACAGGCGTCATGGACACCGTGATCAAGGAGAGCCCCATCCTGAGGGTTCTGCCGTTCACCGAGATTGTAGGCAACGGCCTCACCTATAACCGGGTCAACGCCTACCCCACAGCCGCCTTCTACGCCGTGGGCGACGACTGGGCAGAAGGCCCTCCCACCTTTACCCAGCTAACGGCCTCCCTCGCCATCTTGGGCGGTGATGCCGATGTAAGCAATTACATCAAGAAGACCCGCAGCAACATCCAGGACATCGAGGCCGCCATCATAGCCCTTAAGGCTCAGGCCTTGGCCACCAAGTTCGAGGACACGTTCGTCAACGGCCTCGTATCAGGCGACGCCAATTCCTTTAACGGAATTGACTTCCTCACCGTGAGTGGCCAGACGGCCAGCATGGGAGCAGACGGCCTGATGCTCTCGTTGAACAAAATTGACGAGATGTGCGACCTCATCAGGCCGGGGAAACCCGATCTGCTCCTGATGAGCAGACGTTCCAGGCGCAGAATACGAATTCTGGCGCGTGCCGCAGGTACTAACCTCACCATCGGCCAGGGCAAACTGGGGGAGCAAGTCGAGTACTGGGGTGACATCCCCATCTACATAAACGACTGGATCAGCGACGCCAAGACCGTAGGTACTGGCACGACCTGTTCCACCATCTATGCCATGAAGCTCGGAGAAGGCGCTGTCTGCGGCCTGTCGGCCCCGGGGCTCATGGAAGTCGAGAAGATCGGCACTCTTGAGCTAAAGGATGCCACACGAACGAGGATTAAGTGGTATTGCTCGCTCGCCTGTTTCTGTACCCTATCCCTTGCCAAGCTCTCAGGCATCTTGGACACCTAGAAGTCCCCACCCCTGTACCTGCCATCCAGGGGTGAAGGCAACTTAAGGAAAGGGAGGCAGAAGGGGGGGACGCCCCTTTACCCGTCCCCCCCCAAGCCCCCAACCCAGTCCTGAGCCAGTCGAAGGAAGCTAGTCGAAGGAACAGGAGGAAGTATGATTCTAACAGCCATGATTGCAGCCGTACGCCAAGACCTGCACGACGAGGACGCCGCCAACTATCGCTGGACGGACGCCGTGCTTACCCGCCACATCAACCAAGCCGTCGCCCGTTTCTCCCAGGCGCTACCCCTTGAGGATGTAGCGACCATTGCCACAACCCCTGGTAGCCGGGACATCAGCATAGCCGCCCTAACTACCCGGGTCTCGGTAGAGGCCGTAGAGTATAAGACAGGCAACTTCCCACCCACATACCAGCGCTTCAGCCTTTGGAAAGATATACTCACCATCTACTCCGACGAAGTTCCAGACGGCAGCAATGCTAAAGTCTACCACGGCATAACGCATACCATGAGCACCACGTCCACCATCCCCGCCCAGTACGATAACCTTGTTGCCCGGGGCGCAGCCGCCTTCGCTCTACTTGAGTGGTCAGCCTACACAATCAACCGAGTCAACCTTGGAGGAGAAGCCACCGCCCGTACCTTCCGGCAGGACGCCGACGCCAGGCTCAACCGTTTTATCGAGGAACTTAAGAGACTGGGGCAGCAGAACAGGGTTAGAGTTCGCCAGCTTTACACGCCATACGAAACACCCGTCTCTCAATCTATCGTTTTAGGACCTTAAGGAGGCCAACATAATAGAGCGACTTTACAAAATCCTGTGGTCTCGGGTAGGCGGAAGACCCTGGACGTATATCATCAGGGATAGCGTCAAACATTATCCTTTACTATGGCTACTCGGAACACAGGCAGCCGGTATCGTGTTGGGACATTTGTTCTGGTAAGAAGGGGGAAAGACTATGGGATGGAAAACCTTTAATGACCGCCTCGCCCTCGTCTCCGTGCTTACCATCGTCTCGCTCTGGATAGCGCAGCGCTGGATTCAGCTACCCGACGCAGTGATCGGAGCAACTATCCTGCAATTTGGCCTGGTCATGCAGTTCTACTTCAGGAAGGCAGCCACGAAGCCATGAGGACGCTTTCAGGCACGCTTACCGCAGCACAGAAGACCGCCTCCGCCCTACCCCACCCCAAGGTTGAGATCCTCGACCGTGTGGCAGGGCTCACACGTCTTAACTGGACGCGGTTGTACACCGGGGCCGAGGCCGACGCCTTCCACGCCGTCGCCATGCCGGCCGACGGCTCGCTGATCAGGCTGCGCATCGATTCGACTAACCTTTATCGTCAGAGAGTAACCACGCCAGGCGCAGGCTCTGATTTTGCCACATGGACGAGCTGGGCAGTGACCGCCTACGCCGTCGCTCTCTGCGCCTACGGCAGCGCCGTCTTCGCCTTCAGGGTCGGGCTCGACGGCAAGCTCTACCGAGCTGACAGCGCCGACTCAGGCGCATCGTGGGGAGCATGGGTAGACATGGGAGCAATCACAGGCACAGCGGCGACCCGCCTTGCCTGCTGCTGCAAGAGCGCTACTTTAGCCATCGTGCTTTACTCTCAGAGCAACGCCGTCTACCGCCGCCGTCTTTCCGGTGGCTCATGGGAAGCCGCTGCGGCGTGGTCGCTCAGCGTCGCCTCTATAACTGGCCTTGCTGTGCGCTACCAGGGAGATTGGAATGTCGTTGTTACAGGTACGCAGGTCACCACCCTCAAGCCCTATGTCTGGACTTGCGTCTACGGCGACGGCTATTCTGCGGGTGTCGGCACATGGTCAGCACTCGTTGAACTCACCAGGGCAGAGGCAGGCTCGAATGTCAGCTTCGCATTCCCATGTCTCGACTTCCCCGACGTATTCCGTGCCTTCTTCGTGGAAGCCTACTCAGGCTCGGAAGCCTACACCCGCCCCTTCGGGACTCACTCTCTAGCGACCGCTGACTTCATCTCGAATCTGTGGCGAGAGCCAGTCCCCTTTAATCTAGCGTCTACCTACGGACTGGCGCTCTGTCATTCGAGCACCTACGTCTGGTTGACACGCCCCGACGCCGTGTGGCGGGCTTCGCTCACGCCGGCCTCCGTAGAACTCACGGCTGACGTTCTGCTTCTCGCCACCGCCCTCGGCGAGGCCTCGGGCGAGCTGTCGCTATCGCTCCGCAACGATGACGGACGATACAACACGCTCGGCACAGGAACATACGCAGCTATCAAGCTCGGTTCTGAAATCCTGTTTTCACCAGGCTATCGCACCACCGCAGGCATCGAGGTATCCTCCGGGCAAGCCTACTGGATAACTGGCTGGGAATATGTTTCCCGTCCCCCGTCCTCGGTCTTCTGTCTCCGTGCCTCCGACGGTTGGGCTATGTTGGAACGCTGGAAAGCCAGGAGACAGTACACATGGGCAGCCGCAGCCAAGAATATCTTTCAGTTACTCTCGTGGCTCCACGCCCGGGCAGGCCTTGAGTTCTCTTCGTTCAGCACCAGCAGCGCCATCGTCAACCAGTATCCAGCGTTCACTATCAACCCAGGTGAATCCGGCCGGTCTTCCGTCCTCCGTCTCCTGTCCAAAGTGCCCGATGTCCTCTACTTTCGTGGCAACTATGGCTACATCGTCAACCCGTTGGCAGCAGACGCCAGCGCCTACACCTACGGCACGACCCACGCCATCCTTGAGGGCAGATATATCACCCGCAGCAAAGAGAGCAACCGGGCCCAGGTTTTCGGCGCCGCCGTCTTTACCGAGGACTTTGACTGGACAGAGATTGAGCTTCTATCAGACATTCTCTCTCAGGTTAAGGACCTGAACCTCACCACCACCACCCGAGCGCACGAACGAGGCGCAGCGGAACTCCGGGAAGCGGCCATCCATGCACTTGACGGCATTGTCCTCGTACCCCTGAACTGTGGCCAGGAGATGTACGACGTGGTAGACCTCACCGATGCTGTAGCTGGCCTCGTGGCTGCCAAGAGACGTGTCCTGAGTCTCAGTCATATCTACAACCCTACCAAAGGCCAGTACGTTCTTAAAATCGGTCTAGGAGCACTGTAATATGATCAGGAAAGGAATCTTGAAGGCGTGGGCATCACCTTTGTCCTCCGTGCAAATCATCGGAAGCCTCAGCGTATATCTCGATAGCATCCCCACATCCCGAGCGATACCTACCGCTGAGATGGTTGTCGGGCGCAACGTCGCCGTCCTCTTCTTAGACCCGAGCAACTTCCTGGATGCAGTAATTATCGCTGTCTGGACCTCTTGACAGTTTAGTACAAAGCCCTCTAAGATACCTCCAGAAAGGCATGATATATCCACAACATGGGCAGCGTACCTAGAACACTGACTTTCATAGACCTGTTCGCTGGCATTGGGGGAACTAGGATTGCCTTTGAGGACGCTGGCTGTAAGTGCGTTTTCTCCTCTGAGTGGGACAAATTCGCCCAAATAACATATGAGGCCAACTTCGGCGAAAAGCCGAAAGGTGATATAAGACAAATCCCCAGTAGTGAAATTCCAGAGCACGATATCTTGGTTGCCGGGTTTCCCTGTCAGCCGTTCTCGATTTCCGGTGTATCAAAGAAGAACTCTCTGGGGATGCCTCACGGATTTGATGATCCGACACAGGGAACGCTGTTTTTCGAAATAAAGAGGATTCTGGCAGATAAAAGACCACCTGCGTTTCTTCTGGAAAATGTCAGGCATCTTCAGAGTCATGACAAGGGAAAGACTTTCAAGGTCATCATGGACGCACTGGAAGGCGAACTCGGGTACACTGTCTACCACAAGATCATTGATTCTATCAATTACGTTCCTCAACACAGGTCGCGCATTTACATCGTAGGTTTCAGAGATCGCACCTTTTTCAACTTCCCTTTGCCTGACGCAAGCAACAGACCTAAATTTCGGGGCGTCTTGGAAAGTGATGTGCCCGCCAAATATACTCTCACTGACCACCTTTGGTCCTATCTACAAGACTACGCGAAAAAGCACAAGGCAAAGGGAAATGGCTTCTCCTTTGGTCTAACGGACCTCGATGGCCACTCTAGGACTCTCAGTGCCAGATACCACAAAGACGGCTCCGAAGTTCTCATTCCTCAGGAAGATGGCAATCCGCGCCGTCTGACCCCTCGCGAATGTGCTAATCTAATGGGGTTTACCCAGTTCCGTCCCGATTTCAACATTCCCGTTTCGGACACGCAGGCTTACAGACAGTTTGGCAACTCAGTTGCTGTTCCTATTGTATATGACATAGCCAAGGCCATAGTGAGCAGTTTGCTCGACCAGTATCAGCAAAAGCAAGGTCAGAACTCAATGCCGCAACCGGAGCGTTCAAGAAAATGAGCTCGATCTCGCTTCAATCAATGCGCCAGTTCCTATCGAAAAGCATTAGCGGTTTCAATCAAAATAAATTGAATGGTTTACTTGCAGAGGTTGAATTCCGCAATTATCTCGAAAGCCTCGGCTTTGCTGACAGGGTCTCCGTCGGTGGATGGATAGCTCGAAATGTCGGTCCCGGTGACTTTGGCCATCATACCGCCGTCTTTTTCCCCAGTACCATTCAGCCTGGCGTCGATTATAGCTCGACTACCCAGCTTCCTGTACCAAGAATTGGCCTTCACACTATATGTGCCACTTTCCATCAATTAGGTATCAGCAGTTATTTCTGTACACCTGTCGTAGTTCGGCAAGATGACCCCACGTCAATCCAGTGGCATTCTGTCCAACTCGGACTACCCACGCAACAAGAATACGTGCCATTTCCTCACCAACTTCAAGGCTTTTCTTTTCGCGGGCGTGGTTACTCATTTTTACGTTACAATACTGACGTATCACCCATTCCCGACGCGCCAGTACCCGATGAATTTTCGAAAGAGCACTTGCGTGTTGACTTCCAGACACGCTTTATGGCTGAGATAAGCGATGTTGATGGTATTCTCTGGGGTCAGCGGTATACCTATCCCGTCGAGATCAAGGAAAAAACCCCCGCCTATGATAATAAACTGGGTGAGTACTTCGGATTGGATGTTGGCCCGTTCGTCAAACTTGCTTTCTATGCCGCTAAGCACGGCAACCTCCATTCAATATTTGTCGTGCGTGAAATTGACAACGTTACTCAAAGAAATCTGGTCAGCTGGTTATTCATCACATTTGACCATCTTGCCCAGTACGCTTCTTGGAACCCTCAGGGAGGCGGGAGAAACATGCTCGGCGGTCCGAGTTCCGTGGTGAAGATCCCCAAGTCGGAGTTTTCCCCACTCACTCGGAGCAATCTAGGTCAGCTTTAGCTTTTTCTATGCCGCAGGAATATACCTCGCCGCAATTCACACAGTACTTTCGCAGGAAGATAACTGCATGGGCTACGAGTCATACTTCTGACTTTCCTTGGAGGAAATCTCACAATAAATGGCATTCCTTGGTTGCCGAGATAATGCTGCAGAGAACCAGAGCTGAACAGGTTGTACCAGTCTATGAGAAATTCTGCATACAATACCCTTCACCATCGGATTACGCAAATGCCCCTAGTGCAGCCACATTCTCTACTCTCGGGTTATCTTGGAGGGAGGTACAACTTCGTGCGCTCTCCCAAATTCTATCCAACAAAGAGATTCCTGCAAATAAGCAGGAATTACTCCAACTTCCTGGCGTCGGCTCGTACGTCGCCTCAGCATATTTGTCGCTCCACGTCGGTGTCAGGGAACCCATAGTCGATACTAATGTAGTGCGTCTGTATGGTAGGTTCTTTGGATTATCAACTGATGCTGAGACCAGACGCCAGAAATGGATCGCTGACTTGGCTGAACGCTTGACCCCAGCCAGAAGTTTCAAAATCTATAACTACGCCGCAATCGATTTTACTAGGCTGGTGTGTAAGGTTAGGCCCCTTTGCGATACCTGCCCTTTGAGCAGGAAATGTGCGTGTCTCTCCCAACGATAGGCCATCGTTGCCCCCATCTCTCACGGATTCCGCCGAGCGCCGATGTTCGCTCCCAGCCCCGCCCTAGGCAGGACTCGCTGGCGGTGGCAGGCCAAGCCGAAGCCGAGGACCAGGGGGGCTGCCACCCGCTCCGCTCACCGTTATCATGCAAATCTTCATCGCCTATCAGCTCCACTAATCCCCTCAAAGCCTCTAACATATTAGGGCTTGCAGGCCAGTTTCTCATATAGCTGGTCGTAGCTCTTATCATACGAGACATAAATTACAGTTGCAGCGTAGAAGTCAGCCAGACGAGTCTGCTCTTTCCGTGTAAGTGCCTCACCGAGCTTACATTTGACCATTATGGGTTGTACATCCACAATGTGGTCAAATAACACTTCCAAGGCAACCTGTTCTCTTGATTTCTCCATTATCTACCTCCTGAACTGATCCCCGCAATTCCTGTACATAGTAGCATCAACATGTACTGGATATCCCTCCAGTTTTCATGCAACACCCCCTTGACTTTAGTAATATACATTTTGAGTTTCGTGGATGCAAATTCTACTTGATAATGGCATCGCAATAGCATTGTCCGTGTTTGAAATTGTCATAACCTGCACTAGCTGAACAGTATGGTAATTAATTTGCACATACAATTTGCATGGTTCTGGATTATGAACTAGACAGCCTTGATGAGAAAAATTTGGTTCAATCCTAATCACCTGCAGCCAGTGCCACGGCAGCACGTGCCATATCACAAATGGCAGCCCCACTGAGTTCACCATTGTCTGGCAAATCTTCATCACCTATAAGTTCGACTAACCCTTTCAAAGCCTCTAACATATAAGGGCTTGCAGCAATCAGTCTAGCGTGTGCTTTTTGGTTAGCACTCCTTTCTATGGTAGCTATACGGTTACCTTCCGCATCCAAGATTCGCCATGAACCACCTTCTAACTTTGCTTTCCATAAACCAGGAACACCACAAACTTTCATGCCACACCTCCATTTGCCGTGTCCAGCTTGCCTGCCATTATTAACTCGTCCGCTCCAAACACGTCTATTTATTTTTCCAGATAAGTGTACCAGTATTGGAACTATTTGTCAAGATAGGGGACGTCCTTTTTTCCTTTCGCTTTTCAGGTGTGCCTCAAGGCTAGAGGATACAATAACCCACGAGTTGCCCATCATTCTCCCTTCTATACGCCGTTGCCTAAGTAGACGGCGTAGGAAACCACCTGAGAGGCCAAATCTCTCCGTAGCCTCAGTGACTGTTAATAAGTCTTTCAGCATAGTAATGCCTCCAGCATTACTATACCAAGTCTGGAACAATTTTACTACCATCTTAATCATCAACGTGAAACTCTGCATTGTGGTCATACCCTCAATCCCCTTAAGCACGCTCAGGCAGTGCTCAATCTAGGTCATCTTCGCGGATTATACAAGACTACAGCAAAAATCCTACCAACCACAACCGAGTGGTTTCCGAGCGTCTCTAAATATCCCAGACCCTTTAAAACTTTCAAGGACGATCACCGCGCTCATCAAGACCCCCCTGCCTCACGAGCCGCCCCTCCCCACTCGGCAGACTGGGGCAGTCTGCCTCGTTTCGGTGGCGTCCGAGACGGACGCCACAGCGCCACCCAGCCCCCGTCGCCGTCCTCTTCCTCGACCCGAGCAACTTCCTGGATGCAGTCGTTATCGCTGTCTGGACGTAGCCCCACCCCACCCCACCACCGCCCTGTAGTGCTTCATGCTGTTATCAAAGGTGAGACTATCAGCAGATTCAAATGGGGGTAATTGCTTACGCTTGCTGGCACTATTTTGAAAAATAAACCGCTATGTTGTAATGCTTGCTAACTTTCTGACCTGTTACAACTTTGCTCGCCCTCAGAAGACATCGGCAAATCCCTATCCGAGAACTCCCGCAATGGCAGCAGGATTAACTGACCATATCTGGACTATTGAGGAAATCGTTTTTTGGCTCGTTCAAAATGACCCACTACCATAGGGAATCGTCCTTGACTTAATGTGATATCATAGATGTCGAAGAAGGCAGTTAGAATAATAGAATGATTAAGACTGAATGGCAATGGATTGCCCTTTACAGCGCATTTAGTGCTGTTGCATTAATCTCCTTACTTTGGCTATGGCACAGAGGTACATTTTCTTGGATACAGTACGTGATGCCTCTATTAATTTGGGCTGGTGTAGTCTTCATAGCGGCATTTGTAAAAGCTTACAGGGATGGTAATCAAAAGAAGCCCGATACCACGAAATCAAAAGGCGCTCGGCCACTCTAAGGTTCTACTAGCTTATAAACAACACAAAACTCATTGGAATAAACTAATTCAAAGTGAGCAATTTGCTGATTATTCAATGCCCTATCCAAGATAGTATTTGTAGGCGTCGCAACTGGCTCTCCTAACGCATAGTACATCGCCCAGGATTGCGTAATATCACTCTGATGTATGAATATGTAAGTAGAATTGTACTTGCGCATTATCTCGGCAGTCCGATTAGAATCAGCCGCTAATAGAGCTTCAGCCACATCCTGAATTTTGTAGTGCGAAGAATACTCACCACTAACAGTTTCATTCCATGCAGGATTCTTAATAGTACTAAGAACTTCTCGTGAAGGGGCAAAGACGATCACGTCTCTTTCCCCAAGGTCTCTGATCGTGTGGCCATAGTCCCAGCAACAGAGGAAAACAGCGTCCTCAGGTGTATTAGTCCTTATCCAATCCATGCAAGGTCCGATATCACTAGGCTGATAGTCGTAGGTAAATGTCCGATTGCCCTTCTCATAGGTGTAATGGGTTCTTTGAGGATTTGCTTGCTTGCTGCTGCATCCAACAATCATGAGGAGAACCATCATAGCCAACAAGCCTATCATCAAAAACCTTTTCATAATGAAGAACCTCCGCTGCCATGTTTCGTGTTATCGTGCTGTAGATTATTGCACAAGTGCCGATGTCAAATCAATTCGATTCATGGGTTACTCCATAGCGCCCTGTAGCGCTTCGCGCTGTCCTACTTTTTCGAGTTGACTAGCTGTGGACTTTTTTGCGCTTCATAACATGTCGAAGTATAATAGCACGAAACATGACTCCGAAACTTGCGAGGAGGAGTAATGAAAAGGCTGCGGGTTGTGCTAGCCTCATTATTGATAGTGACCTTTGTAATTAGTAGCGTTGGCTGTGGTAGCAAGCAAACAACTCCAACAGCCTCACCAACCCCTACCCCCATACCAACTCCAACACTTGCTCCCACAATGACCAAATCAGGAACTCTCGCCGGTAATGAGACATGGTCAGGCATCGTATATGTCACAGGAGACATTATTGTGCCTGAGGGTACGACTTTAACAATTGAGCCTGGAACAACAGTTCGATTCGCGCACAATAGGGAGAGTGAGGATCAATTGACGTTAGAGAACTACTTTCAATGGCCTAAGCTGGCGCTGTATGTGTACGGAACGTTGGTAGCCATTGGTTCTCCCAGTGACCTGATCGTCTTTACCTCAGACGCGCCTGACCCCCGTGGAGCAGACTGGAGAGGGATCATCATTAGCCCAAAGCCATCCGATACTGCTAATCGGTCAATTATCAGTTATGCCATCATTGAGTATGCTCACAAAAGCATCATGTTTGATCGCGGCTTTCCTTTGTGTCACTTGGTGGAAAATTGCATTGTACGCTTTGCTGATCATTTGTTCTTGAAAAAACTGAAAGGTAACGAGCTTGAGGGTGGTAGTGCCATAACCTATTGGGACGCTTCATCACCAATCGTGAGAGGCAATATCATCTATGGCACTACACATGCGCTCGAGGTTAGCGGCCAGGGCAATCCGCTCTTCGAGAATAATATAGTTTGTTTCAACCAGAAACGAGGAAAGTACTACGGAGGGGCAAATGGCGTCCGTACAATGGGAACAGAAACAACGGTCTTTCGAAACAATCTCTTCTATCAGAACTGGTGGGGAATAGAATTCAATTGGGGCTCTAGAGCTATAGTAGAGAACAATATAGTGAGCGGAAACGATGCTGGACTAGTGATTTGCCAAGGTGATCCCCAAGAAGGGGAATCATACCCTACCTGCAGATTCAATGACGTATGGGGAAACGGCAGAGACTTTCTATATGATCGACATGGTAGTTGGCAGTCGGTGTCCCAAGAGCGGTTTGGTATCAACAATGTATCCGTTGATCCGCTTTTCTCCAGGGAGGATTTTTACAATGCCAATTTTGATTTTAGTCACCCGGGGCTGAAAGACTGCGGTAATCCCGACCTATATGATGAAGATGGTTCTAGGTCAGATATTGGGCCAAACTGGGATTGGAGTTGGGTCGATAGCCGTCTACTTGTGCCTCTCAAATAGGACAGGAGAACAGGATCCAAGGCGACTTAGACTAATAGGGTATGTACTACCTGATCTGTGTGGCTAAGTAGTTGTGGGTGTGCTAATCTCCTCTCAGGTATTCCACAAACCAAAACAGCGAAGGTCATCTTTTCACGCTAACCTCACACTCAGTTCCAATTTTGTAATTGCAACCTGCACGGACAGGGATTCATCGCACCTACCAGAGTGTGCTGGATACAACACACCCCTAATATTTAGCTTCAATTTAGCGGTGATTCAAAAGTAGTAGCGTCCCTCAGACCCAAAAACTTTAGGCAAAGTGCTCCAAAAACACTTCTATATAACTATACCCAACCCATTATTCGGTACGAGCTTTCCCCCCGCCCCCGCGCCACCCGCCCCAGGCAGGACTCGCTGGCGGAGGCAGGCCAGGCCGAAGCCGAGGACGATGGAGGCCTGCCACCCGCTCCGCTCCCTGACCTCCCCACCCCGCCCCGCTCGTCGTTCGTCTCTTCGCAAGCTCCGCTCCTCGTCCTCGCTCCCTGACCTACCCCACCCCTGCTCCGAGCAGCGCCCTTGTTTGTCCGGGTGTTTCGCTGGTGCTCCAGGGGTGGCCGTACAATAGCGGCGTGGATCCCGAGCGTCGTCGCGACGCCCGTGCGCGTTGTCGCGTCGAGGTCTCCGCCGAGGCCGACGGGTTGGGCACGGATGGGTGAAACGAACACTCACGCCCCACCACCCCGCAAGGAGCTTGGGAGCGGCTGGCGTGCGACGCCGTCCCCCTTCGGGGATACCCGTCCCAAGCTCCTTGCCCACCCCAGGCACGAGGCTACGTCGCCAGAGTGGGCACCCGATCGGAAAGACTCATAGTTCTTATTTACGTGAAGATGGCTATTCGCTTTCCGACAGCCCACCCTGGCTCTGGACGAGGACGCCGCCCCAGCCCACAAACAATCTCGTAAAATATGCTCCGGAATATGAGCTTGTTTGAGGGCTGCCACCCCCTCTTAATTGAGCCATCTTCCGCTTCATCCCCTCCCCCCTC
>Ga0209777_10001294_pt1 | contig 36942 bp, 23 predicted proteins | sample FrelakmetHBP12HB_FD_187147 | JGI IMG/M metagenome (GOLD analysis project Ga0209777, IMG submission 187147) | Freshwater lake sediment microbial communities from the University of Notre Dame, USA, for methane emissions studies -HBP12 HB (SPAdes)... | ecosystem: Environmental > Aquatic >...
CCGATCTCGTGCGCAAGGAGCTTCAGGCGCCCGCCACCTTCGTCCTCGAGATGCACCGCCCCTTGATGCCCCTGGCGTGGCCGGCGGCCATGCTCCTGAGCGGCTTCGTGGCGCCGCTGGTCGGGCCGGACTACGTCGAGCGAATCGAGGCCCTTCGCGACCCGGCCTTTCTCGACCGTCTGCTCAAACGCCTCCAAGCCGACCGAAGCGAGGGCTGACCCTTGCAGCACGCCGACGAACTGATGGCCATCCTGATTGCCGTGCTGGGAGCGGCGATCCTCTTCTGCGTCTGGCGGGCCCAGCGCGGTCACCTGCCGTACATTCGCCGCATGGCGGGCGTCGCCGCCATCGAGCGGGCCGTCGAGCGGGCCACGGAGATGGGCCGGCCCATCATCTATGGGATGGGCTGGACGGACATGCAGGCGATCGAGACGCACGCGTCGCTGGCGATCCTGACGCACGTGGCGCGCCTGGCGGCCCGCCTTCAGACGCCGCTCATCGTCCTGGCACGCCCGAGCAGCGTGTACCCGGTGGTCGAAGAGACCGTGCGCCAGGCCTACACGGCCGAGGGCGCGGTGGACCGCTTCGACCCGAAAGAGCAGGTCCGGTTCCTCTCGGACGATTCGGTCATCTATTCGTCGGGCATCGCGCGCCTGATCGAGGAGACGCACGCGGGCTGCGCGATCTTCTTCGGGGCCTTCGACTTCACGAGCCTGCTGATGGCCGAGCCGGGCGCGCGGCTCGGCGTCCTTCAGATCGCCGGGGACCCGTCCCTGTTCCAGATTCCGTTCTTCGTGTGCACGTGCGACCAGACGCTCATGGGCGAAGAGTATTTCGCCGCCGGCGCGTACGTCAGCACGGACCCGGCCATGCGGGCCACGCTCCTCGGACAGGACATCATCAAGGCGGTCTTCGCGGGCCTCATCCTGTTGGGGGTCGTAGCCATGCTGCTGCCGGGGGGGACGGCGGAATGGATCGTGGAATGGCTGAAGCATTATAAGTGAGAAGGGGCCGCCCGTGCAGCGTCGCCTGGTCTGGGTCATCACGTTCGTCGCGGGCCTGTTCTTCCTGCTCGAGTTCGTGCTGCCCGAGGAGGCCCCGGCCTGGCTGGGCGGGTTCAGGAATCCCCTGACGCCCTACCTGGACGGGGCGACCAAGTTCCTCATCGTGGTCGCCACGATGGCCTTCCTGGTGGGGCCGGTGAACCTCGTGAGGCAGCACCTGCCGACGGCCCTGCGCCGCCGCAAGGGGTGGGTCGAAAGCGTCGTGTTCTTCGTGTTCCTGGCGGCCGGCATCGTCGCCCAGGCGTATCACGCCGAGGGGCGGACCGCCGTGGCGATGCAGGCGGCGCTTGACAGGCTCTATGGCGTGCTCTTCTACGGCCTGATGCTGGGCTTCGGCGCGTCGAGCATGGCACTGCTGGCGTTTTACCTTGTGTCGGCGGCCCACCGGGCGTTCCGGGTCAACAACCTCGAGGGGGGGCTGATGATGGCCTCGGCGGTGATCATCCTCCTGGGGCAGGTGCCCCTGGGCGACTGGCTGACGCAGGGGCTGCCGGAACCGGTGCAACTGCCCTCGGTCGCCCAGTGGATCCTGACGGTGCCGAATACGGCCGTCCAGCGGGCGGTGCTTCTCGGGGCGTGCGGCGGCGCGTTCGCGGCGGCGGTCCGCCAGTGGCTGGGGGTCGGCACGGCGCAGGGGTGACGGATGACTCGCTGGCTGCTGAAACTTCATGGCCTCAACGCCCGGTGGCTCTACCTGGGCACGGCGATCCTCCTCGTCGTCCCGTTTGTCGTCCTCATTCCATCGCCGGCGACAAAGCCTTCCCGGGCGGTGCAAGGCCTGTACGCCATGATCGAGAGCTGCCCGCCGGACAAGGTCGTCTGGATCGATTCGGCGTGGGACCAGGGCTCGCGGGCGGAGAACGAGGCCCAACTGGAATGCGTCGTGCGCCATCTGTGCCGCCGCCACATCCGCTTCGTCGTCACGAGCGTGGGCAATCCGTTTGCGCCCGAGTTTGCCGCCAAGGTCATCAAGCCGATCGCCGAGGACGCCGGCTACACGTATGGCACCGACTGGGTCAACATGGGCTTCGTCCAGTGCAATGCGGGCCTGGCGGTGGTGATCAGCGGCCTGGCCAAGAATTTCCACAACATCCGGGAGAAGGACGTTGACGGGAAGCCCATCGGCGAGCTGCCCCTGATGGAGCACGTGCGAACGATCGAAGACATCTACCTGGTCTACGCCATCACGTACTCGCCCACACCGGACTGGATCAGCTTCGTCAAGGGCCAGTTCGGCACGCCGGTGGCCTTCGGCTGCATGTCGATCATGGGGCCCTACTATCAGACGTTTGTCGAGAGCAACCAGTTGTGCGGGATGCTGGTCGGGAACCGGGGCTCGGCCCAGTACGAGTCGCTCCTGGGGCATCGCAGCCTCGGCACGAAGCTGAGCATGGTCGCCTCGTTCGGGAACGTAGCGATCCTCCTGGCGGCCCTGCTCGGGAACCTTGGGATGTGGGGCCTTGCGCGGGCGCGGCGGAGCCACGTGCGATGAACGATCGGCTGGTCATCTGGGTCGGCGCGGTCGTCACGCTGGTCGTGTTCAGCTACCTGGCGGGGGACAACCCGGTCTACCGCCTCATTCAGCAGGCGGCGCTCGGGGCGTCGGTCGGCATCGCCCTCGTGATCGCGTGGCAGCAGGTGCTGGAGCCGATGTGGTGGGCGCCGATCCGCGGGGCGTTCCAGGGCGGTTCCCGGGCGGGAGCCCTGTGGCTGCTGGCCCTCGTGCCCGGCGCGATGTGGTACGGATCGCTGTCGAAGAAGTGGTTCTGGGTCAGCACGATCATCTTCGGCCTGTTCGCGGGCGTGGCGGCCGGCTTCACGTTCAAGGGCATCCCGCTCCTGGTGCTGCCCCAGATCGGCGGGTGCCTGAAGCCGCTGAATCCGTTCGCCGGTCCGGGGGGATTCACGTGGCAGGCCCTCGGGGACTGCCTCAACAACCTCCTGTTCCTGGCGGCCCTCGCGACGACGCTTCTATACTTCTTCTTTTCCATCAGGATGGAGAACCGGCTGCTCGGCACGTCCGTCCGCCTCGGCCGCCTGATGATCATGGTGGCGCTGGGCGCGATGTTCGGCAACACCGTGATGACGCGGATGGCGTACCTGATCGAGCGGATGCAGTTCCTGTACGAGAACTGGCTCGCCCCGATGTGGCACCACGGGGCGCTATGAGGGCTGTTTACTTCTCAATCACTTCGATGTTCGCCCGGGGGACGGTCACGCGCTGCCCGCCGGCGAACTCGACCTCGACGACGCGGACGCGCGCCCCGCATTCCACTTCCTGGATGCCCGGCGGGAGTTGCCGCACGGTCGCCAGGCGGCCGAAGCCCGGCTCGCGGATGAGGCGGACGGCGCTGCCGACCTCGAGGTCGCGGCCGCCGGGACGGCCGAGGTCGCACGTCCGCGCCGCGGCGGAAGCGGCGGACGGGATGATGATCTCCGGCCGCATGACGCCCGCGCGGATCTGGGTCGTTCCGTTGGCCGAGGCGCGCCGGCCGGCATGCGAAGCCAGGAGGTCGTACGTGGCGCGGGCCATGGCGATGCGGCCGAAGCCCTCGGTCATGATGAGGATGGGGCGGATCTTCTCGTGCCCCGTGATGGCGACGCCGAGGTCGTAGCCGAGGAGGGCCTTCAGGTCTCGGTCGTGAAATCCACCGGCCACGAGCGCGGCCACGCCGATGGCGGCGGCGCGGTTGTAGAGATCGTGGGTCACCAGGGCGCCCGCCAGGACGATCTTCCCGGCCAGCGATTCGTCGAGGTCGGCCGGGCCGAGGGCGGCGTCGGGGCCGTGGGCGACGGCGGCCACCTCGCCGCTCACCTCGCCGCCGACGCCGAAGATGCCCTGCACGAGCGCGCCGGTGGTCTCGACGACCACGCCCTCCTTGGGCTGGACTTCGACCACGACGCCGTCGATGTACGCGCGAACATCGACGGGCTTCGGCGCGCCGCGGACCATGACCTGGCCCGTAATCTCGGAGACGACCTCGATCGTTCCCGCTATGGGCGAGCGGGCCGTGCTGCGGAACCACTTGATGAACGGGTGCGTTTCGGCGATGACTTCGTCGCGCTCGACGGCGTCGCCTTGCTTCCTGAGCATGTGGCGCTCGAGCTCGGCGGGCGTGATGCCCAGGAGGCTCACGACGTTGATCGGGGCGACGTCGCCGGGCAGATCGGCCCGGGCGACGACATCCTCGGCCCGAACGCGGGCCCCGCGCTCGACGAGGACCCGCCCCGCGATCGGCAAGCGCCGCTGGCGGCGCAGGGTCGTCTCGGCCGCGACGCGAAGCCCGGGGGTATAGCCGTGGGCCATATTTCGGTGCCTTAAGAATAAACGGCATTCACCGCAGAGAACGCGGAGAACGCAGAGAAAGACAAGTATTGGTAAACGTCAACAACGTCAACACCAGAGGACAGCCAACAGAGTCAGCAGAGGAAGGTCGCAAACCGGAGTGTTCCTGTCCGCTCTCCGTGATCCCTGTGGTTCCAGACTTTGACTCTTGTGTATGTCTTCTGTTCTTTGCGGTCAAAGCCCTTTCCTTTGCCTTGCCGCTCTGCTGACTCTGTCCTCTGTTCTCGCCTTTGCCTCTTTGCCGTTACCCAATCCTTGCCGTTCTCTGCGTTCTCCGCGGTGAATGCCTTCCAGCAGCGAAACACGCGCCCCGCAAGCGGGGCGGCTAACGAGGCGCCGCGCCTCTGCTGACTCTGTTGGCTGTTCTCGCCCCAAGGTTGTCTTTGACTTGCTTTGGCCTTTTGCCAATCCTTGCCGTTCTCTGCGTTCTCCGCGTTCTCTGCGGTGAATGCCTCTTGCTTTACGCGTAGGCGCCGAGCGCCTTCGCCCAGCGCGTAACGACTTCGCTCCGGTTCTTCCGGGGCACTTCCAGCGGCCGGCCGCGCCCGTCGAAGACCAGGCCGACCACGCCGCCTTGCACCTTCGCCTCGACGGCTCGCCCGCGTCCCGCGCCGAGGTCGATGTCGCGCGCGGGTTCCAGGACGAGGTCGGCCGCCTGGCCCGGCTCGAGCGGCTCAAGCGTGAGGTCGCCGCACGCCACGTTTCCTTCGCGCGTCCGGCCGCCGGCCGTGAGGCGATAGCCAAAGCAGCGGGCGCCGTCCTTGCCGCGGTTGAGCGGCGAGACGCACGTGCCGAGGTTGATGAGGCAGTCGCGCTCGAACACCTCGGCGGCGGCCTGCGGGTGGATTTCCGCAAGGACGCCCAGGTGCGGCATCATGAAGATGCTGTCGACGGCCAGGCGTGTGACGCCCTCGGGCTCGAAGGCGTCGATGAGCATCATCATGGCCTGGTTCCGCCGCGGGGCGTGCGAGAGAACGCCGCCGCTGCCGACGAGGAGGTCGAGGTTCGGCATGCGGATGATCGAGTCCGTCGCGCTGCGGTCGTCCAGGGACTCGGCGATCGTCCTGGCGCGCTGGACGCCCTTGAGGCCGACGGCGAGTAGCCTGTGCTGGACGAAGGCGAGCCGCAGGGCCTCGCGCGCCAGGGCGTGCTCGATCTTGAGGTCGTCCAGGAGGCAGGGGATCGTCGTCGGCCGGATCATCTTGTTCTTGATGCGGTCGCCGAGTTCACCCTCGTCGATGTCGAAGGGGAGCCACCGCAGGATGTTCGCCATGCCCGCTTCCGCCAGGACGTTCGACACGCTGTAGCTCATGCCGAGGTTGGCGCTAACCGTGCGGTTGAAGGCCCGTTCCTCGTCGGCCGTGCCGCCGGCGGGGCTCGCCGCGCCGCGCGCCGGCAGGGCAAAGTCCGAGAACACGTCGGTCGTCGCGCCGCCGATGTCGACGCCGACGATGTTGAGGCGCTGCTCGCGTGCGATCCGCTGGATGATGTTGCCGACGGCCGCCGGCGTCGGCATGATCGGCGCGCCGACCCAGGACATGAGTTTCGGGTAGCCCGGCGCTTGGGCCATGACGTGCTTGAGGAAGAGGTCGTGGATCGCGTCGCGCGCGGGCCCCAGGTTCTCGCGTTCCAGGACCGGCCGCAGGTTCTCCGTGACGTGGAGGTCGACCTTGCCCGCGAGGAGCCTCTCGACGTGCGGACGGGCGTCGACGTTGCCGGCGTAGACGACCGGCAACTGGAAGGACGCGCCGAGCCGTGCCTTGGGGTTGGCGGCCGCGAGGAACTCAGCCAGTTCGACGACGTGGCGGACGGTGCCGGTATCGGTGCCGCCGGCCAGGAGGATGATGTCGGGGCGGAGGGTGCGGATCCGCTCGATCTTCTCGTGGGGCGGCCGCTGGTCGTTCGACGCGATGACGTCCATGACGATCGCGCCGGCGCCGAGGGCCGCCCGCTGCGCGCTCTCGGCGGACATCGACTTGACGACCCCGGCGACCATCATCTGGAGCCCGCCACCCGCGCTGGAGGTCGATATGTAGACGTCGACGCCGACGTTGCCGCGCGCCGGGGTGATGATCCGCTCGCCGTCGAGAATCGTGCGGCCCGACAGCTCCTCCAGTTCCGCCAGAGAATTGAGGACGCCGCGCGTCACGTCCTCGTAAGGCGCCTCGACGGTGGTGGGGGCCTCGCCGCGGAACGTCTGGCGGTAGCCCTCGGGCTTCCTCTCGATGAGGATGGCCTTGGTGGTGGTGCTGCCGCAGTCGGTGGCGATGATGACGTTGAGATTGTCGGGGTTCATCGCGTTTACCTACGCCAGCGGCGGCGCCTGGCGATCGCGCATCAGCTTCTCGACGTCGTCAAGCTCCAGCGGCGCGGCCGCCGTGAAGTTGTCGATGCCCGTCTCGGTCACCGCGACCGTGTCTTCGCAGCGGATGTACACCTTCTCCTCGGGCACCCACATCTGCGGGTCGACCGTGAGGACCACGCCGGGCACGAGCGGGCGCGGCTTGTAGTCGCCCACGTCGTGCACCGCCATGCCGACCGGATGCGACAGGTGGCCGCGGAACAGGAGCGTTCGCCTCGCGGCCTCGGCATAGGCCGGCTTCGACCAGTGCGTCGCCTCGACGACGCGGGCCATTTCCGCCGCCGCCTCGTCGTGGACCTGGTCGGCCGTGACGCCCGGCCGAATTCGTTTCAGCAGGGCCTTGTGATACTCGACCATATAGCCATAAAGCTCCCGCTGCCACGGGGCGTACGTGCCGCTGACGGGCCATAGGCGGCCGATGTCGCTCGTGTAGTTGCCGAGGTCCGGGGCCGTATCCATGAGGACAAGGTCGCCGTCCTTGAGAGGGCTATTGTTACGGAAATAGTGTACGGTCCATATATTCTCGCCGCTCGCGATGATCGGGCGGTAGCCGTCGCCGCGCGCGCCGCCGTAGAGGTAGATGTATTCGGCCAAGGCGCCGAGTTGGTACTCGATGAGCCCCGGCCGCGTGATCCGCATCGCCTCGGTGACCGCGCGGGCGGAAAGCTCGCCGGCCCGGCGGCAAAGCGCAACTTCGGCGGGGCTCTTCACGGCACGCAGGCCGTCGAGGACCGGCGTGAGGTCGTGGATCTCGGCGCGCGGCGCGATGCGGCGAAGCGCCTCGACGAACCGGGCCTCGCGCGACGGCGCGGCGTCCCACGGATCGGCGGCCACCTTCGCGTTGGCGCGTTGAAGCTCGTCGCGGCTGCCCATGCGGCCCTCGGCCGGGGCGTGCGGCGTATGGATCGCCGAGGCCCACGCGAGGTCGGCCGCCAGGTTCTCCAGGCCGCAGACCTCATCGACGCCGGTGAGTTGCCTGGCGAGGTCCACGTCGTCGGCCGTGAGGACCGCTCCCTCGCTGGAGTGCCGCTCGCGGTGCGGGAGATACAGCGTCGTCTTGCGTTTCGCTCCGGCGAGCACGAGATAAGCCTGGGGCACTTCGACGCCGCAGAGGTAATAGAACTCGTTCGACTGTCGGAACACGTCGAATCCGCGCACCGGCGGCGCGCCCTGAAGGACCACGTGGGCGCCCGGTCCGATGGCGTCGAAGATCCTCGCGCGGCGCGTCGCGAATTCTTCGGGAGTGAAGTCGGCCTGGAACAGCGAGGTATCAGTCGTCATGGCGCCTCGTTAGCAGCCCCGCTTGCCCGGAACGGGCCCAGACTTCGGGCGGCGCGCGCGTTGTCGTTGTCGAGACTCACCGGAACGCCTCGTGCTCCGTGCGGCTGATGATCTCGTCCTGAAGGTCGCGCGGCAAATCGCAGAAGTAGTCGCTGTAGCCGGCGACGCGGACGATCAGGCCGCGATGCGGCTCGGGGTCGGCCTGGGCTTTTCGCAGCGTCTCGGCGCGAACCACGTTGAACTGGACGTGGTGGCCGTCCATTCGGAAGTAGGCGCGCACGAGATGGACGAGGTTGTCGAGGCCGTTCTCGTCGGCGAGGATCGCGGGCGTGAATTTCATGTTGAGGAGCGCGCCGCCCGTCTTCACCTGGTCCATCTTTCCCGCCGAGCGGACGACGGCGGTCGGCCCGCGGCGGTCGGCGCCCTGGACGGGCGAGATCCCTTCCGACAGGGGCAGGCCCTTCTTTCGTCCGTCGGGCATGGCCCCGGTGACCGAGCCGAAATAGATATGGCAAGTGGTCGGCAGCATCTCGACGCGGTAGCATCCGCCCTTGGTGTTGGGCCGCCCGTCGACCTCGGCGATGAGCGTGTCGAACGTCCGCACCATGAGGTCGTCGGCGTAGTCGTCGTCGTTGCCGTACTTGCGGGTCCGGTTGACGAGCCGCTGGCGGAGGGCCTCCTGGCCGTCGAAGTCGGCGTCGAGGGCGCTCACGAGGTCCCGCAAGGGCACGGCCTTCTCGTCGAAGGCCAGTTGCTTCACCGCCGAGAACGAGTCGGTGAGGCTGCCGATGCCGACGAACTGGATATAGGAGTTGTTGTAGCGCGCCCCGCCCGCGTTGTAGTCCTTGCCTTTCGCGATGCAGTCGTCGGTGATGACCGAGAGAAACGGGGCCGGCATAAGCGTGGCGTACATCCGCTCGATGACCTGATTCCCGCGCATCTTGACGTCGATGAAATGGCGAAGTTGCCGCGCGAACGCCGCGAAGAGGTCGTCGAAAGTCGCCAGCGCGTCGGGCGTGCCCGTCTCGGGCCCCAGGGTCTTCCCGGTCCGCGGGTCGGCGCCGTTGTGGAGCGCGAGCTCCAGGACCTTCGGCAGATTGAAGTAACCTGTAAGGATATAAGCCTCTTTGCCGAACGCGCCCGTCTCGACGCAGCCGCTGCATCCGCCGGCCCGGGCGTCGGCGAGGGTCTTGCCCTGGCGAAGCTGCTCCTCGACCACGGCGTCGGCGTTGAAGATCGAGGGGAAGCCGTAGCCCTTGCGGACGACGCGGAGGGCGTGCTTGAGGAGCGTGTCGGGCGTCTTCCGCGAAAGCTGGAGGTTCGAGCTCGGCTGGAGGAGGTGCATCTCGTCGACGATGTCCAGCAGGAGGCCGGAGACCTCGTTCGACCCGTCGGACCCGTCCGAGAGGAGCCCGCCGAGGTTCAGGTTGGCGAAGTCCGTGTAGGTGCCGCTCTCGGCCGCGGTGACGCCGACCTTGGGCGGCGCCGGGTGGTTGTTGAACTTGACGAAGAACGCTTCGAGAAGCTCGCGGGCCTTGTCGCGCGTCAGCGTGCCCTCGGCCAGGCCCTTGCGGTAGAAGGGCAGCAGATGCTGGTCGAGATGGCCGGGGCTGAAGGAGTCCCATCCGTTGAGCTCCGTGATGACCGCGAGGTGGCAGAACCAGTAATACTGAAGGGCCTCGTGGAAATCGCTCGGCGCGCGGGCCGGGACGTGCGTGCAGGCGTCGGCGATCTTCTCGAGTTCGGCGCGGCGCTCGGCGCGCGGTTCGCGGGCGGCCAACTCCCGCGCCCGCTCGGCGTGCCGCGCGGCAAAGAGGATGGCGGCGTCGCAGGCGACGGCCATGGCGCGAAGCTGCTCGGCCTTGGCGTAGGCCTCGGGATCAGCGAGGAAGTCGAGGGCCGTGAGGGCCGCGCCGATGTCGCGCTTGAAATCGACGAGGCCCTTGCGGTAGATCTTGTCGTCGAGGACCGTGTGGCCCGGCGCCCGCTGCTCCATGAACTCGGTAAAGAGGCCCGCGTCGTAAGCCGCCTTCCACTCCTGGGACATCGCCGCGAAAATCTTGTCGCGAATGCTGCGCCCGCGCCAGTAGGGGATTACCTTCTCGGCGTAAGCCTTCGTGCAGGCGTCGGAGACGGCGTAGCTCGTCTTCGGCCGCGAGTTCAGGATTCGCAGGTCGTCGAGGCTGTGGCAGGTCAGCTCGGGATACGTCGGCACCGCCTTCGGACGCGGGCCGCGCTCGCCGACGATCAGTTCGTCCTCGCCGAAAAAGATCGTCTTGTGCTCGCAGAGGTGCAGGAAGGAGAGGGCCCGCATCATGGGGGCCGAGTGCTTCCCCTCGTGGGCCTGGCAGAACTCGGTCATGAGGATCGCCCGCTCCTCACAGACCGAGGGCGCGGCGTCCAGGCTGGCCTGCCGGAGTCGGGCGGTTCGTTCAGTCATGACGGCGATCGTCTCCGCTGGAATCTGCGATACGGACACTTCACGGGTATTCTAGGAAAGGCGCCTCGTGCGGACAACGCAAATTAAGGTTTTGCGCTTCGCCCGATTGACTCTCTCGCGGCAGGGTGGTAGCTTCTTGGGCGGCGGATCCCGTGCCGGGACGCCGGAGGGGTGCGGCACATGGCTCTCGACCAGGTCGCCATCGGTTCCGTGAAGGTCAGCCGGCTCGTCCTCGGGGGCAATCCGTTCAGCGGCTTCTCGCACCAGGGGGCCGACCGCGACCGCCAGATGCGCCGCTTCTACACGGTCGAGCGGATCAAGCAGACGCTGCGCCGGGCGGAGCAGGCGGGCATCACCGCGCTCTTTGCCCGGGCCGACAATTTCATCATGCGCGTCCTGGAGGAATACTGGAGCGAGGGCGGCGGCCTCCAGTGGTTCGCCCAGACCGCCGCGGAACAGTCCGACCACCTGGCCAACATCTCGGCGGCGGCCTCCATGGGGGCCAAGGGATGCTACCTGCATGGCGGGCAGACGGACGTGCACTTCCGCCAGGGGCGGACCGACCTGTTCGCGCCGGCCCTGGCGCGGATGCGCGAGCGGGCGATGGCGGGCGGCTTTGCCGCGCACAACGTCGGGCCGCATGAGTGGATCCGCGACCACCTCAAGCCTGATTTCCAGATGTGTTGCTACTACGATCCGACCGAGCGGGTCGACCGGCCCGACCACGTCGCCTCGGACGCCGAGAAGTACGACCCGGCCCACCGGGACGAGATGACCCGCTTCATCCGGACGCTGCCCTGGCCGGCGGTGCACTACAAGGTCCTGGCGGCCGGCCGCCTGCCGCCGGACGAGGCCTTCCGCTACGTCGCGGGCGTCCTGCGTCCGCGGGACGTCGTCTGCGTGGGCTTCCACCTCGGCGACGACCCGGACCTGATCGAGAAGACCGTCGCCCTGTTCGAGAGGATCGTCGGCCGTCCGTAGGGGCGGCCCCGTGTGGCCGCCCGGCCGTTGTCGCTGTTTGTGTAGGGCATCGTCGGCGGCCGTTGACGTGCGCGGGCAGAGACCACAGCGAACCGCAGAATATCGAATATCGAACTCCGAATGTCGAAGGGACGGCGGCGCCGTGACGTGTGTTCGTCATTCGACATTCCTTGTTCGATATTCTGCGGTTCGCTGTTTTTCGACCGCCAGCGGCAGATGCAAACGGGAGGAACTTCTCATGCTAGGTAGAGCAGTGCTGGCCGCGTGGGTCGTCCTCGCCGCGGCGGGCGTAGTATTTGGCGACGCCCCGGCCCTCGACGAGAGCTTCGAGAGCGGCCTGGGGAAGTTCACGGTCGAATCCTGGCGGGGGACGCCGCCGGAGCAGATCACCGACGCCGTCACGCATGGCGGCAAGAAGGCCGTCCAGCTCACCGGCGGGGCGGCCGCCGACGACGTGACCGTTCTGTGGATGAAGGGCCCGGCGATCAAACTCCTGCCCGGCGAGCGGTACACCGCGTCGATCTGGGTCAAGACCGAGGGTGCCTGCGGCGTCGACCTGAAGGTGATCGTCCCCGAAGGCGTGGCGGTCCAGGGGCTTAAGGGCGAGAAGCTCACCGGCACGCGCGACTGGACGAAGCTCGAGCAAGTCTTCACGGTCGCCGGGAAGGTCCAGCCGAAGTCGATCGGCCTCTGGATGACCGGGCCGGGCAAGCTCTGGGCCGACGACTTCCAGTTCCAGGGCAAGACGGGCCTGGAGTGGCAGAAGCGGATCGAGATCGATCCGACGGGCGCGACCACCGAGAAGGAGTTCCAGGCGCTCCTCGCGGCCCAGGGGCTCAAGGAAAACGGCTATGTCAACTGGTTCACCGGCCGCTGGCCGTACATCTCCTTCATCGGCGGCATGGCCATGTGCAACCGCAGCGAGGACCTGGAGTTCTTCTACGAGAAGCCGTTCAAGTGGTGGACCGAGGTGCTCGATTACGTCATGGAGGACGGCGGCACGCGGTACGGCATCCGGGCCCGCGTCCACCGCTACAAGACGCCGCCGACGCCGCTGCACAGTTACCTCCTCACGGTCCGCACCGACCGCCTGCTCCCGCAATACTATCCAAGCTATATCTATGCCAATGGCAGGAAAATCTGGGACTACAAGAAGCACCCGATCCAGAAAGGGAAGCTCTGCGTCCCGTTCTCGGTGGAGGAGTCGGTCGACCCGGTGATCGATTTCGTGGTCGACAAGGCGTACACGCCCGAGACGAAGGGCCTGGCGTTCCGCATGTTCTTCGTCACGAACCTCGGCGACGCCGGCGTCAAGGTGGACCTCAAGGATACGTCCGACGAGCCCGAGGGCTCGCCCGCCGACAAGCTGGAGCATTTCGCGTTCGGCGTCTTCCCGTCGGGGTACGACGCATGGACCGACCGGGGGCCGACGTTCGCCGAGATCCGCAAGGACTGGAAGCCCAACTTCTTCCCGGACTATCCGACGGACAAGGTGTACCTGTCGCCGGTGATCGAAGACGCGCCCGGGAAAGGCAAGTATCACGATTTCATGGTGACCTACGGCGGGTGCAACCTGTTCGGCTTGGGGGCGGACCCGGCGCTGGTGCGCGAGCACGCGGCCTCGCTCCGCGGCGGCCTGGCGGACATCAGGAACGCCGCCACCGGCAAGGCCATCCTCGCACTCGACCCGAAGTTCGACTGCGTCTGGTTCACCGGCGAGGGCGACAACGCGCCCGGCAACGTCAAGGTCGTCGCCGACGCCAAGCAGGCCACGGGGGCGCCCGACCGGTGCGTCTCGGTCCACGAGCCGTTCCCGCCGGCCCTCTCGAAGGCCCACGAGTATGAGAGCGGCACGGACATGCTCATCCTCAAGAACGAGGAGGACCCGCAGTACAACATCATGATGGCGATGGGCCGCGGGGCCGGCCACACGTTCGGAAAGCCGTTCGGCTTCTACTGGGAGCAGACGCACTACCCGTATCCGAGCCTCGATGAGAAGCTGAACGCGTGCCTGCTCTACTACTTCTCGGGCGGGTCCTGGATCGGGGCCGAGGCCGAGAACGCCCCGTCGTTCGCGAACGAGATCGTCGCGGATTACGTGTTTCCGTACGTCCAGGCGCTGCGGTTCGCGATGGTCCATCCCGCGCGCGGCACGTCCGTCGTGCCGGTGGGAATCCTGTGGGGCAAGGACGACAAGTGGTGGGTGCCTTACAATCCATTTGGCCAGATGGATACCTTCGTGCGTCACATCGAGTACGACCACGCGACGAAAGTGCTGAAGTGCGAGCCGGCCTTTACGCACCCGTTCCCCTGGACCCCGCCGGACCGGGCCCGGTGGAACTTCGAGACGACGGGCCACCTGGGGTGGTTCATCGACGCGATCCCGGAAATCCAGGGCTACGATATGCTCGACGTGTTTTTCCCGAAGTTCGGCGACGCCTGCACCGCCCACATCACGCGCCTGCTGACGGGCACGCCCTATGGCCCGGTCGATTTCGTTTACCTCGACAAGGCGCCGGCCGAGACGCTCAAGACCTATGGCCTTCTGGCCATCCTGGGCCATGCCAGTGTGAATAAGGAGTTCGAGGGGAAGCTCGCGCAGTGCCTGGAGGCGGGCGTCCCGGTATTCCTGGGCGCGCAGCATGCACGCAACGGCGTCTTCGGTTTGAGTTTCGAGGCGAGCCAGCCCGCCAAGGGCGAGGTTGCCGGGAAGGGCCCGTTCGACGGAAAGATGAGCGGCGCCTATGAGGGCAAGGTCCACGGGTTCAAGGGCGATGGCTGGGAGCCGGTGGCGCTCGTCGGTGATCGGCCGCTCGTCGTCGCCAAGGCGACCGGCAAGGCGACCGCCTACGTGTACCTGGGCGAGCTCGTGAAGGACGGTGGCGCGGCCATCCGGCCGGTCCTGGCGAAGATGGGCGAGGGCGCGGCACTGCTGAAGTTCGCGCCCGCGGATGATTTCATGGAGTACGTCGCCTACCGCAAGGGCGCCGGGGCGTGGGTCGCCCTGTTCAATCATGGAAACATCGTCATCGGCTGCGACCGGCTGAAAGAGCCGCGCGCGATCCCGCCGGAACCGCTCTCGACGAAGCCCAAGGGCCCGTACGCGGGCGAGGTCGAGTTCCGCCTGGCTAAGCTCGGCCTGGACCCGAAGGCCGCGCTGGCCCTGTACGAGGTCGAGGGCATCGACGGCAAGGCCTTCGACGAGGTCATCTCGGGCCGCGGGACATTCAAGGTCCGCGAGGTGGCCGCCGAGGCGGCCGAGGGCGTCCTGAAGGCCCGGGTCACGGTGAACAAGCGCGCCCAGTATCTCATTGCCCCGAAGGGCCAGGGCGAGGCCGTGTTCCTCGGCAAACCGTAGTAGCAGGGCACGATGGATCTTGTGGGTGCCATGCTTTCGCGCCGTTGCGAAAGCATGATCGTGCGATCTCCGGAGAACATGCTTTCGCAAAAGCGCGAAAGCATGGCACCCGAACGCCCGCGCTCAATTGCGCGATGGTGCCAGCCCGGCAACGGACCGAAGCCTGGCGCCGCCTACGGGGTTCAACCTCCAGAAGGCCGCGAGTCTGCGGCGCGGGAAAGGAATCCATGAACACTCCCGGTCGCATTGCAGCCGCGCCATGCGTGCGGGGCGTCGCGGCCATCGCGGCGGCTCTGGCGGTTCTCGCCTCCGTCGCCGGGGCCGAGGAGCCGAAGTGGAAGCCCAGCCCGTCGCCCCTCGTGACGCGGTACGCCGAGCGCCTCTCGCCCAAGGAAATCCCCTCGTTCGAATTCTATCCACGCCCCTCCATGTCAAGGCGCGATGGCGGGGCGAAGAACCTCATGGGCCTCTGGGACTATGCCCTCACCGAGGCCGCCGCCAAGGCGCCCCCGGCCTCGTGGCAGGGCAGGATTATGGCGCCGTTCCCGATCGAGTCGGCCCTCTCGGGCGTCAAGCGCCGCGTGGGGCCGAACGAGAAGCTCTGGTATCATCTGGCGGCAGAGGTGGAGTGGGGCGCGGAATGGCTGAAGGGCCAGAACGCGCGGCTCCTCCTGCGGCTCGATGGCGTGAACCGCGACGCCACCGTCTTCGTCAACGGCAAGGAAGTGGGTTCCCATCGCGGCGGCGACGATGCCTTCTGCTTCGACGTGACGGACCTCGTCACCGAGAAGGGCAAGCACGTGATGGACATCGTCGTGGCGGCGGCGCCGGCCGCCGATGGGGGCGAGTGGGCGGCCACGGGCATCACGAAGCCCGCGTGGATCGAAGGTGCGCCGGCCGCACGGATCGAGTCGCTGAACTTCGTGGGCGATCCGGACACGGGCCTCGTGCATGTGACGGCGGAGGGCACGTTCGCCGCCGGGGACCTCCTGGAAGTGGTCGCGTACGACCGCGGCGCCGAGGCGGCTCGCACGAGCGGCCCTGCCGGGCAGGAGCTTCTGCTTGCCCTCAAGAAGCCGAAAGCGTGGACGCCGGACTACCCCTTCGTTTACGAGTACGAGGCGTCCATTAAGCATGGCGATAGATATGTGGACCGCGTGCGCAGCATCTTCGCGGTGCGCAAGGTCTTGATAGGCAAGGGCGAGAAGGGTGCCTCTGTCGTGATGCTCAACCAGAAGCCGCTCTTCCTGGCGGGCGTCGTCGACGCGAGTTGGTGGCCCGACGGCGGCTGCACCGCGCCGACCGCCGAAGCCGTGCGGCGCGACATCGAGCGGATGAAGCAACTCGGCTTCAACCTGGTGCGGAAAGCCTGCCCGACGGACCAGCCGCACTGGTACTGGTGGTGCGACCGCTTGGGCCTCCTCGTCTGGCAGGAGTTGCCGCCGGGCGACACGCAAGAACTCGTGGCGGAGTATCCGCGGATCATCCGCGATCTCGGGTCGCACGCGTGCATCATCGGCTGGGCGCTGCCGGCCGGCCTCAAGGCGGAGGCGGCGGCCCAGCTCACGCAGATCATCCGCAAGGCGGACCCGACGCGGCTCGTCGTCGGCGGCCCGGAAGGCGACGTCCGCGAAGTCTCGCCGGCCGACATGGACAAGGAGAAGGGCCCGAAGTTCCGGTGGCCGTGGCAGGAGGAGCCGCCGGCCCAGGCGCTCGTCGTGGCGCCGCTGGGCGGTATCCAGTGGCCGATCATGGGGCACACCTATGGCGCGCCGGCCCCGGCGGCTGCCGGAAGCCTCGGCGCCGAATACCTGGCGCTCGCGCCGAGGATGGCCGCATGGCGGACGAAGGCGGTCGCGTGCGGCTATGTCTATAAACAGTTTGCGGATGCCGGCCCCCGGGACTGTTCCGGGCTCATCACCTGCGACCGCGAGGTGATCAAGCTCGACCTGGAACTGGCGGCGAAGGCGGACCCCGCCTCGTGGGCCGTGCCGCGGGTCCGGACGATCGTGCCTTCAGGGCGCATGGAGGCCGGCGACTGGCAGGTCGCGGCCGCCCGCCCGACGGACGACTGGAGCAAGCCCTCGTTTGACGCCTCCGGTTGGAGCAAGGGCGCGGCCGCGTTCGGCGCCAACATCCCGCAGGGCCTGGCGATCCGGACGGAGTGGAAGGCCCCCGATCTCTGGATTCGCCGCGCGTTTACGCTCGATACCGCGAAGCTCCATGATCCGTGGGTCGTCTTCCGCGGCGTCGGCGACTTGGAACTCTTCCTCAACGGGACTCGGCTTGCCGAAAAGCGCAGCGCCGACGGCGCTCGGTATGAGATGCTCCGGGCGGGCCGGGGCCTGGCCGGCGCCAACGTCCTCGGCGCGCACGCCCATGCCGACCCGGGCAGGGGCTTCCTGGACGCGGGCCTCGTGGACCTGCTGCCCCAGCGCGACACGCGCCTGCCCGCGGGGTTGAAGCCGATCATCGACGTATGGATGCGAGACCCTTGCGTGTGCCTCGGCCCCGACGGCGTCTACTACCTCGTGGGCACGGGCACGACGGCCGCGTGGAAATGCGATGGCATCCCGCTCTACAAGTCGCCGGACCTCAAGCGGTGGGAGTTCGTGAAGATCGTCGTCGAGGTCGGCCAGTTCGAGGGCGCGTGGGTCCTCAACAACCGCGTCCGCAAGGACGTGCCGATCTGGGCGCCCGAGCTGCACTACATCAGGGGCGCGTACTGGCTCACGTTCTGCACCGGCTGGGCGCGGGAGGGCGGCCAGGCCGGGACGGGCCTCCTCAAGAGCACGAGCGGCCGGGTCGAGGGCCCGTACGAGCTGGTCAATAAGGAGGGGCCGATCACGCCCGGCCACCTGGACGCGACCCTGTTCCAGGACGACGATGGGACGGTCTATTTCCTGAGCGGCGGCGCGACGATCGCCCGCATGAAGGACGACATGAGCGGCGTGGCCGAGAAGCCGCACGACATCGGCTCGGACCGCGGCGGGCGGCTCGGGTTCGAGGGCATCTTCCTCTTCAAGCGGAACGGAAAGTATTACCTGGACGTGACGGACGCCCCCCTTCCCTACAACACCTACGACTGTATGGTGGGCATCTCCGACAAGGTCGAGGGCCCGTATCGCCAGGTCCACATCGCGGTGCCGCACGGCGGGCACAACATGTTCTTCAAGGACAAGGCGGGCCGGTGGTGGAGTACGTTCTTCGGCGGCGACCTCCAGGCGCCGTTCGATCAGCAGCCGGGCCTCCTGCGGGTGGAGTTCGCCGCCGACGGCACGATTCATCCATTGTTCGAGAATGAGCCATGATTATCCAAAGAGAGAGGGCTGGCATCCGATGGGTCGCCACGGCGGCGATCCTTCTCGGCCTGGCGCCGGCCGTTCATGCCAACGTCGGCGACCCAAAGAACTGGAAGCCGAGCTTCGACAGGCCTTTCAAGGCGCCTCCGCCGGCGGACGCCGACGCGCGGGCGAAGGCGTTTGCGGAGCGGAACTCCAAGGCCAACTTGGAGAAGCTTGCGAAGGAGTTCTTCACGCTGGTGGACCTGGCGAAAGTGCCGCCGGCGGTTGGCGCGGACTGCGAAAAGGGCGACTACGAGGGCGCCCTTGGCGCCTATCGCGATTTCTTCATGGAGCGGCTCGGGAAGCTCGAAGCCGGCGAGAAAGTGAACCCGGGCATCCGGCCGCGCCAGCCGCCGTTCCCGTTCGAGAAGGCCTATCTGCATACGGCCGAGGACCTGATGGCCAACACGTTCGTCTTCGGCATGATCGACGCGCCGATGCCGCCGGACGCCAACGGCTCGCAGGACTACTACGACCTCTGCAACCGGCCGGAGAACCAGTCGAAGAAGGGCAACGTCCGGATCGAGTTCGGCCAGGCCGGGCGCGCGAACTGGACGTGGCAGCCCGACGGGTACACGCCGCTCGGGTTCCCCCACCTGCCGTACGACAAAGGGTTCGTGTCGGCGGCGTGCGGCCGGCCGCACTGTTTCACGGCGCTCCTCGTGAAATATATCGAGACGAAGGACGCGAAGTACTGGGACAAGTGGATCGCGTTCATGGACGACGTGTGCCTGAACTGGCGGCGCGACACGATGCGGGCCGGCCTGAATCCGTCGCACAGCCTGAACAACATCGAGTTCTTCACCGACGGCACGTGGGCGAACCTGGCGTACTTGATGCAGACGTCGCCGGACCTCGTAAAGTCGATCCCGGCGCCGACGCTCGCGCGGCTGCTGGAGCGGATGTGGATGGAGTACATGTCCGACTCCGTTCAGTACGGCCGCAACCTGTCCACCGCGCGACGGATCATGTTCGACACGTTCCACGGCGTGCGGCTGGCGACGAGTTTTCCGGAGTTCCGGGCCTCGGAGTACGGCGTGCGCGAAGCCGTGCGGGCCCTGGAGTCGCTGCCGATGCTCTCGATCATGCCGGACGGCTGCGACGTGCACGATACGCGAAACTACAACAAGGGCACGCCCGAGTACCTTCGCAAGGTTACCACGATGCTCCGCGGCTCCGGCCAGGCCCCGCCGTGGGTGAACGACGCGTGGTTCGAGGAGCAGTACGAGACGATGAAGCTCCATGCGAACTTCATCATCCGCGAGCTCTACGTCACGGGCGACTATCCGCACTGGGGCCTGTTCCATCCGGAGACGGGCGTCTTCGTCGGCAAGGACCCGCAACTGAAGCGGGTCGTCCCGGAGGCGTTCGAGGACCCCGACAACGCGAAGATTATCTCGAACGTCTTCGAGGACGGAAAGGCCGGCGCGCCGAGCTTCACGTCCGACGCCTACCCCTATGGCGGCTACTACATGGTGCGCACCGGCTGGGGCAAGCAGGACCAGTGGCTCTACATGCCGAGCACGCGGCCGGTGTCGTCGATCACGCATCCGGACAATAATAATGTGCAGCTTTACGCCTACGGCCGAATGCTGCTCGCGAACGGTGCGTCGCAGACGCCCGTAACGGTGGACGGGCTCGACCAGATGCACGACGGCAACTACCGGGCGGCGCCGGAACGGTACCGGAGCGACATCTTCCGGCCGGTCTACGGGCGGGCGGGCGTGGCCAACGCCTACCGCACGCCGCTCCCGCGACGCTGGCACACGTCGGAGTCCTTCGACCTCGTGGAAGGGGAGTACACGGGGCCGTACGCCCGGGTGGTGCCGAACGTTTTCGTCGACGACGTGACGCACCAGCGGCAGATCCTGTTCGTCCGGGAACTGGGCGTGTGGGTGGTGACCGACCGCTTGAAGAGCCCGACAGAGCACACGTACCAGTGGGCGTGGCCCTTCCATTGCCCGTCGGGCGATGTCGCGAAGCGATATCCCGGGTTCAAGCGGGACCAGATTGCGGTGGACGCCAAGGAGCAGACGATCAAGGCGGCGAGCCCGGACGGCGCCAACCTGTCGCTCTATACATTTGCTCCGGTGTCCATGCAACCCGCCGGCCTCGGCTTCAAGGTCGAGAAGAAGACGGACTGGACGGTCGTCACGGCGCTCTATCCCCGCAAGTTTGACAAGGAGAGTGGCGAAGCGGCGCCGGATCTGGCGGACGTGACACCGTTCAAGGGCGGCCCGTGCGGCTTCTCGGCGACCGTTCCGGGCGGCGGCCGCGTCCTCTACCAGGCGGCGACGGCCGATGGTGAGATTACGCTGGACGATATCAGCGTAGCGGGCGAGGCGCTCCTCGTGACGGTCGGGCCGGGTGGCCGCAGGCAGGGCGTGGCGCTCGGGTGCAAGGAGGTGACCATCGGAGGCGCCAAGCAGACGATCCCGGGACTCGACTTCGAGTTCGCCGTTGACGGGAAACGGCTCGGCAAGTGCTCGCCGATCTACCGGCCTCTGGGCCTGCCGGTGATCAGCCCGGCCGAGGACCGGTTCAGCGAGGAGGTCCGCGTTACGCTCACGCATGACGATTCAGCGGTTGCGATCCGCTACACGCTCGACGGCACGGACCCGAAGGGCGACTCGCCGCTTTACAGCGCGCCGATCGCGCTCAAGGCCACAACAGTGGTCAAGGCCCGCGCCTTCCGCAAAGGCGTGACCGACGTGCCGCCGACATCGGACGGGACGCGCGTGTCGGCGGCCGTGAGGGCCGTGTTCACGAGGGAGGCCCCGTGGGAGCCGGCCAAAGTCTTCGGCATGGTGTCGGGGCTGGCCTTCACCTGGTACGAGGACGACGGCACGTGGCCGATCTCGGCGCTGAACCTCGACGCCCTGAAACCGGCGGGCCGCGGAACGTGCATGGAACTGTTCGACGTGAGCGCCACGAAGATGACCGGCGGCGGATTCGCCTTCGTGTACACCGGCTACCTCGACATCCCGAACGACGGCGTGTACTCGATCCACGCGCCGCCTGAGTTCATCAATCCGATGGTCCACGCGGGTTACGACCTGCGCGTGTTCCTGGACGGCAGGGAATGGTATCCTGCCACGCGGCCGCAGAACTTCGGCGCGTGGTCGGTCCCGCTGAGGACAGGCAAGCACGCGCTCAAGGTTGTGTATATCAACCAGCAGAACGTGCGCCTGGCCTCGGACTTCGAGAACTGGAAGGACACCTACTGGTCCGGCGCCAGGCCGGGCCTGGCCATCTCCGGGCCGGGCCTCAGCCGGCAGCCGATTCCCGCCGGTATGCTGTGCCGCTGAGGTCGACCCGGAGGGCTAGGCCGAGGAGAGACAAGCCGTGCATCGAGCCCAACTGTTCTTCGAGTGCGTCGTGGCGTGCGGCCTCCTCATCGCGCTGGTGGCCGCGCAGGCCCAGGCGGCCGACGGCCCGCGCGCGGCAGCGCGGCTGACGCCCGTCGACAAGGACCTCGCGCCCGACCTCTTCCTCTGGACCGACACGTGTAACGTGTACGTCCTCCGCGACGGCGACGCGGCGCTGCTCATCGACCTCGGCGACGGCAGCGTTCTCGATCATCTGGCGGAGATCGGCGTCAAGCGCGTGGAGTGGGTCCTCTTCACCCACCACCATCGCGAACAGTGCCAGGGGGCCGCGCGCCTGCGGGGCTCCAGCGCGAAGATCGCCGGCCCCGAGGCCGAGCGGGCCCTGTTCGAGCGGCCCGCGACGTTCCGCAAGATGAAGCCGAGCCTCGGCGACGCGTTCACCGTCCACGGGGCGAGCTACGTGCGACCGCCCGTGGAGCCGATCGCGCTCGACCGCGGCTTTGCGGCCATGGACGAGTTCACATGGCATGGGCGCGAGGTGCGATGCCTCCAGACGCGCGGCAACAGCCCGGGCGGCATGTCGTACCTCATTCAGTGGGGCGGGCGATGGGTGGCGTTCAGCGGCGACGTGATGCTCGACGGCGCCCGCCTGCACAACTGGTTCGACACGGAGTGGGACTACGGGTTTGCCGCCGGCATTTACCCGCTCGCTGAGTCGGCGGCGCTCCTGGAGAGCTACGATCCGGCGCTCCTCGCGCCCTCGCACGGGCCGGTCATTGCCAAGCCCCAGGGCCAACTGCGGGAATACCGGGAGAAGCTTCGCCGGCTGGAGCGGCTGCTCCTGCGGGGCTACCCCGTGAACACGTTCGCGGCCGTCGACCAGGACCCGGTTTCCAGGCCGACGGCCGTGCCGAACGTCTGGCGGATTTCGCCGCACCTCTTCAAGTTCAAAGGGCCGAACTACTGGCCGAACTTCACGCTGATCCTGTCGGATAGCGGCCGCGGCCTCGTGGTGGACTGCGGCCTGATGGACGAGGCGTTCCTCGACAAGGCCATCGAGGGGATGCGCGAGCGCCTGGGCCTGAAGGGGATCGACGCGGCGGTCATCACGCACATGCATGGCGACCATTTCCTCCAGGCGCCGCACCTGCGCGACAAGTTCGGCGCGAAGATATGGATGCTCGACCGCATGGTCGACAAGTGCGAGCATCCCGAGCGGTACGACTATTGCGCCATGATCGAGTCGTACGGCGCGGGCTTCGATTCGGTCCGGGCCGATCGTGCGTTCAAGGCCGGCGAGGCCTTCGATTGGGAGGGCTGCCGGTTCACGGTCGACTGGATGCCCGGCCAGACGGAGTTCGCCCTGTGCCTTCATGGGAAGATCGATGGCCGCACGGTCGCCTTCACGGGCGACAACCTGTTCGGCAATCCGGCCGATCCGGGGCAGGATGGGCATGAGGCGGTGGTGGCCCGCAACAGCGCCATCCTGGAAGAGGGATATATCTATGGCGCTGATTTCCTGGCCCGGTTGAAGCCCGACCTCGTCGTCGGCGGCCACTCGTTCGTCATGGATTCGCCGGCGGGGATGATCGAGCGGTATCAGAAGTGGTCCCGCCGCATGCGCGACGCCTTCCAGGCCCTGAGCGCCGACGAGGACTATCGCTACGGCTTCGACCCGTACTGGGTGCGGGCGGAGCCGTATCGGGTGACCGTGAAGCGGGGCCAGGCGGCGGACGCTCTCGTGCGGGTGCGCAACTTCCGCGACCGCGAGCAGAAGCATCGCATCGAGATCCATGCACCCCCTGGGCTCGCGGCCGAACCGGCCGTGCTGGAGGGAAAAGTGGCGGCCGGCGCGCAGGAAGCATTCCCGATCCGCCTCAAGGCCGCCGACGGCGCGGCCACGGGCGTCAGGATCGTCGCGTTCGACATCACGCTCGACGGCCATCGCTATGGCGAATGGTTCGACTTCGTCGTACAAGTAGAATGAATGCTGCGGATGCCGTCGTTCGGAGCAAGTTGAGAGGAATTCCGATGAGGAACACGCCTTCACTCGGCAGAAGATATGGGGTTCCCACGGCCGCCGGTGTCTGGGCGACCGTGCTGCTGCTCGTCTGCGCCAATGCCCTCCCGGGCGCCCCGCAGATCCAGATTACGAGCGTGCCGCCCTATGGCCAGCCCGGGTCGATCACGGGCATCGTCACGGGCGTGTCGGATTTCCAGAACTACGTCGTGGCACCCTATCTATATCTGGAAGGGGGCGGCTGGTACGACAAGCCCTGCGACGCCCATCCGACGGTTACCGTCAATGCGGACGGCACGTTTTCCGCCAACGTTTCGACGGCTCCCAACGATCCGATGGCGACGCTTTACTATGCGGCCCTGGTTCCCGTCGGCACCGTAGTTCCCGTAGGCGGGTCCAACAACCTTCCTTCGATTCCGGCTGCGATGGCCACCACGTCTTTCGAGCGGTATCCCGGCACGTTCACCTTCGCGGGATATTCCTGGGCCGCCAAGGGCACGTACGGCCCCGCGGGCCCCGGCTACAATTACTACTCGGCCGCCGGCTCCGACATACGGGTCGATAACGCCGGCATGCACCTCACCGTCAATAACCACGACGGCCGGTACTGGGCGACCGAGGCCATTCTGCCGCAGCACCTCGGCTATGGAACGTATACAGTTAAAACGAAGTATAACGTAAACGCCCTCGACCCCAACCTCACCTTTGGGGCCTACACCTGGGACCCCTTCGGCAACGACGCTCGCATTCCCGCCTGGCCGAACCGGGAGATCGACTTTGAGGATTCGCGCTGGGGCAACGCGGCCGATGTGAACAACACTCAGGCGGTCGTCCAGCCTTGGACAATCAATGAGCCGCACCGGTTTGCGATCCCCGACGGCGACGTGACCGTGACGCGGTTCTTCACCTGGCAGCCGGGCAGCATCCAGTTCACCACGCTGCTCGGCGACCACTCGCCCTCCGACTACTCGCAGCAGGATGTGCTCGACCAGTGGACGTTCACCGAGAACGCGCAGGCGGGGAAACTCGTCCCGGTGCCGGGCGCGGAGATGATCCACCTGAACCTGTGGCTCAACGGGTCGAGCCAGGCCCCGTCGAACGGCCAGCCCGCCGAGGTGCTCGTTACCGACTTCTCCTACGCGCGATTGCCGGGCCCCGCGACGCTCGTCTGGGCGGGGGCCGCCGACGGCACGTGGGCCGTCAGCCCGGCGGCCAACTGGTCCGAAGGGAGCACGCCGCGCGAATTCAGAGATGGCGATCTGGTGATCCTCGGCGACGCCGCCGGCGCGCAGCCGATCGTCGTCACCGGGACCGTCCGGCCCGGCTCGGTCGTGGTCAATAGCTCCGCGGGCATCACGCTCAGCGGCTCGGGCTCGATCGCCGGGTCGTGCGGACTGACCAAGACGGGCCCCGGCACGTTGACCATCGCGATAGGCAATGCCTACACCGGCGACACGCGGATCGTCGCCGGCACGATCGTCGTGGCGGCCGGCCATGCCCTGGGATCGAGCGCCGTCATGCTCGGCGACGCAACGAGCCCCAGCGATACGGCCTTGCTCATCTCCGGCGCATTGGAGATGGACCGCCCGATCTCCGTCGTGGACGACCGCAGCCCGTCCTCCGCCCGGATTCTCGGCGGCACGAACACCGGCGGTGCGGCCATCTTCTCGGGCGACATTACAGTCGGGAAGGATCTGACGCTCACAGCCGCGCCCGGCGGAGTGGTCGAGTTCACCGGCGGGCTGGACGACTCCGCGGGGCACAGGATCACGAAGATCGGCCAGGGGACGGTGGTCCTGGACGGCGCCGCGCTCTACGGTCCGGGTGCCGCGCTGGACGTCGAGGGCGGGACGCTCGACTTGAACGTCGACGCCGGCACTGGCGGCGCCTACCTCTCCATCACGGTGGCGCAGGGCGCGGTACACTTTGGCGCCGATCAGCACCTGGACACTCTCGATATCGGCCCCGGTGGGGCGGTCGTTTTCACCGGGGCGCACGTGGTAGTGCTGAATCATCTCGTGATGAACGGCGTGGACCTCGGCGCGGCAATCCTCGCGCCCGAGCCGGCGACGCTCGCGCTCTTCGCGCTGGGCGGCTGGGCGGCCGTCGTGCGTCCTCGCCGTCGCAGGGGCACCCGCTTGTGAAAGTCCTTGTCGCCGCGAGGCGGGCCGCATAGAATCCGGCCGTCACTCGGTGCGGAGCGGCCCACGGCCCCTGGATGCGACATGAGAATCATCCTCCCGATCAAGCAGGTCCCTGAGACCAGCGGCGTCCGCATGGACGAGAAGACCGGCACCATGATCCGCGAGGGGGTCGAGTCCATCGTCAACCCGCTGGACCTCTACGCGATCGAGGTGGCCATCCGCTTGCGGGAGGCACATGGCGGCGAAGTGGTCGCGATCTCCATGGGGCCGCCGGCGGCCGCCAAGGCCCTGCGCGAGGCCATCGCGATGGGCGTGGACTCGGCGGTGCTCCTCAGCGACAAGGCGTTCGCCGGGTCCGACACCTGGGCCACGTCCTTCGTCCTGGCGGCGGCCGTCCGGCGGCTGGCGCCGTACGACCTCATCGTTTGCGGCGAGCGGGCCACCGACGGCGATACGGGCCAGGTCGGCCCCGGCCTGGCGGGATTTCTTGACCTGCCGATCCTCACGTACGTCTCCAGCATGGACGCCGTCGCGGGCGGCGTGTGCCGCGCGCATCGGCTTGTCGAGGACGGGTACGAGGTGCTCGAGATGGACCTGCCCGGCGTGATTACCGTGCTCAAGGAGGCAGCCAGTCCGCGCCTGCCGACCCTGCGCGGCAAGCAGCGCGCCAGGAAGGCGGAGATTCCGGTCTGGGGCGCCGCCGAGTTGGGCCTGTCGGCCGACCAGGTGGGCCTCAGCGGTTCGCCGACGCGGGTCGTCAGGATTTTCCGGCCCTCGCTCGCACGGAAATGCGAGACCGTCGTCGCCCAGGACGAGGCGGGGGTGAGCGACGCCGTCGAGCGGCTGGTGGCGATGCTGAAGGGCAGGGGGCTGCTGTAGCGATCTTTTTGCTGCGAGTGGAGTGTGCGAACGGGGGTGCCATGCTTTCGCGCTGTTGCGAAAGCATGGGTTTTCGCGGGCCGAGGAGCATGCTTTCGCAACGGCGCGAAAGCATGGCACCCAGCCATCGGCGCACTCGGCCGTCATCAACGAGTGAGGCACCGTGCAGGAATACTCAGGCATCTGGGTCCTGGCCGAGCAATCGGCGGGGCGCGTCCGGCGGATCAGCCACGAGCTCCTGGCGCGCGGCCGGCTGCTGGCTGACAAGCGCGGCACCGAACTGGCCGCGATGATCTTCGGCGAGCGCGTCGATGCCGGCGATCTTCAGGAACTGATCGAGCGCGGCGCCGACCGCGTCGTGGCCATCGAGGCGCCGGGGCTCGCGCACTTTCTCGTGGAGCCGTACGCCGCGTGCATGGCCCGGGTCATCGAGGCATACCGGCCCGAGGTCATCATCGCCGGGGCGACGACCACCGGCCGCACGCTGATGCCCTATGTGGCCGTGAGGGCCGGCGCGGGTCTGACGGCCGACTGCACGGTCCTCGATATCGAGGAAGGGACGGGGGACCTGCTCCAGACGCGGCCGGCCATCGGCGGCAACATCCTGGCGACGATCAAGACGGCGGGTCGCCGGCCGCAGATGGCGACCGTGCGGCCACGGAGCTTCCGGCCCGCGCCGCGGGTGGCTGGGCGGCACGGGAAGATCGAGAGGCCGGCCGGGCCGGCGCTGCCCGCCGGGCGCGTGCGGCGAGTCGGTTTCGTTCCGGCTGCCGACTCGCATGGGCTCCAGGACGCGGACATCGTGGTCACGGTCGGGCGCGGCATCAAGAAGGCGGTCAACGTTCCGCTGGCCCGGCAACTCGCCGACGTGCTGGGCGCCGCGCTCGGCGCGAGCCGCGACGTCGTCGACCGCGCCTGGCTGAGCTACCCGCACCAGGTCGGCCTCTCCGGGAAGACGATCACCCCGAAACTGTACATCGGCGTGGGCGTGTCCGGTAGCGTTCAGCATCTCGCTGGAATGCAGACATCGCAAACGATCGTGGCGATTAACACGGATCCCGACGCGCAGATCTTCCGCGTGGCCGACTTCGGCATCGTGGGCGACCTCTTCGACGTGCTGCCGGTCCTCGTGGAAAAGCTCCGGCAGGCCAAGGGCAAGCCATGACGAGCGCCGCCTACAACCCGGTTACGCCCGCGATCGTCGAGGCCCTGCGCGCCATCGTCGGCGAGAAGCACGTCCTCTACGCCGATGCGGAACGTCTCGAACCGTATTCGCACGACGAGATGCACGACGCCCGCTACGCCCACATGCCCGAATGCGTCGTGCGGCCCGCAACGGCGGGCGAGGTCGCATCCATCGTGAAACTGGCGAACCGCGAGCGGATCCCCGTGACGCCGCGCGGCGCCGGCAGCGGCCTGACGGGCGGGGCCGTGCCCGTCCACGGCGGCATCGTCCTCCACGTCGACCGGATGAACCGCATCCTCGACTTCGACCGCGCCAACATGACGGTCACCTGCGAGCCGGGCGTCGTGACGAATGATATCAATGAGCTTATCAAAGGCGACGGCCTCTTCTACGCCGGCTACCCGATGAGCGTCGAGACCTGCTTCATCGGCGGCAACGTGGCCGAGAACGCCGGCGGCGGCAAGGCCGTCAAGTATGGCGTCACCGGGCGGTACGTGGTCGGCCTGGAGGTCGTCACGCCGACGGGCGAGATCCTTAACCTCGGCGGCAAGCTGGCCAAGGACGTGACCGGCTACAACCTCATTCAGCTCATGGTCGGCTCCGAGGGGACGCTGGGCATCTTCACGAAGGTCATCCTCCGCCTCATGCCGCTGCCGAAGGCCAAGGTGGACCTCCTCGTGCTCTTCCGGACGACGGAGGAAGCCATCGCGGCCGTGCCGCGGATCATGACGGCGGGCGGCATCATCCCGACGGCCATCGAGTTCATGGACCAGTTCTCCGTGCGGACGACCTGTGAGTATCTGAATGAGTCTATTCCTTACGAGCAGGCCGGGGCCATGCTGCTCGTCACCGTCGACGGGCCGGGCGCCGAGCAGGTGGAGCGCGACTACGAGGCGGTGGGCGAACTGTGCCTGGCGGCCGGCGCGATCGAGGTCTACGTGGCGGACAACGCGACGACGTCGGAGCGCCTCTGGAGGGTCCGCCGCAACATGGCCGAGGCGTTCTTTGCCGTCAGCCCGAACCTGTCCGGCGAGGACCTCGTGGTGCCGATCGCCGCCATCCCGCGGATGGTCGTGGGCGCCCAGGCAATCGCCCGCAAGTACGACTGCCCGATCGCCTGCTTCGGGCATGCCGGCGACGGCAACGTCCACGCGACCCCCATCATGAACCCTGCCTGGACGCTGCCGCAGTGGCACGAGGCGTTGCCGCGCCTGCTCACGGACCTGTACCGCCTGACGGCCTCGCTGGGCGGGATGCTTTCCGGCGAGCACGGCATCGGCCACAAGCGTAAAGGCTACATGTCTCTGTTTGTGAGCGAAGCCCACCTGGATGCCATGCGGGCCATCAAGCGGGCGCTCGATCCGAACCTGATCCTGAACCCCGGGAAGATATTCGACCTGTAGCCTGGCGACGAAGATCGGAGGATGACGGTGAAGACATACCGGCTGCGAGGCCTTGCCCTTTTCGGCATAGCGGCCCTCAGCGGCACGCTGCTGGCGGCCGACGCGCCCGTGGTGACCGGGACGCTGGCGGGGAACCTGCTGGTCGGCGGCAGCGGGCGCGTGATGATCCTCTCGCCGCAGGGCGAGGTCGTGTGGGAGCACAAGTGCGGCCTCGTCCACGACGCGTGGAGGCTGCCCAACGGCAACGTCCTGTACGCCGACGGGGCCGTGGCCGAAGTGACGCCCGACAAGAAGATCGTCTTCCAGTACAAGTCGGAGGTCGGCCAGGGCGGCGGCGCGTTCGCGTGTCAGCGCCTCCAGGACGGCAACACGCTCGTCGGCGAAAACTCGACCGGCCGCGTCCTCGAGGTCGATCCGCAGGGCAAGATCGTCTTCAAGCTGGAGCTCCCCGGGATGCAGCAGGGAAGCCATGACAACATGCGCATGGCCCGAAAGCTGGCCAATGGCAACTACCTGGTCTGCCTCAAGGCCGGCCACCTCGTGCAGGAGTACACGCCCAAGGGCGAGGTCGTCCTGGAACTGAAGACGGGCAACATCGCCTTCGCCGCGATCCGGACGCCCCGGGGTACGACGCTCGTTTCGACGCTCGACCACGTGACCGAGTTCGACGCGTCCGGGAAGAAGGTCTGGGACCTGGCGAACACCGACCTTCCGGGCACGAAGATCACGAATATGACGGGCATCGAGCTTCTGCCGGGCGGCGACCTCGTCATCGGATGCTATGCGGCCTATGCCGACGGCGAGGGGACGGGCCTCCTGCGGGTGACGCGAGAGAAGAAGCTCGTGTGGAGCTATGCCAATCCGAAGGCCGATGGCTCGCTCATGGCCGTCCAGAGCCTGGACAAGGACAATAAGCCCCTCGCGGGCGAGATCCGGTAGCGGCGGCCGCAGCGGAGAATCATGAGCGACCTGGTGGCCAACCTGATTCGCCTGGGGGCGCTTCTGGCGGCGGGGGCGCTCGTCATCGGCTATTTCGTCGGGCGGGACGTGTTGCGACGGCGGCGACGGCTGCGCCTCGCTGCCCGGCCGCTTCCCGACGAATGGCTCGGCATCCTCGAAGAGAATGTGCCCATCTACCGGCGGCTGCCGGCATCGCTCAAGGCCGACCTGCATGGACAGATCAACGTGTTTGTCTCCGAACGGAGGTTCGAGGGCTGCGGCGGCATGCGGATCACCGACCTGGTGCGGGTGACCCTCGCGGCCCAGGCCTGCGTCCTCGTGCTCGGGCGGAAGGAAGGTTATCGCAGGACGTTGAGTTCCGTCCTCGTCTACCCGCACGCGTTCCTCGTGCGGCACAGTACGTCAGTTGGCGGCGGGGGCTACGTCGTCGAGCCCCAGGAGCGGCTGGGCGAGTCGTGGCGGTACGGCGAGGTCGTCTTGGCGTGGGACGAAGTGACGCAGGGCCCGGAGGACCGAGCGGACGGCCGCAACGTGGTCCTGCACGAGTTCGCCCACCAGTTGGATCACGAGGACGGCTTCGCCGACGGCATGCCGACGCTGGACCGGCGCTCGGACTACGCGAACTGGTCCCGGGTCCTCGGCGCGCGGTACGAGGAGCTCCGCGAGTCCGTCGAGGCCCGAGACGAAGACGCCGCGGACGACGAGAGGCCCGGCGACGGCGCGGCCGTGCTGGATGCCTACGGCGCGACCAACCCGGCGGAGTTCTTCGCGGTGGCTACCGAGGCGTTCTTCGAGAAGCCCGAGGAACTGAAGGCCCGGCTTCCCGACCTGTACGAGCAACTCCAGAATTACTACAAACTGGACCCGGCCGGGTGGGCGCGGCTGCGGGGGCGCTGACGGCACGTCCGGACTTTTCTTGTCGCGCAAGCCCGTTCCTCGTATAGTCGCAGGAACGGGCGATGCACCGAGCCACAAGAAGGAGCGGCGATCATGGCGACAAAGAGGCCGGCGATCAGCCGCCGGGATTTCATGAAGGCGTCGGCCGCGGCGGCGGCCATCACGATCATCCCACGGCAGGTCCTGGGCGGCGAGGGCAAGCCCTCGGCCAACGAGAAACTCAACCTGGCGGGGATCGGCGTCGGCGGCATGGGCGGCAACAACCTGGCGGCGTGCGAGGCCGAGAACATCGTCGCCCTCTGCGACGTGGACGCGGGCGGCTATGCCGCCAAGACCGTCGCCAAGTATCCGAAGGCCAAGGTCTACAAGGACTTCCGCGTCATGCTCGACGAGCAGGAGGGCTTCGACGCGGCGATCGTCGCCACGCCCGACCACAGCCATGCCGTGATCGCGATGGCGTGCATGAAGCACGGTAAGCATATCTATGTGCAGAAGCCGATGGCCCACTCCGTCTGGGAGGCCCGCCTCCTCACCGTGGCGGCGCGCGAGCACAAGGTGATGACGCAGATGGGCCACCAGGGCCACTCCGGCGACGGCGTCCGCCTCGTCTGCGAGTGGATCGGGGACGGCGCGATCGGCGCGGTCCGCGAGGTGCATGCCTGGACCAACCGGCCCGTGTGGCCGCAGAGCGTCGAGGCCGAGCGCCCGAAGGAGGCGCCGCCCGTTCCGTCTTCGCTCGACTGGGACCTGTGGATCGGCCCGGCGGCCATGCGGCCGTACCACCCGACGTATCATCCGGGCACCTGGCGGGCCTGGTGGGACTTTGGGACCGGTTCGCTCGGAGACCTGGGCTGCCACGTGATGGACCCGATCTTCTGGGCCCTGAAACTCAGGTATCCGACGAGTGTCGAAGGCTGCATCTCGACCTACTGGCAGGGGCTGTGGCAGAAGACCGAGCCCAGGAACGAGCAGTATCCCCGGTCGACGATCGTCCGCTACAGGTTCCCGGCGCGCGGGGACATGCCGGAAGTCAGGCTGACGTGGTGGGACGGCGGGATGATGCCGCCGCGCCCGGAGGCGCTCGAAAAGGGCCGGCGCATGGGCGACGACGACGGAGGGGTCCTCTTCGTCGGCGACAAGGGCCTCCTCATGTGCGGCTGCTACGGCAAGGGCCCGCGCCTCATCCCGGAGACGCGCATGAAGGAGTACAAGCAGCCCGCCAAGACACTGGGACGCGTGCCCGGAGGCGAGGGCGGCCACGAGCGGGACTGGGTCCGCGCGATAAAGACGGGCAAGCCCTCGTCCGCGAACTTCGACTATTCCGGCCCCTTCGCCGAGACCGTGCTCATGGGGAACCTGGCCATCCGCTTCCCCGGCCGGGAACTCCTGTGGGACGGCGAGAACATGAAGGTCACCAACGACGCCGATGCCGATGCGTACGTGAAGCGGCAGTATCGCGCGGGGTGGAGTCTGTAGGGCCTTTCATAACCGCAAGGGGTCTGGAGCCTTAAGCCGTAGGGCTCCTGACCCCCTCGCGGGGGATCTGATAACGACGGAGGGTCACGTGGCCAATACGCTTTCGTACCGGATCGGGAACCCCAAGAAACCTCAGCTCGCGCTCGCGCGCGTCAAGGCGCTCGGCATTCCGTGCGTCGAGATCGACCTTGGCCCGGACGAGGACGCCAAGGAGGCGAAGCAACTCCTCGCCGACCACGGGCTTCGCGCGGCCACGATCACCGCGCCGTGCCCGCTGGGCGAGGCGGGGCTCTTCGGCGTCTTCGAGAACTACTGCGCCAAGGCGGCCGCGCTCGGCTGCACCGGCCTCTTCACGAGCGTCCGCGCGGGCGACGTTCCGCTTCCGAAGGCGTATGCGCAGCTTCGCCGCCTGGGCGACATAGCCGCCAAACACGGCGTCAAGATCGGCATGGAGACGCATCCCGACCTTTGCGAGAACGGCGCCAAGGGCGCCGCCACGATGGCCGCCATCGATCATCGCAACGTCGGCCTCAATTACGACACGGCCAACGTATACTACTACAATCATAACATCAACACGGTGGAGGAGGTCCGGAAGGAAGCCCGCTACGTCGTCAGCGTCCACCTCAAGGACACGATGGGCGGCTACGAGGACTTCACCTTCCCCGATTTCGGCAAGGGCGTCGTGAATTTCGCGGGCGTCTTCAAGGTGCTGAACGGCGTCGGCTTCACAGGGCCGTTCACGATGGAGTTGGAAGGCGCGTGGGCGACGTCGCCTGACCCCGCCGAACAGGAGGGACACGTCCGTGCGTGCGTGGAGCACCTGCGCGGCCTCGGGCTGGTGCCGTGATGGACGCTCCGGCGATCGTTCCTCAGCCGCGCAAGCTTCAAATGCAAGCCGGCCGGTTTCCGGTTGCCGGTGCACGGTGGCAGGCCGCGCCGGCCGGTCTCAAGCACGCGGCCATCGGGCACAAGCTGAAGGCGCTGGGCCTGAAGTGCCGGGCGCAGACGGGCCTGCCCGCTCACACGCTCGTGGCGGGCGAGGCCGAGGACGTCTCGATCGCGCCGCCGGACGCGGCGCAGGGCTACGTCCTGACCGTCTCGCCGCGGGGACTGGTCCTCCGCGGCCACGATGCGGACGGCCTGTTCTGGGGCCTGGTGACGCTGGAGCAGTTGCTAGAGCAGGGCACGGACCTCCCGTGCCTCGTGATCCACGACTGGCCGGCCGTTGCGCTGCGCGGCCATCACGACGACATCTCGCGCAAGCAGGTTTCGCAGGTCGAGGACTTCAAACGCATCATCCGCCTCCTCAGCCGCTATAAGATCAATGTCTATACGCCGTACATGGAAGACATGCTGCACCTGGCGAGCTATCCGGACATCGGCGCAGGGCGCGGCAAGCTCACGCCCGACGAAGTCCGCGCGATCGTCCGCGAGGGCAGGCTGCACAACGTCGAGGTCATGCCGACCCTCTCGCTGATCGGCCACCAGGAGAACCTGCTCCGGTTGCCGCGCTATGCCCATCTTGGCCGCTCGGTCTTCCAGGGCCCGAGCAGCTACGATCCGGAGAAGCCGGCCGTCCGCGAGTTCCTGACGCGGGTCATCGCGGACGTGTGCGCGCTCTTTCCGTGCGAGTACTTCCACATGGGTTTCGACGAGACCCAGGGCGTGAGCGCGGAGGCCTGGTTCGCCCACGCCAACTGGTGCGCGGGCGAGCTCCGCAAGCACGGGAAACGGGCGGTCCTGTGGGCGGACATGATCTACAACCATTTCGGCCACGCCTCCGCCCGGCGGCTCGATCCGTCGATCATCCTCGTGGACTGGCAATATGACGACGTCTCCAAGGGCGTGCCGCACTGGCAGGAACTCGTCCGCCAGGGCCGGGAAGTCTGGGGCCTCGCGGGCTACAACAACTGCGCCTGCTTCCTGCCGGACTTCGAGAAATCGAAGCGGCACTTCGCCGGCTGGCTGCGCCAGCTCGAGCGCGTGCCGGCGCCGGCCCTCTTCTCGTCCATGTGGGGCGACGAGGGGTACGAGAACAGCCGCGACCTCTGCTGGAACCTCTTTGCGGCGTTCGCCGAGAACGCCTGGTCGGGGCCCGAGGCGCAGGCGTCGTCTTTCGAGAAGCGGTTCCAGCGGACCTTCTACGGCGCGCCGCTGCCGAAGCTCGAGAAGCTCGTCCGCCGTCTGCCGGGGGCGCTGTCCCTCGGGCCCGGGGAGTGGTGGACCTTGCACCGCAAGAACTTCGCCGCTTTGCGGAGGCTGACGGCCGCCGACAGGCGATTGGCCGGCAAGGTCGGCCGTGACGAGAAGCTCCTCGAGGCGGCCCTCGCCGACGTGGCGGCGTGTCGCGGGCTTGCCCGGAAAGAGACGGGCCACCTGGACCATTTCGAGGTGGCCCTGCGGCGCATGCTGTCGGTCGCGCATCGTATCCAACTCGCGCACCGGTGGAACGAGGGCATGTCCGTTGCCGCGCTGAGGCGGGCGTGCCGCGATGTGTGGGAGGAATTACTCGCGGTGCGGGACCTCTACGAGAAGGTGTGGCTGCGGCACAACAAGCGCGAGAATATCGACGTATCGCTGGAGGTCTTCGACCGCGTGGCCCGGAGCTTTGAGGAAAGGCCACCAGAGCGCGTCGCCCTGGCGCCCGGGACGTTCCTTCCGCTGAACCTCGCACGGGTCTACAACCGAAACTTCCTCGACGTCGCCGGCCTGCCGATGGGCGTATCGCTCGTCAACGGCGTGCCGTTCCAGTTTGCGGGGCTTGAGCGGACGCACGCCGTCCTGGCGGGGAAGGGGAAGTCGATTACCTTGAGGCTGCCGCAGGCCGCAAGGGTGCGCGATCTGCACCTCATCGTCACTTCGCCGCGCGCGGCCGAGCGGCCGGAGCCGGCGTGCCGCGTGGAGTGGCTGGATCGCGGGAAGGCTGTTTACACGGAGGACCTGCTCTCCGTGCGGCACCTGTGCGACTGGTGGGCGCCGCGGGGCGAGCATATGTGGGCGGGCGGCGGATTCCGGCACGTCGATCCGATGCGCGTCCGGTTCGCGCTGAGCCCCGGGTACCTCTACGGCCTGATGCACCTTTCCGGCTTCCCGATCACAGGCACCCCGTGGGTCGACGCGATGCGGCTGACGGCTTTGGCCGAGCCCGAGATACAGCTTTTCGCAGTGACGGTGCAAGTGGTTAGATAAGCCCGGCGCGCGCCGGGCGCCATTTCGTTTAGCCGTCGCCGGCACGGCGACGATCTTGAACTGGAGAGGATACCATGCAAAGACTATGCGTATGGATGGTCGTGGCGGCGGCGCTCGTGGCCGGCGGTTGCGGGCCGGGGACGGGGTTCCTCATCAAGCCCGTTCCCGTCAGTGAGGAGCTGAAGGAAATCACCATCTCGCCCGAGGCGGGCCCGTTCGTCTCGGACAGGATCGCCGTCGTGGACGTGGACGGGCTCATCATGAACAGCCGCAACGGCGGCCTGTTCGGCGGCGGCGAGAATCCGGTCGACCTGTTCGTGGAGAAGATCGACAAGGCCCAGAAGGATTCGAACGTCCGGGCCCTCGTGATTCGCATCAACTCGCCCGGCGGCGGCGTGACGGCCACCGACCTCATGTATCGGCGCCTGGCGGAGTTCAAGAAGGAGCGCAAGGTGCCCGTCGTGGCCATGATCGAGGACGTGGGCGCCTCGGGCGGGTACTACTTGGCGTGCGGGGCCGACGCGATTGTCGTGGCCCCCACGTCGGTGACCGGCTCGATCGGCGTGATCGTTCAGACCTTCAGCCTGGTGGGCACGCTCGCCAAGCTCGGCATCGACACGAAGGCGATCACGTCCGGCCCCCGCAAGGACATGGCGAGCCCCTTCAAGGCGCTGGACCCGGAGGACGAGAAGATCCTCCAGGGGATCGTGACGGAATTCTACGAGCGGTTCCTGGACATCGTGGCCGCCGGGCGCCCGGCGCTCGGCAAGGACGGCGTCAAGGCCTTGGCCGACGGGCGCGTGTACTCCGGCGCGCAGGCGGTGGCCAAGGGGCTGGCCGATTCGACGGGCGACATGAACGATGCGCTGGCCCTGGCGAAGAAACGCGGCGGGATCAAGGCCGCCCGCGTGGTCATGTACGATCGGCCGTGGGGCTACAAGGCCAACGTCTACAGCGCCTCGCCGGTGGGCGGGATGCAGATCAACCTGCTGAACGTCTCCGCGCCGAACCTGATGACCTGGCTGGAGCCGCAATTCCTCTACCTGTGGACCGGCGGCGGGGGCGGGGCCGCGAATCCTTAGGTGACGGCGTCATCCATAAACAACTCTCAACAAAGAAAGGCGAACCGATGAGAATCCGCAAGGCGATGGGACTCGTAATGGCGATAGTGCTGGCGGTCGGCGCCGGCTCGGCGGCGTCGGCGGCGGTCCGGCTGCCCGCCCTCTTCAGCGACGACATGGTCCTCCAGGTCGGGATGCCCGTACCCGTGTGGGGTTGGG